>Ga0075476_10000195_pt1 | contig 26113 bp, 22 predicted proteins | sample DEB08_DNA_5_FD_76339 | JGI IMG/M metagenome (GOLD analysis project Ga0075476, IMG submission 76339) | Aqueous microbial communities from the Delaware River and Bay under freshwater to marine salinity gradient to study organic matter... | ecosystem: Environmental > Aquatic > Marine > Coastal ...
TGGACGCCGAAGGGTACGCCCGGCAATACCACGACACGGGCTCCCCGGGCGGCAGCCTTTTCAGCGGCTCGCTGCGCCACACCCTCCGCTTGCCACGTGTCGGTTGCGTGCGGGAGGTGGGTGTTGTGCGCCTCGGTGGCGCCCCAGGGAAGGATGACCGTTTCCACGTGGCGCTCGCGCACGTCGGCCCAGGTCAGATGGGTAAGTCGGGTTTCCATATAGATTCCGTTTGGTGTGCCACAGGAAACTACGTTTCCGCTGCCGGTCTGTCGTGAATTGTTCATCCGGATCCTTCGCGCCGCCGCTCGGGCATTCGATTGCCGCATCCGCCGCAGTATATTCGTGTTCGCTTTCTACGTACCGCTTTCCAACTCCGTCATGAAATTCGGCGTCATCGTTTTTCCCGGATCCAATTGTGACCACGATGCCTATCACGTGGCCAAACATGTCTTCGGGCAGGAAGCCCGGTTCATCTGGCACAAGGAAAGCAGTCTGGGAGATGTCGATCTGGTCATCGTGCCGGGTGGATTTTCCTACGGCGATTACCTGCGCTCCGGCGCCATCGCCCGTTTCTCCCCGATCATGAAGGACGTGGTCCGCTTTGCCGGACAAGGGGGACTGGTCATGGGCATCTGCAACGGATTCCAGATCCTGTGTGAATCGGGCCTGCTGCCGGGTGCGTTGACGCACAATGAATCGCTGCGGTTTGTGTGCAAGGACGTCTATCTCCGCACAGAGACCACAGAAAGTGTGTTCACAGGCGGTCTCTCCAAGGGCGATGTCCTACGGGTGCCAGTGGCGCACGGCGAGGGTAATTATTTTGCCTCGGACGACGTGCTTGACGAGCTCGAATCTGAAGACCGCGTGGCCTTCCGCTATTGCGATGCCGCGGGCAACATCACCCGGGAATCCAACCCGAACGGCGCCTCCCGCAACATTGCCGGCATCCTGAATGCCGAGCGGAATGTGCTGGGGATGATGCCGCACCCCGAACGATGTGCCGAAGGGATCCTGGGCAACGAAGACGGCGCACGGATTTTCGAATCCATCGTGGCCGGCGCCGGCATGGCTGTCTGACCAAGAGCGTTACTCCGTGAAACACGCGCGGGCCGCTGGACGACTGTCCAGCGGCCCGCGACCGTTTCGTAGCCTTTCGGGAAACGTCAGCCCCGCATGGCCTTCATGTACTCGCGGCGCATGGTGGCGATGGCCGAAATCGATATCCCTTTCGGGCAGACGGCCTCGCACTCTGCATGGTTGGAGCAGTCTCCAAAGCCTTCTTTCGCCATCTGGTCGACCATGTTCGTGACACGCATCGTACGCTCGGGAGCGCCTTGGGGCAGAAGGGAAAGCTGGGCAATCTTGGCCGCCGTAAAGAGCGATGCTGATGCATTCGGACACGCTGCCACGCAGGCACCGCAGCCGATGCAGGTAGCGTAGTCCATGGCCAGATCCGCATCATCTTTCGGGATGGGAATGCTGTTGGCGTCCTGGGCGGCACCCGTATTGACGGATACGTAGCCGCCCGCAGCGATGATACGATCGAACGCCTGACGGTCTACGACAAGGTCCTTGATGATCGGGAAACCCTCTGCACGCCACGGCTCGATGACGATGGTATCGCCATCCTTGTAATGCCGCATGTGCAGCTGGCAGCATGCCGTTCGTTGCTGGGGGCCGTGTGCCACGCCGTCAATGACCACGCCACACGATCCGCAGATCCCTTCGCGGCAATCATGGTCAAACTCGACCGGCTCCTTGCCTTCCTTGATGAGCTGCTCGTTCAGCACGTCGAGCAGTTCCAGGAAAGACATATGTTCATTGGCGTCCGGTACGGAGTAGGTTTCGAAGCCCCCTTGTGCATCGGGACCCGCCTGACGCCAGACTTTGAGCGTGATGTTCATGCTGTGTGCCATGTCGAAACGATTGCTGGGTCTTACTTGTAGCTGCGGGTGGTGAGTTGAACGTTCTCGAAGTCGAGGTTTTCCTTGTGAAGGACATGACCCGACGCCGTGTGTTCCCAGGCCGAGACGTGGGTGAATTCGTCATCGTTGCGAAGCGCCTCACCTTCGGGCGTTTGATACTCTTCGCGGAAGTGTCCACCGCACGATTCCTCGCGGCTGAGTGCATCGCGAGCCATGAGCTCTCCCAGTTCCAGGAAGTCGGCGACCCGGCCGGCAAATTCCAGATTCTTGTTATAGGTGGTCGGCTCTCCCGGGACGCATACATTCTGCCAGAACTCTTCTTTGAGGGCACTGACCTGGTCAATGGCCTGCCGAAGCCCACCGGCGGTTCGGGACATACCGACCTGATCCCAGATGATGCGTCCAAGTTCGCGGTGGAACTCCATGACGGTCTTGTTTCCGTTCACGCTGAGCAGCTTCTGGATCCGTGCGTCTGCAGCCGACTCCGCTTCGCCGAAGGCATCCGCATCGGTCGAGACATCGGGCAGGCTTTGGTTGGCGATGTAATTCCCAAGCGTGTAGGGGATGACGAAATAACCATCAGCCAATCCCTGCATCAATGCCGAGGCACCCAAGCGGTTGGCCCCGTGGTCAGAGAAGTTGGCTTCGCCCAGTACAAAAAGGCCCGGTACGGTGGACTGCAGTTCGTAATCGACCCACAGGCCTCCCATGGTGTAGTGGACTGCCGGGAAGATGCGCATCGGTACTTCGTACGGGTTTTCGCCCGTAATGCGCTCGTACATCTCGAAGAGGTTGCCGTAGCGCGCTTCGATGGTGTCCCGTCCCAGTCGATTGATCGAGTCCTTGAAGTCAAGGTAGACGGCCAATCCTGTCTCGCCCACGCCACGACCCTCATCTGTTGCCATTTTGGCGTTGCGTGAGGCCACGTCACGCGGTACGAGGTTTCCGAAGCTCGGGTACTTCCGCTCCAGATAATAGTCGCGATCCTCTTCCGGAATGTCTTGGGGACGCCGGGTATCCCCCTGCTTCTTGGGCACCCAGACGCGGCCGTCGTTCCGAAGCGACTCCGACATGAGGGTCAGTTTGGACTGATAGTCTCCCGAGACCGGGATGCATGTGGGATGTATCTGGGTGTAGCACGGGTTGGCGAAGTAGGCACCGCGCTTATGACAGCGCCAAGCTGCCGTGACATTCGAGTTCTTGGCATTCGTGGACAGGTAGTACACGTTTCCGTAGCCGCCTGTGCACAAGAGGACAGCATCGCCTACGTGGCGCTCGTACTCCCCGGTGACCAGGTTACGGGTGATGATACCCCGGGCCTTACCGTCGACAACGACCAGGTCGAGCATCTCGCGTCGGGAAAACATCTCGATGTTTCCCGCTCCGATCTGCCGGCTCATGGCCTGGTAGGCCCCGAGGAGGAGCTGTTGCCCTGTTTGGCCTTTCGCATAGAACGTACGGGACACCTGGGCTCCGCCGAAGGATCGGTTGTCAAGCAACCCACCGTATTCGCGCGCAAACGGTACCCCCTGCGCTACGCACTGATCGATGATGTTGTTGGACACCTGTGCCAAGCGGTATACGTTGGCCTCGCGGCTGCGGTAGTCGCCTCCCTTGATGGTATCGTAGAAGAGACGCCAGATGGTATCCCCGTCATTGGGGTAGTTCTTGGCTGCGTTGATCCCTCCTTGCGCGGCAATGGAGTGCGCCCTGCGAGGAGAATCCTGGATGCAGAAACTCTTGACGTTGTATCCCAACTCGGCCAGGGAAGCTGCAGCAGACCCACCGGCCAATCCGGTGCCGACGACCAGAACGGTGTGTTTCCGTTTGTTGGCCGGGTTGACCAGCTTGATCGTGTTCTTGTAGTTATCCCACTTTTCCTTCAGCGGGCCAGCAGGGATTTTGGGGTCGAGAACCGTAGACATGGTGTGCGTCGGATGGAATTCGATTCGAAGAGATGCGGGCTATCGGATCCTGGTCCGGTCAAATCAGACCGAAGTAGATGGCCAGTGGCATGACGATGAACCCGAGGCCGATTCCCAGTCCCAGCAGTCCGCCAATCGTGTGGATCAGTGCGGAGAGCGATGGGCGCATGGCACCCAGCGACTGCAAGGCGCTCCAGACGCCGTGGCGCAGGTGGGCAACCAGGAGCAGCATGATGGCCGTGTAGCCGAATGTGTACCAGGAGAGGGCAAATTTCTCACGTACCAGGCGGGCCAGATCGCGCATCTCGACACCGTTGACCGTCGTCAGGTACGATGCATCGGCATTGCCGGGTCCACCCGGTCCGAATTTGAACGAGATGAGGTGGAAGACCAGGAAGACCAGCAATATGATGCCCGTTATGATCATGGAGCGCGAGCTCGAGGACTGCATGCTCGGACCACCCGCGCTCTTGTACACCGCGTAGGCCTGCGGTCGGGCCTTCCGCTTGCCGATCCAGATCTTGATGCCGTTTACGGCGTGGGCCAGGAAGAACAGGACGAGGCCTGCCTCGACGGCGTAGAGAAGGGGGCCCAGACTGGCCAGGAAGTGAGCGTACTCGTTGTAGGCGTCATCGCCCGAGAACATGGACAGGTTTCCGACCATGTGCATGAGCACGAAGAAAGTCAGCCCGAGTCCTGTGATTCCGGTAATCAGCTTCTTGCCGATGGGCGAATTCAGTAGGGTCGAAAGACGCATAGCTGTCGTGACTGCCTGTGGGGTTGCTTTTTGGTTGGACCTCGAAAAGGAGGACGTTTGAAGGTACGGAACGCAACGATGGAAGACGCCCGCGGATCCGTGCCCGGTGGCCACATTTAACAAAGTATGCGCGGAAAGGGGCATATCGCTCAAGCGAGTCGTTCATCGAGCGAAATGTGCCGAAGGGTAGCCAGACCCGACATGGGGAGTCAGCCTGCTTGTCGACCCGTGCTGCGACTGCGCGGGCCGTCATAGGCGGCCCGCGGCCGTATAAGTCGGTTGTCCTTCCACTGCTCCATCAGGTGGGCTGTCCATCCGGTAATCCGGGCCATGGCAAAGATGGGCGTGAACAGGTCCTTGGGTATGCCCAATGTGCTATAAACGGAAGCCGAGAAAAAGTCCACATTGGGATAGAGGCCCTTCTCACGTTCCATGATCTCCATGATGCTCAGGCTCATGTCGTACCATGTTCGATTACCCGCCTCCACGGCCAGTGACTCGGACATCTCCCGCAGAATGCCCGCCCGGGGATCCAGCGTCTTGTAGACCCGATGACCAAATCCCATGATGCGCTCCTTGCGCGCCAGCCGGTCCCGGACCCAGGATGATGCATCCGCCCCAGAGGCGGCAATGGCGTCCAGCATGTCCATTACCCGGAGGTTTGCTCCTCCGTGCAGCGGTCCTTTCAAGGCGCCGACGGCGCCCGCGACCGCAGCGTACATGTCAGACAGGGTAGCGCCGATGACCCGACCGGCAAACGTGGATGCGTTCAGTCCATGTTCGGCATGCAGGACAAGACAGGCGTCGAATATGCGAACAGCCTGCTCACCCGGCTCTTCCCCCCTGAGCATGTAAAGGAAATTTGCTGCCGTCGAAAGGTCAGGTCGCGGTGCAATCATGGGCAAACCGTTGCGGGCACGGTCGAAACCTGCGAGCAGAACAGGGATGTGCGCTGTCAGGCGCACCGCTTTGCGGTACTGGGATGCAGGGTCTGTCTGCTCAGCTTCCGAATCGAAGAGGGCCAGGGTGGAAATACCTGTTTGCAGGAAAGCCATGGCGTTGGCATCCTCCGGTGCCATGGCCATCAGCTCACGGACCATGGGAGGTAGTGGTCGCTCGCTGGCCAGCTGGCGCAGCAGCTCGGCATGGTCCGCGGCGCCGGGCAGCTCCCCTTGCCAGAGAAGCCATGCGACTTCCTCGAACGTACAGTGCCGTGCCAGGTCATCGATGTCATATCCCCGATAGATAAGGGTCCCCTTCTGCCCGTCAATGTCACAGATGCCCGTGTGAAGGGCAATGACTCCTTCAAGGCCCTTGGCTTCGGCAGATACAGCAGGATGCGTCATGGATCGGTCGATGGTTGGCATTGGGTTGACATGCAGACACGGCTCGGCATGCGGTCGGGGCGGCTGAGCAGCGGGTTGCCCTCAGAGGCTGACCTGTGGCAATATAAGCGCCTCTTTTTCGGGATCATTCTGCGCCTTCGGGAGATTAACCGATTGATTTTAAAGACCGGAGCGACGCAGAAGGCGTCCTTCGGCCCATCTTACCGGAAGGGCTTCCCGTCCTGATCATGCACGGATATTCCGTTTCTTTCGCTACAACGCTGTTCCCTTTCTCCTTGACCCGGTTTCGGGTTGTGGGCCAGGCGGTTGCGCGTTGGCTTGTGGCATGGTTCAGAGCGGTACTCGCAGGGCGTGAAAGCGCGGCAGGACAGTACTTTCCGGAACGTCAGGCAGGGTGTGGGACGACCGAATTCGGCGTCGCAGCCCTCCCTGTTTTGGCTCTATCTCCATCATTTGCAAGAACGGCACGCAGCTACAGCCTGCCGAGCGACAGACGTACCCGGAGCAGTGGATTTTCGATGCAGCAAGTTCTCGGGGAGTTTCTGAAGGTGATTGAACTTTCGGTACATCGTCGCACTGACAACTCCCTCAAAGGGGAGGGCTGTTCGTCGTTCTTTGCCCAGGACACCCACACATGTCTAAGGAAATCATCGTCAACAAGGGTAAACAGACCCGCATTGCCATCGTTGAGAACGGCGAGCTGGCGGAGCTGTTCATTGAGAACCAAGAACACGAACGCACCATCGGCAACATCTTCCTCGGGCGTATCCGCCGAGTCATGCCGAGCATCCAGGCTGCCTTCGTAGACATTGGTCAGAAACAGGACGCGTTTCTCCATTTCTCGGACCTGATCGACAACGTTGAGTCGTGGCTTGACTACGCCAAGACGGACCAGGCCGAGATTGGATCATTCAAAGGGGACTACACGACCAAGCCGGCGGGCAAGAAACGGCGCCGACCTACCGGTCAACGTCATGGCGGCTCCGATCAGCAGGGCAAGGATAGCCGAAGACAAGGTCGCGGAGGACAGCCGTCGCGCCGCGAGTCCGGCGGCGACAATGAGCGGGAACAGGAGGGTCCACAGTTCGATCCCGCCAGTATTCTTGTCAAGGACCAGCCCATCCTGGTCAAGATCAGCAAGGAGCCCATCGCCAACAAAGGAAGCCGTGTTACTACGGATATCTCCCTGGCGGGGCGCTTCCTGGTATTGGTTCCCATGGCCAACTACGTGGCCGTGTCGAAGAAGATCATGTCCTTCAAGGAGCGTCGGCGACTGCGCGCCTTGGCGCGGAGCCTTCTGCCTGAGGGATTTGGTGTCATCGTCCGCACGGTGGCCGAGGGTCGGAGCGCCAAGGCGCTTGACACGGACCTGAACCTGCTGGTAGACAAGTGGAAGAGGATCGAAGGCAAGCTGAAAAACAATCCGAAGCCGCCCGCAGTCATTCATGAGGATGTCAACATGGTATCCTCCATCATGCGGGATCTCTTCACGGAGGATTACGATCGCATTCTGATTGATGACCAGAAGCTCTATCGCAACATCCGTGGCTACGTACAGGCTATCGCCCCTGATATGGTGGAGGATGTCAAGCTGGAGGAGAATGCAGAGTCCGTATTCCAGAAGGTAGGTATCAAGGCTGCCGTGGAGGAGGCTTTCGACGAGCGTGTGAACATGCCCTCGGGTGGTTATCTGTTTTTCGAGCAGACAGAAGCCATGCACGTGGTGGATGTGAACTCGGGCCGGGCCGGCCGAGGCATGTCCCAGGAGGACAGTTCGCTCAAGGTCAACCTGGAGGCTGCCAAGATCATCTGCAAGCAGGTCCGTCTGCGCGACCTGGGTGGCATTATCGTGGTCGATTTCATCGACATGCGTCATGAAAGCAACCGCCGAAAGCTGTACGAGACGCTGAAAAAGGAATTCCGGGCTGATCGTGCGGTTACCAAGGTGCTGCCGATGAGTGACTTCGGTCTGATTCAGATCACGCGTCAACGACTGCGTCCCAGTATCACCAAGACATTTTCCCTGCCGGATGAGCAGTCATCCGGCTCCGCAGCAGATCCCCGCCAGCGGCGCGGGGAGGTCAGGGATCGTACCGTGACGCCCAGTCACCTACGGGTCGAACCGGAGGACCTCCTCCGCAAGATTGAGGATTGGCTCGCATCCTATCGGGATGCCGGCAAGTCAGCGCGTGTTCGTCTCAAGGTGCACCCATTTACGGCATCGTTCCTGTCAGGCAAGTTTCCGAGCCGCACCTTCCGCTGGCGCCTTCGCTTCGGCGTGCGGGTGCAGATCGACTCGGACGCATCGGTCGACCCGATGTCGTTCCGGTTTTTTGACGGGTCTTCCGGAAAGGAGATTTCACGCTTGTCCAGTCGCACGGATCGAAACGCGCGCCGCAAACCGCAGTCCGGCCAGAAGGCTTCGGAGGGTCAGGAGAAGAGGGATGAGACAAGCGGATCCAATAACAGAGGTCGCTCCCGGTCTGGCTCGGGGCGCTCTGGTTCCGGGCGATCAGGCGGTACGCGCTCCGAAGGTCGTAGTGATGGTGGCCGTCAGCGTGGCCGGGGTGACAGTGGTCGTTCCGGCAGGGACGCCAGGTCGGGCGGAGATGATCGCTCGAAACGTTCTGACGCGGGCGCCCAGGAAACGTCACGTGGCCGTGGCAGATCGGAGTCGCCCAGATCCGATTCGTCCAGATCCAGTGGAGGCCGTTCCGGTGCCGGGCGATCTGAGCGAGATTCCCGCAGTGAAAAGGATACCCGCAGGGGATCCGAGCGCCGTGGGTCCTCCGATGCCCGGAGAGGCTCGGACAGCAGACGGTCTGCTGGTCGCAACCAGCAGACAGGGGCGGATGGAAGGCCACACCGCGGTGGAGAGCACGCTCAGGAGGCTCCGGCAAGGTCTGGTCAGGAGGCGAACGGGAAAGGGGCGTCCACGCCTGGAAAGGGCGAAGCAAAGGAGATAACCCGAGGAGAGGTAGCGCCCCGGCAGACACAGCCAGGAGCGCCAGCACCTGTGGGGTCTCCAAAGACAGCACAAAAAGAGGTCAAGCCAACGGAGAGCCCAGCCCGGGAAAAGGCAGCGAGTGAAAGCAAACCACCGTCTCAGCCACTGCCCTCGGAGTCTGCTTCCGCAGAGCTTCCCAAGTCGAATCGCTTCGTTAAGATTGACCTCACGTCAGGATCGTAGTGGTCGCTGACAGCAGCCGTCGTTCCAGATGATCCGTGCCATTGAATCAGCTGTCCTCGCGGTATGCCTGATGGGCTGTGTAGCGGGACCCGCCGCTGCGCAGTTCAACTACGGGGGTGATGGCAGCCGAACTGCACGGGCTGTCGGCCCGCTGCTTACAGTGGTGGATTTTTCATTCCGCCCGCCTCAGGCGCCCGACGTATCCTTCGAATACAGTGACCCTGCGATTGGCCTGTTTTACAGTCGCGAAGGGTTCATGGGCAGGCTGGTCCGGGGCAGCGGTATGGATGCCGATGGCGACAAGGTGACTCTGGTTGATGGAAGTGTGGATGCGTGGGCTGCGGTACGACCCTTCGGGAGTCCGGATTCAAAGGCGCTGGATGTCTTTTTCCCCATTGGCCTGTACGGAGACTACAGGAAGGTTTCAAAGCAGGACGAAAGTACGCTTGCCACCGTCTTTGAAGTATCTGTTGCGGCCATTGGCGTCGGGGCCGGTGTCAACCTGACCTTGGCGGGGTCGCATCTCTCGCTTCGATCCCAACCGTTCTTCGGCCTGGCTTCCCGTGCGTTCGGGACAGACACCGGGTCTTCAGCAGGTTACATGGTGGATATCGAATGGACCCTGCCTGAGATCCGATCGGGGTTGGGTGCCTATGCCGGTTGGGGATACCGCTGGCAGCGCTGGCTACTGAATGCCTCAGCGGTCTTTGCCCAGAGCAATACGAGACGGGTCGAGTACCGCGGATTCCGTCATGCCTTCCAGATCGGTCTGACCTTCTAGGAGCGGCACCCTATTTTCCATCATGAAAACACCCCAGATCGTCAAAGAGCTTGAGGAAGCCGTCGAGCAGCTCGGGATCCGTGTACGCCGGGAGAAAGGGAATTTCCGCGGAGGGATCTGTATCCGGAACGAGGAGGAATTCCTGATGCTCAATCGGGTCCATCCTCCCGAGGTCCACCTGGCCATTCTGGCCGAGGCCATGCGTTCCATGGACGTGGACACGGTCTACTTGAAACCCCTTGTTCGGCAGGCTCTCGAGGATGCGTGGGCTCGACAGGACGTAGTGGAGATACAGACAGAGGATGAAGACTGAGATACGGGAGGATGCGCAGCGCGTTCAGGTGGAGATCCTGGGAAGCGGCACCTCCACCGGGGTACCCGTGCTGACCTGCCCCTGTCCTGTGTGTACCTCGGAGGACCCACGGGACAAACGACTTCGCTGTTCCGTTTTTGTGCGTGCCGCGGGGGTTCATCTGCTGATTGATTCCGGTCCGGACTTCAGGCAGCAAGCCTTCCGGGCAGGAATCGAGACCATTGACGCACTGCTGGTTACCCATCATCATTTCGACCATGTAGTGGGCATGGACGATCTGAGACCGTATCTCTTCTCCAACAGGACACCGATCCCGGTCCACGCCGAGCCGGCATCGGCTCATGCGCTGCGCGATATGTTTTCCTACATTTTCAGGGACGGAACGTACCCGGGTGTTCCCCGACTGGAGATGCACGATGTGCGTGGCCCGTTCGATGTCATCTCCCGTGAAAGTCCCGAACAGTCGGTCAGGATCATACCCATACCAGCGGTCCACGGATCGCTCGACATATTGGGGTACCGTATTGGCCGATTTGCCTATCTGACCGATGTCAGTCAGATCCCGAATGCCAGCTACTCATTGCTGGAGGGTCTGGATGTTCTGGTCCTGGATGCCTTGCGGGACCGCCCCCATCCGATGCACATGACGATAGAGAAAGCCGTGGAGACCGCGGAAAAGATTGGTGCCCGGCAGACGTACTTCACGCACATGTCCCACGAAATCCTGCATCAGGACTTTGAAGAGCGTCTGGGGGAGGGCATGGTGCCAGCCTATGATGGGTTGACGTTCGAAGCGCAGCTCTGACGCGCCCCTTTCTTGCCCGGCGAGCGCATTGAGCCGATCGCCGCCGCATTGCCCGAAGAGTGCATTCAGCCGATCGCCGCGCGCACGCCCTCCACAACCCGGTCCACATCGGCTTCACTGTTGAATACGTGGAGTGAGATCCGGACCGCGTTCAGGTCGACCTCCGTCACGATGCGGATACGCAGTCTGTGTTCTTGCGTCAGGTGGCGATACAGGTCACGGAAGGGTACGGCCGGGGAGCGGAAGGTCAGGATGGACCCATGCATCTCCCTTGCCTGAGGCGTAAGGATGTCCATGTCATCCAGGGCAGAAAGCCCCTTGCGCAATCGAGCGGTCAACGCGAGACCCCGATTCCGGACTTGGTGCATGCCGATGGTATCCATGAAGGCACAAGCTGATCGCAGGCCTTCGACCAACGGGGCGTTGCGGGTTCCACTTTCGTGACGACGCGCCGTCTGGATGTAGTCCAGTTGGTCGGGCAGCGCATACCCTGCGTCGGAATAGGCGCCGACCTCAGTGGGGCGGATGCGGTCCAGACCGTCTCTACGAATGAACAGGATGCCCGTACCGTGCGGCGCTCCCAGCCACTTGTGTCCACTGGTAGCCCACGAATCACAACCAATGGCGTGCAGGTCGATGGGCATCATACCGGCAGACTGGGCCCCATCAATGTGGAACCAGCAACCATGCCTCCGGGCCAAATCGGCAATCTCTTCGACCGGTAACAGGATGCCTGTCGGGGCCGTGACATGGCTGACCTGGATGGCCCGGGTTCGGGATGTGATAAGATCCTCCATGCGGCTCACAATGCCGGCCGCATCGGTGCCCGAAGGATCAAACGTCCGAACAACGATGCCGTCCTGTTTCCACCGATTGAGCCACGGAATAGCGCCGCCCGGATGGGCGTGCGCGTCGATGATGATCTCATCGCCCGCTTTCAACGCCAGTCCCGATGCGACGATGGCGTTGCCTTCGGTAGCATTTCGGGTGAAAGCGATTTCCTCTTCGCTCGCTCCAAAAAAACGCGCAACGGGTTCGCGGGCTGCTTCGATCAGGTTGTGCCCGGTTTCTGACCGCAACTGCAGGTCGTCCATGACCTCTCGGAATCGATCCAGTACCGGGCGTGGCGAAGGGCCCAGTCCACCGGTGTTCAGATAGGTGCGAGCGTCCCAGAGGTCGTACTGCCCTCGGATCTCCTCCCAGTCATCCAGCCGCACCGGCCAGGGTGAATGCACGTGGGATGCTGGATCGGTACGACCGGAAACAGCCAGGCCCGGCATGGCCATGACGGCCGCCTTCAGGAAATGTCGTCGATCCGCCATGGTATCAGGGGTTGGGTGATGTCACTGGACTATGCGGAGTGCCGTTACCCAGTTGAACGTACCATCGGTAGCCACGGTGAAATGCACGGAGTCACCCACGGAGACGCCTTCTCGGACGGCTTCGTCCCGGTACTCAAAAGGCATGGTCATGGCGGGCATGAAGCCCTCGATGACACCATGATTGATCTGCAGAAGGCGGGAATTGTCAAGGATACGGACGATACGCCCCTCTGCCTCGTAGTAGGAGATAGCCGGATCGGGGGCATCCGTCTGATTGGTAGCCTCCGAGCAGCCGACCAGCATGACTACTGATGCAACCGATAGAAGCCTGCTCAGAATTGGGTGGAAGTGCATCTCAGAGCAGGGACTTTACGGCACCACCATCCACAACCAGAGCCACACCCGTGATGAAGCCCGCCCGCGGACTCAGCAGGAAGGTGGCTGCCGCTGCAAACTCATCTTCTGTCCCGATGCGCTTCAATGCGCTGCTTGCGGCCCACCCTGCCTCGATATCGGCAATGGACTTCCCCGTCCGCTCGTTCAATGACTCACTCAGGTGGCGCAGTCGATCGGTTTTGGTATACCCGGGGAGAATGGTATTCACAGTGATACCATCAGCGCCGACCTCCTCTGAGAGGCTTTTCGAAAATCCCTGAACGCCGGCCCGGGCCACGTTGGATAGATACAGAGAAGGAACAGGTTGTTTTGCCGAGAGGGAGGTGATCATCAAGATGGAAGCATGACTTCCCGATGCCGCTGCCTTGCGCAGGTGTGGGAGGGCAGTCCGGGACATGGTGATGGTGCTTACCAGGTTCAATTCAATCGCTTCTCGCCAGTCATCCATGGACAGGTCATCAATCTGGCCGGTAGGGGGTCCACCGGCATTCGTTACCAACAGGTTCAGTCCACCGAACTGATCTGACGCAGCCTGCACGGCCGCTCGAACATCCTCCTCGATCGTTACGTCTGCCGTCAGTGCCATGATGGCATCGGGGTCACATCCCGTTTCGCTTATCAGCCACTGGCGCGCCGCAGAAACCCGTTCGGTATTCCGGGAACAGATGGCAACGCGGCATCCTTCACGCAACAATTGACGGGCGATGGCACGCCCCAATCCACTGCTGGCGCCGGCTACGAAAGCTGCCGCTTCACTCAATCGTAAATCCACAGTAAACCCCTCTTTTTGGCTGTTCTTGGTCGTTTATTCGTTTGTCTCGAGCATCCGTTCCTCGCAAATTAAAACTTCCGGGTACCCTGTACCCATATCCCAGACACCAACAGGAGCGCACCATGCGGAAGCGGGAATTGCACGTTGATCGCCAGCTTGTGAAAACACAGCTCGCTCCTGCTGCCATCGGTCCGTACAGCCAGGCGGTGCTTGTTGGTAACACGCTGTATTGCTCGGGTCAGATACCCATCGACCCCAAGACAGGTCACATGGTCTCGGACTCGATTGAAGCTGAGACAGAGCGTGTGCTGGAAAACCTGGAAGGGGTGTTGACGGCAGCCGGTATGACCCTCGGCAATGTGGTATCGTGTCGTGTCTATATGACCGATATCAACGACTATGCGCAAATAAACGAGGTGTACGGCCGTTTCTTCGGCGCCAACGCACCCGCCCGTGAAGCGGTACAGGTGTGTGCGCTGCCACGCAGTGCACGCGTGGAGATTTCGGCTGTAGCGGTCAAGTAAGGCTGCACTCAGCACAAGGAGCCACAAACCAAGCCCTGCGCGTGGCGGGCATACGGAATATGGCCCTGAAGGAAGGTTGGTCTGTCCGGGGAGAGGCGCCGCTCCCTATTGATTGCTTGCGCTGAGGTGCAAGCCCTCGTCGTAGTCACTCTTGTACTGCCGGATGGCGCGAAAAATGGCACTGGCCAGGTAGGCCTGTCCCTCGTTGCTGCTCATGAATGCCGCCTCGCCCGGATTGGAAAGGAACCCGAGCTCCACAAGCACGGCTGGCATCGAAGCCCCATAGAGCACATAGAATCCAGCCTGCTTGACACCCCTGCTCTTTCGCCCCGCCCGGTTCTCGAACTGGTCCTCAATGGACTCAGCCAACGCCTGACTCTGGCGCATGTAGGCACTCTGCGTCAGCGTTTGCATGACTGAATTCATCGCATCATACTGCTGATAGGCCGAGGCATCTTCCTCGAGGCGAACCACGTCGTTTTCGCGTTCCATGACGCGGCGGGCTGCATCCGTCTTGTGCAGGCCGAGGAAGAAGGTCTCCGTTCCCTTGGCCCTTCGGTCTGCAGCAGAGTTGGCATGGATGGAGACGAAGAGTTTGCCGCCAGACTGGTTCGCCAGGTGTCCCCGCCCTTCAAGGGTCAGGAATCGATCATCCTGTCGGGTGTACACGACATTGACGTGCAGATTCTCCTCCATATACGTTCCAAGTTTCGTTGCCACCTCCAGGACAATGTCTTTTTCCCGCGTCCCATCAGCTGCCAATGCGCCATGATCCTTGCCCCCATGACCGGCATCGATGACAATCGTATCGAGTATCCATCGCTTGGGGTCGGCGTCTGCAGTGGGGCGTGGACGATCCGCCACCCGGGTGATTGCGCCTGAAAGATGTCCCGCAATGGAGCCATCTCCCGGCGCAGATTGACCGGCTGAGGTCAGTGCCAACGCGACTGGCGGTGAGTCCATAAGACCGAGCAGGATATCGTCTGAGGCCCGATCTCGATAGGCTGTCGCCGTCATGGGGCCGCCCCCAGGCCGCAGGCGGATCACAACATCCTCGCCGACCTGCTCAACCCGGTAATCGTGTATCGGATGGCTGGAAGATGCGCGGCGCTGATCGGGATGCAGCCCGCTTCGAAACAAGACGATTTCAATCGAGCCATCCTCGCGATGATAGGGCGAGCTGAAAGCAGCAATCGGCTCATCAAGGTGCAGGCGCATGACCGTACCCATCCCGTCAGAGCGCTCGGCAAAGGAGACTCGCTGAAGGAGAGGTGTTGCTCCAGCAAACTCGCTACCGGGGGTGTTGTAGGGTGCAGCGAGAAGAAGCAGGAAGATCGAGATAATGATGAGCATGGGATGCGTTTGTCGGGTCATTGAAGACGCGGCGGATCAGTGCAAAAACAGGGTGGATCTACATAAGATCGCTCACTTGAGTATCGCTCTTTATGTGCAAAACTCAATAGGACACATCACTATCCTAAAACTTAAAGCCTTCCGCATATACAAGAATAAACCGCCCGATCATTGTTGATTTGAAAGAAACATCAGATTAGCATTGCCTCGGTCTGAATCAATCGTTCTCTTACTTTCTTTCATCAGCAATGATGTAAGGGACAAAGCTTTCACCGGTCGAGAATGTTGATACAAGCTCCTTGGAATGAAAACCCTCTTACCAAGGCATGTCTGTTGTTCAATCAGGTCAGCTGGAGACCAGGTGGAAAGATGATCGATTTGGTGGCTGCATCATGTCTTTCAAAGTTTTAAGAAACCAGACCAACCAGTAACATGGGTCATCCTTCAGCAGGTAACTCCTCCACGAATAAAGACCTGATTCTGGTGGTAGAGGATGATTACCTCATTCGGGAACAGCTGAAAGAGGCTCTGCCTGAGTTTGGTTTTTCTGTCTACTCGGTCGCAAATGCAGAGGAGGCGCAGGGATTTCTGAGCCAATCCACACCTGATGTGATCCTGTGTGATATACGATTGCCAGGGATGTGGGGAACTGATTTCAAGCGTTTGATCGAGAAAGATGAACGGTTATCGTCAATACCCTTTGTTTTCCTCTCAGCTCTGTCCGGCATCTCTCATATCCGTGAAGGTATGGACGCTGCAGCTGACGATTACGTAACAAAGCCCTTCAGGTTGACTCATTTGGCTCAAGTCCTTCAATTAAGAATAGCCAAAAGTAACCGCCGTAGTCACCAGACCGATCAACTGATGGAAGAATTGGTGGAGTCGCTTCAGTTGATTTTCCCGCACGAGCTGGTAACGCCTCTGTCTGTTATTTACGGAATGTCCGAATATTTGAAGGAGTTGGAGGAGGATGGAGCAAGCGATACTGCAACCCGTATTGAGATGCTTGAAGCCATCAACCAGTCAGTATTACGTATGCGAAAGCTTGTAGACCGCTTTGGTGTAGCTGTTAGTACAAAAGTTGGGAGTGTAGAACGACATGAACTACGCGTTGGGGAAGATCCCGTTTATGAACTTGCTGCCTTACTGCATCGAACCCTTGACGTGATTATCGAGGAATCCAACCCAAACCAGAGAATTGAGAGAGATCTAAAAAGTGGAGAGTGCCGGGTGCCTCCGCAGATACTCGAACGGATTATAATCGAGGTTGTAAACAATGCCTTGAAATTTTCGCCGTCTGAGTCAACGATTCGAATTTGCGGTGAGCGGGAGAAAGATTTCTACATTTTGGACGTTTCTGACGAGGGCCCGGGGATGACGAGAGATCAAATCTCTAAAATCGGTTCCTTCAGGCAGTTTTTCCGCACCAAACGAGAGCAGCAGGGTGCAGGGCTGGGACTAGCTATAACAAAGCGACTAGTGGCTATGATTGGGTCCGAAGTCCTGTTTTTGCCATCTACTCCGACGGGTTTGACTGTACGGCTCAAACTACCGATTCCGTCAGAAAAAGGGTGAGATTAGGGAATAGTGACGCCACATTGCACGTCGTATCTCCGCGCCATTTGGGGATTTAGAAAATACTTTCGCAAGCTGAGTTCATACTCGAAAGTTCTAACGTACGGCTGACTTAATGGTAGCACAAGTTAACACAGCTCCGGTTATTGGTCAGTTAGTGATTGACTGGAAAGCGAACCATGCTAAATGGTCATCTAAACCTGAGATATTGTCGTCGGCAATAACAAGTGGCACCATCAATGAAGTGTTGGAAGATTTGCGGCAATATGCTGCAAATACAGCACATGAACAGATTGATGATTATTTCAAGAGGCTGATAAATAACGAGCCTATAACTATTAGCCCGCTAGCGATTCGGGGAGAAAAAAACTCATTTATTGTTGGAATAACTTGTGTTCCCATTTCGTCAGATCATGTCATTTTGCAAATGATAGATTTGTCCATGACTTTTGAGATGGCAGTGGAATGTTTAAGCTCGCGAACGGATCTGAGCATCTTCAGTCTTAGGGCGATCAAAGCGTTGAGGCAATCGCATAGCCGAAAACAGTCTCATGCCCATCTGCTTCGTGAAATTCAGGATTTGGTAGTGGCCAAACACGGTTTTATATGTGAGGTAGTTAATCGTGTCGATGATGTTGTCAAATTTTCGATGACAGCCATCCACGAATCGGTCGTGGCCAAAGAATATACTTTTTCCTTCTCGTTAAGTGATTCTGATGGATCTCGAAATGGAGCTCATGATTTGTTGTTCAGTCCGACTCTGCTTCGCTGTGAACCTTTCGTATGCAATGACCATGCGAAGAATATCTTTACTCAAGGTCTACCAGAAGGATATCCATCAATTGTCAATTTAATGGCATTGCCGATTTGTAATAAAGGAAGACTATACGGCATTGCTTTTCTGACTAATAAGGAAAATGATTTCGAAAGTAGCGATGTTGACCTGTGTACAGCCTTAATTAGCGAAGTCACTTCAGTGTTAGGAATAGACTCTTTATTTGAAGTCGACGAGGCAGTGTCCCTATCAACGCTTGCGGAAGAAGAGTACAATTATTGGCGGGTATTGAACACTCTCGGATTCTCGGCTTTGGTACTTGAAGGTTCCGTAATTCGAATGGTCTCTGATGAGGTGGGGCGTATGTTTGGTTGTCTACCATCGTTATTGGTAGGAATTGACTTGGATCAGCAACCCAACATCTTATCTCTTAGCATTGTGTCAGGCGAAGATTACGAAGATCTTGAGAGTCTTCTAAACTTTCGATCGATGTCAGGAGCGCCATCGCTTATTCTCAAATTATCTAGCACGCTCGATTCCCCCCGCTACTTCGATCTGTATATCAACCACCACGTACCTCTGCGAGGCAGTGGGATTGTTTATTTGATTCGGGAGGTTTCGGGAGAAGTGAACGCCATGAGAGAGAGGAGGGTACAATCTCAGCGAGCTCAAGAGTATCTTCGATTGCAATCCAATATTACGGAGATGATTTCCCATGAACTGCGCACCCCCCTAAGTAGTCTCCAAACAGCTGTAGAGATGATTGAAATGAGAGCAGGTTCAGTTCAGCAGGGAGATCATTTTGAGGTCATCTATCGCATGATTGAGCAAATGACCTCCCACATGGATAGTGTCCTACTAGTTGGACGAATTGCTGACCAGAACAACGAAATTCCTTTGTTACCGGAAAACCTGGTCGAAATTGTGGCTGATTTACTTTCGGTACCGAGCATATCCTCACTTCATCGTATTCGAACAAAAAATTCAGTAGAGGATTATAATTCTTGTTTGGTCGACGTGGATCGCTCCATGGTGGAGGTAGTCCTTCGAAATGTTTTATCGAATGCGCTAAAGTTTTCTAGTGAAGATGTTCATGTGTCCATGGAGGAATTCGGATCGAGTCAAATACGGATCTGTGTAACTGACAGGGGGCTGGGCATACCGGGAGACGAGTTGAATAGCATCCCGGGGCCCTTCCGTCGAGGTTCCAACGTGGTCAATCATCCCGGGACTGGCATCGGGCTGACGATTGCAGCCATGATGATGAAAAGGATGAACGCCAGCCTTCGCATCGAATCAGTTCTTGGCGAGGGTACTACCGTTTGTTTGGTTTTCAATCGGTCATCTTCATGAGAATACTCTATGTTGAGGATGAGCTGTGGCATCGAACATCCGTATCTGAGTACCTCCAGGTAGCTGGTTACGATGTCGAGACAGCAGGCACATTGTCTGATGCCTTTAATGCTATCCGAATAACGGATTACCGGTTGATCTTGCTGGACATTGGCCTTCCAGACGGCAATGGTTTGAAGCTGGTTGCCGAACTTCGTCGCAATGGCTACACGGGATGGATCATCTTGCTGACGGCTCACTCGGATTCTCAGAGTGTAATACTTGGATTAGAGGCAGGTGCCGACGACTACGTGGTTAAACCATTCAGGATCAGAGAGATTAAAGCTCGCATAGACGCAGCATCCAGACGCATGGAGGTACCGGGTGTAATCCAACGCTCACACGGTCATATCGAAATCGGAGACCTTGTGCTTGACCGTGAATTTCAGCGATTGGTCAACGATTCTGGTATTCCGATCATCATTTCCCGGATGGAATATGCAGTTCTGCTGACGCTGATGCTTCGATCTCCCCAGATAGTAACCAAGGTTGAATTGAAAACTGAAGTGTGGGGTAATCCTTATGCCGATTCAGACGCTATGGTTCACTCGTTGATACATCGAATCAGACGAAAACTTGAAGATGCCCAAATCGAAAAGGTGTTGATTGAGTCGGTATATGATAAAGGCTATCGCCTTCGTCATATATCGTAAAGCATAACACCGATGATTGAGTCTGACTTGGGCTCGGACCTCAAGGCCTTGACATGTGGGGGATACCCGAGCAGGGACAACCCTGTCTCTAATCCTTGTTCCGCATGTCCCGGTGAGTGTCAGGATAGTTTTGCATCAACCAGCAGTGAGTACGTGCAATGGAAAAAGGGATCACGATTGCCGCCATATTCGGGGTGGCACCCTGGATTTTCTTGCTTGTCGCCGTTGTCGCGGACATCCACTTGAAGTGGGTTCTTGTCGTTGCCTGCATCTGTATTCCAAGCGCAATCATGATTGGACGCGCTTCCGCCCGCAGGCAGCGCAACCGGTCCCGGCACTGAGGCATCTGCAGGAGACTACAGGGAAGGACCTGCGAGGTCCCTGACTACGGATACAATGCTCGTGGTCAGGGACCTTGTCGTTACCAGCGGGATTGACTTGTGAGGTCCCTGAGGCGGCTCTCAATGATGTCTTCCTTGAGGTCTTCCCGTTCCTCGAGACGCGATTGGAGCTCTTCCAGCTGCCGTTCCAGCTGCCGGATTTCTTCGCGGCGATTGGCCTGCTTGAGCTCAAAAATATCGGTCAGGATAGTACGCAGCTCCCTTTCATAACCGCGACGTGCGTCATCCGTGGCAGCCATCTGGATGGCTTCGGCCAACTGATAGGTCCTGATTTCCATTTCGTGCTCCCGCATCAGCCCTTGGTACAGTCCCCGATTCCGGTCCTGCACCGATCCCAGATAGGCTTCGTATTCAACGTGTGGGAATATGCTGGCCAGCCGAGCCGTATTCTCCGCCTCCACAACCAGCTGACGCATCACTTCGCTGCTCTCGGGTGTTAATTCCTTGAGCTCAAAGGTCAGGTTGTTGAACTGTTCTGCCTGTTCGCGAAGCTGAGCGGCATAACGGTCCATGGTCTGCGCATCGGCATTGTAGCCTCGGACGACGTAGCCCCGAGCAGGACGTGGCGTCTCGAACAATCTGAGCTCGGCGTTTCCTTGCCCGGTCCTCATGGCTATGCGCATGTCGCGACGCGTCTTTTCCGTGGGATCGGCCGTACTGAACGTGCCGTCGTTGAAGATCACTGATTCCCCGTTGATCTCGATGATCGCATTTTCTGAGGTCCAGAAAGTCATGCTGACCTCAGAACCAAGCATTCTCAGGCTCTCAGGCAGCTCATCCTCTGCCACACGCTTTCCGTTTACATACACCACGCCTTCGTCAATGGAGATCTTGTGCGTAGCCGAGATTACCTCAGAAGCCTGCCGAGCCGGTTGGGAAATAGCAACAAGCGGACTGCACAGCAGAGCGGCGAGCGTATACAGTATCGTGATCGGTTTCATGGCGCTGGAAGGGGTTGGAGGGATGCATGATCAAAAGATGGAGCACCTTTTTATTGTCTGGATGAGCCCGTCATCTGGAGACGGCCCGGACCGGAGCCGGGCAAGGACTCCAGCGGTACGGCCGCTTCCCCCCAGTCCAGAGGGCTTGCCGGGCGCATGGTCTGGATTCGGCGATGCATGTCCAGGATCGGCGATGCATCATCCCAAGCCAGCCTCGGGTCAGTCCGGGAGGCCAGGCTGCGCAGCTGCTGGGTCGGTACGAGTTGATGCAGCGACTCGGGTGGCACCAGATCGTCCTCATGGGAAGCCATGGCTGGACTTTGCTGTGACGCGGACAGGCCGGATGAGCCGCCGAACCAGTCCAAGCCGATTCCTGTACCGACCAGGACTACGGCGGCAATCGACAGTGCCGAAATCAGTACGGTCCTGCGACGTGGGCTCCGCGCACGAGCCGGTCGGTCCAACCGCTTGGCATGTGGCGTACCTCCGTTCGATGCCGCTGCGGCTACGATGGCATCTACGATGGCTGTATCCGGTCGCTCCTTTTCGAGGAGGTCCAGCCTGAATTTGGTTTCGCTCAATACGGCATGCTCCTGACGCAATTCCTCGTCCCGCAGCAGGGAGCGGAGTTTTTCGGTGTCTGCAGCCTCGCCGTAGAGTTGTAGCAGAATCTCTTTCTTTCCGTAGGTCATGGTGGTAGCTGTATTCCGATCACTCAGTTGGTTACCGGCAGGAATTCGCTTTGTCTGACGTCCTCCATCATCCGGCGCAGATTGATCAATGCGTAGCGCATTCGGCCTAGCGCCGTATTGATGGAGCAGCCCGTCAGATCGGCAATTTCCCGAAACGTGAGGTCTGACTCATGCCGAAGGAGGACCACTTCCCGTTGCTCGGGCGAAAGCCGATCGATACACGCCCTCAGTAGGTCGACATCATCCTTGCCGCGGATGATGTCCAGCGCAGATGGGGCATCGTCGGGTAGTCGGTCCCACCATACTGATTCGTCGCCATCGTCTTCAGGAGCGATATCCTGCCATTTTTTGCGCGCTCTGAGATGGTCCAATGCTGCATTCCTTGCAATCCGCAGGACCCATGCCAGGAATTTATCCTGCCGGGTATAGGAGCCCCGTTCCTCATTCAAGGCTCTGATGACCCGCAAAAAAGTCTCCTGAAAGAGATCATTCGCCACATCCCGGTCGCGGACCATTCCGCGCAGGTAGCCGAAGACGCGTTCCTGATGTCGCTCCAGGAGCGTTCGAAAAGCGGTCTGATCGGCGGCCTCTACGTAACGGGCAACAAGGATTTCATCAGCCGGATGCATGGGCGGTCAGGGAAGGACGCAAAAAGTGCCCGGGTACGAGCCGTCAAATCATCGGCAAGCATTCCAGGCAGGGTGCAGGCAAGGAACGCTCGAAGTCATTCCGTTATTGTGCGCAAAACGCTACCTGTCGAAAAAATCAGGGGCGCACCCGCATCTATTTGAAGATCTTCAGCCGTTGCCCGATGCGGATGGTATTCGAGCGCAGGTTGTTCCATGCCTTCACATTGGCCACCGAGACCCCATACTGCTGGGCAATCCCGATCAGGGTATCTCCTCGACGCACAACATGATCAAGCGGCTGCCCTTGGGAAGAGTATATCGTCAATCGCTGACCGACACGGATGTTGGATCCCCGGATGTTGTTCCACTGGCGGAGTTGGCTCACCGTAACGCGGTATTGGTCGGCAATCTCACTGAGTGTATCCCCGCGTTGCACGCGGTGGGTAGTGGAGCTGGCCGCAGGTGAGGGTGCATCGCGACCATCCGTGAATACTTCCAGACGCTGCCCCGCATTGATCCGGGAGCTACTCAGCCCATTCCAGCCCTGGATTTCTCGAACAGAGACCCCATACTTTCGCGAAATGATGGTCAGGGTCTCTCCCCGCCGGACGGTATGGACGATGCGTGCACCCGGGTCCCTTGGCTCCGTTGCAACCGGTTCACTTGGACCCGTGCTGGAAGACGTCTGGCTTACGGTCATCACGGCGGAGCGTGAAGCGGTAGGCGCTTCCACGATCGGGGTGGAGACGGTCGATGCCACTTGCTGCTCCATCAGGATGGGACGGCTCATACGGCGGCGATACTGCACGACAGAGGACGATGCATCGGCAAACTGGACGTCAGGAACCGTATTCGAGTAATCGGCAATGGGCACGACGAGGCGCTGCCCGATGCGGATGTTGGTCGATCGCAGTCCGTTTTTCTGCATGATCATGGCTACAGACACCCCGAACTGCTGGCCGATACCGCTCAGGGTGTCTCCCCGGCGTACGATGTATTCCCCGGATGGTCGCTTGGCATCGTTGGGCAGCGCCTCGTAGGAGGCAACAAAGGAGGCATAGGAGCCCACAGGGACGCGCAGGTAGAATGCGCCTACCGTGGGCGGCAAGGTATCCCTGCGCAGATTCGGGTTCAGGGCCTTGATCGTGGCCACATCCGTTCCGGCCATCGAGGCCACATCGGACAGACTCAGCATGCCGGTTACCGGCACGATGTGATAGGAGTAGTCAGGTCCGGGCTGCCCGCGCTCCAGGTCATAGGCTTCCGGATTGGAAGCAATCAGCGAGGTAGCAATGTAGGTGGGAATGTAGTTGCGGGTTTCGCGGGGCAGATAGGGATAGATATCCCAGAAGGTTGGGTCCGACTTTCCGCTGCTGCGTATGGCACGCCGGATACAGCGTGGACTGCAATTGTAGCCGGCCAGGGCAATCTGCCAGTCCTCATCGTACATGCGGTAGAGATCCTTGAGGTGCTTTGCCGCCGCCCGCGTGGCCAGCTCCGGATCCATGCGGTCATCCACCCACGCATTGACATTCAGGTCGTAGGCACGGCCCGTCGCGGCGATGAACTGCCACATGCCCACGGCGGATGCCCAGCTCCGTGCTCGTGGATTGAGCCCCGACTCGATCATGGCCAGGTATTTAAGCTCATCGGGCACCCCTTCCTCCTCGAAGATCTGCTCGATCATGGGGAAGTAGGTGTCCGCCCGGCGGAGCCAGGTCTGCATGGTCTCTTTTCGCTCGCGAAGCAGGAATTGCATCGATGACTCCACGAGCCTGTTCATCGTCATCGGAAACTCCGTACCCACCGGCTGAAGGCCCGAGGGGGCCACATCTTCCAGAAGCGGATCCTCGATGGACTCGAGTTCGGCAAAGAGCGCCTTGCGCACCTCGAAAATATCTCCGAACGCCGCAAAAAGCGTATCGGAGGGGCCATAGACCCGTTCATACTCGTCCACCAAAACCCGATAGACAGACGAAAAACGAGGGTCGTCCACCAGGTATTCACGCTGCACGAGATCGCCCAACTCCGTCATGGCCCGGTCGAGCACCGACGTAGCGGCATCGTCATCATTGCGGGCCAAGGCAGCCATCAGATCGGCCTGGTAGTTGTACAGCACAGAAAGCCGTTCAAGGAAGGCCGCGTTGGTGACCGTGTCGGGCTGCGCCGAAGCCATCCTGAAGGAGCGCAGGACGGGCGCTTCGAGTGCTTCTGCGGGCAGGGCCTCAAGACGCTCGATACTGACGGTCGCGTCCTGTGCCATCATGGGCATTGTCAGGATGGCAAAGAGGGCGAAGACCAAAAAATGCCGCACGATGGAAGTCCTCGATTGATTGGAGCGGGACCAGGCTGAACCCCAGGGAAGACGCGGGGGAGAACACGGGTTCAGATCCCGAAAAAATAACGGCTTATTACGCCGAAAGCAACGCGCATCAAACCTCTGGTAGGCGGGACGCATGGCGCAATAACGCACATACCCGGGACGCGATCCCCCCTGTCACCGTGTGCTGATTCTCCCCAGTCCTAGAGCGGGATGTTACCGTGTTTGCGAGGCGGATTCGTAGCCACCTTGTTCTTGAGCATATCGAGGCCACGGATCAGTCGCAGTCGGGTAGAGGCAGGCTCAATGACGTCGTCGACATAGCCATGCTCGGCAGCCACGTAAGGATTGGCAAAGCGGCCCCGGTAGTCGTCAATGAACTTCTGTTCTTCCGCCTCCGGATCCTTTGCTTCGGCAATCTGCTTGCGATAGATGATTTCGACAGCCCCTTTCGGTCCCATGACGGCTATCTCGGCCGTTGGCCATGCGAAATTCAGATCTCCGCGGATGTGCTTGGAGTTCATCACGTCGTAGGCGCCACCGTAGGCTTTTCGGGTGATGACAGTAATCTTGGGCACCGTCGCTTCGCAGAAGGCGTAGAGCAGCTTGGCTCCGTGTCGGATGATGCCCCGCCACTCCTGATCGGTTCCCGGCATGAAGCCCGGGACATCTTCAAATACCAGCAGCGGGATATTGAAAGCATCGCAGAAGCGCACGAATCGGGCTCCTTTGACGGAGGCATCAATATCGAGGCAACCAGCAAGAATGGACGGGTTGTTGGCTACGATGCCCACGCTTGAGCCGTTCATTCGGGCAAAACCAACCATGATGTTCGGTGCAAAATCAGGATGCACCTCGAAGAAATGCCCATCGTCCACGATGTGCGCGATAACCTCGCGCATCTCATAGGGCTTGTTGGGATTGGTCGGTATGAGGGCATTGAGCGCCTCCTCCGAGCGGTCGACCGGATCGGTGGTCGGAACGCGGGGTGGTGGTTCCTCGCAATTGAGCGGCAGGTAGGAGAGCAGTTCCCGTATGCCGCTCAGGCACTCGGCCTCTGAGGCATAGGCCATGTGGGCAACCCCGCTCTTGGTGGCGTGCGTGTCTGCCCCACCGAGGTCTTCGAAACTGACCTCTTCATGGGTAACCGTTTTTACGACGCCGGGTCCGGTAACGAACATGTAGCTGGAGGACCGGACCATGAAGATGAAGTCCGTGATGGCGGGAGAGTAGACCGCCCCTCCAGCACATGGGCCCAGGATGGCTGAGATCTGCGGCACCACACCCGAGGCCATCGTGTTTTGAAGGAAGATGTCTGCATACCCG
>Ga0075476_10000196_pt1 | contig 25983 bp, 25 predicted proteins | sample DEB08_DNA_5_FD_76339 | JGI IMG/M metagenome (GOLD analysis project Ga0075476, IMG submission 76339) | Aqueous microbial communities from the Delaware River and Bay under freshwater to marine salinity gradient to study organic matter... | ecosystem: Environmental > Aquatic > Marine > Coastal ...
CCGCTCCACCGGGCGCGAACCGCTCGGGGGCGACCACCACCCACGCCGCAGCCGCGGCGAGGCCCGCGGCGACGACGCGGACGACCCGTCCCGTCGTCGCCGTCGTGGTCATCCGCCGCTCCTCGTCGCCCGCCGGCGCCGGTCGCCGGCGGGCCGGTGGGGGCCGGGTCCGCGGGGGCGTGCGGACCCGGCCCCGGGGCGCGCCCGTGGCGCCGCCCGACGTCCCGCGCGGGCCGCGGCGTCGCGACGGCGGGACGTCGGAGGACCGTAGGCAGGCCGCACCGGCGTGCGACGGGTGGATGCGGGGGCTGTGGAGAACCCGGTGGGACCCGTCCCACCGCCTAGCGTGGCCCCCCTCGGACCGGGAGCGGGCGGTGGCGGACGACGTGGTGCTGGTCACCGGCGCGGCCGGGTTCATCGGCTCGAACCTCGTCCGCCGGCTCCTCGAGGACGGGCGTCGCGTCGTCGCGGTCGACGACCTCAGCACCGGTCGGCTCGAGAACCTCGCACCGGCCCGGGCCCCCCACCTCGCGGGCCGGCTCGAGTTCGACCACCTCGACGTCACGTCCGACGCCTTCGCGGGGCTGGTCGCACGGCACCGTCCCGGCGTCGTGATCCACCTCGCCGCCCAGGTCGACGTCCGGGTCAGCGTCGCCGAACCGGTCCGGGACGCCGAGCTGAACGTGCTCGGGACGCTGCGGGTCCTCGAGGCCGCGCGGGCCGCCGGCGTCGGCCGCGTCGTGTACGCCGCCTCGATCGCCGGGTACGGCGACCCGCCGCCCGAGCTGCTGCCGCTGGACGAGTCGGTCACGACGCCGCCGCTCTCGCCGTACGGCGCGTCGAAGCGGGCCGCCGGCGACTACGTCCTCGCCTACGGCGCGCTCCACGGCGTCGACGGCGTCGTGCTGACGCTCGCGAACGTGTACGGACCGCACCAGACGACGGCGGGGGAGGGTGGCGTCGTCGCGACGTTCGTCGGCCGGATGCTCGAGGGACGTCCCTGCACCGTGTACGGCGACGGGCTGCAGACGCGCGACTTCGTCCACGTCGACGACGTGGCCGACGCGTTCGTCCGGGCCGCCGACCGCGGTGCGGGCGAGCGGATGATGATCGGCACGGGGGTCGCGACGACCGTCGCCGACCTGTTCCGCGTCTGCGCCGACGCGACGGGGTACGCGCTCGACCCGGTCGCGGCCCCGGCCCGTCCGGGCGAGGTCCGCGACAGCGTCGTCGACGCCTCCCGCGCCGCCGAGGTCCTCGGCTGGCGGCCCTGGACGGACGTCGCCGACGGGGTCGCCGCGACCGCGGCCTGGGCCCGCGAACGCGGCGGGACGGAGCGGGCCCGGCCGTAGGCTCGGCCCATGGCCGGAGACCGCGGAGCGCGCCGCCCCCCCGCGGGGGGACGGGACGTCGACGCGCCCCGGCTGCCGCCCCAGCTCCGCCGGGCGCTCGCGACCATGCCCGAGACCCAGCGCCGCGTGCTCGAGCTGCGGATGGGCCTGGCCGACGGCCACCCTCACGACGCGGCCGACGCGGCCCGGGCGATCGGCGTCTCGGTGGGGGAGCTCCGCGAGATCGAGGCCCGGGCCTTCGCCCGCCTCCGCGAGGTGCTGCCCCGCGAGCTGCTGCAGCGGCTCCTGGCGGACGGCTGATGTCCTCCCTCGAGGAGCTGCTGGCCGAGCGGGGCGGCCTGCCCGACGCGGCGATCCGCCGCCTCCAGGCGCTGGCGGCCGACTGGCAGATCCTGGCCGACCTCTCGTTCTCGGACCTGCTGCTCTGCGTGCGGGAGGCCGAGGGCGACGAGGTCCTGGTCGCGGCGCACATGCGGCCCTACACGGCGCAGACCGTGCATCCCGACGACCTCGTCGGGACCCCGCTGCGACCCGACGCCGCCGACGTCGTGCGCCGGGCCTACGCCGCGGGCGACCTCGTCAGCGACGGCGAGCCGGACTGGTCGACCGGTGTCCCGATCCGGCAGGAGGCCGTGCCCGTGCCGTGGGAGGGCCGCGTCATCGCGGTCGTGTCGCGCGAGGCGAACCTCTCGATGGTCCGGGCCCCGTCGCAGCTCGAGCTGACCTACCTCCAGACCGCGAACGAGCTGAGCCGGATGATCGCGGACGGGACGTTCCCGTTCGACGACGAGGAGCCCGAGCGCGAGGTCGCCCCCCGCGTCGGTGACGGGATGATCCGCCTGGACGCCGGGGGCCGCGTCGCGTACGCCTCACCGAACGCGGTCAGCGCGTACCGCCGCCTCGGCGTCGTCGAGAACGTCCTCCGCCGCGACGTCGCGGCCTTCGACCTCGACCCCGAGTCGATCATGGAGGCGCTGCAGGAGGGCCACCCGGTCGAGTCCGAGGTCGAGGCCCGCGGCGCGGTCGTGCTGCGGCGGGTCATCCCGCTGCTGCGGGGCGGTCGGGTCCTCGGCGCGCTCATGCTGCTGCGCGAGGTCACCGAGCTGCGCCGGCACGAGCGGATGCTGCTCTCGAAGGACGCCACCATCCGCGAGATCCACCACCGCGTGAAGAACAACCTCCAGACGGTGGCCTCGCTGCTGCGGGTCCAGGCGCGGCGGCTGGCGACGCCGGAGGCCCGCGACGCGCTGCAGGAGTCGGTCCGCCGCATCGCCTCGATCGCGCTGGTCCACGAGACGCTGTCCGAGGACGCCCGTCAGCGCGTCGCGTTCGACGCGGTCGCGCACCGCCTCGTCGAGAACTTCGTCGGCGGGCTCGCCGACCCGGTCGGTCGCGTCACGGTCCGCGTCGAGGGGACGGCCGGCGAGCTCGCGCCGGCGCTGGCCAGCCCGCTGGCGCTCGTGCTCTCGGAGCTGGTCCAGAACGCGCTCGAGCACGGCTTCCCGGGCACGGCCGGCGGCGGGGTCGTCGTCCGGCTCGACCGGGGGCCGGCCGCGCTGACGGTCGAGGTCCGCGACGACGGCGTCGGGGTGCCGGCCGGGTTCGACCCGGCGACGGACGCGAACCTCGGGCTCCAGATCGCGCACACGCTGGTCACGACCGAGCTCGGCGGGACCCTCGAGGTCGCGCCGGCGGACGGTGGCGGGACGCTGGCCCGGGTGGTGGCGCCGCTCCCGCGGTGAGGACCCGCCGCGCCCCGGGGCGCGGCGCGGTCCGGCCTCAGCCGACCAGTCGGCGCCGCCGCTGCCGCGACCGCTTCAGGGTCCGGCGCTCGTCCTCGGTCAGGCCGCCCCAGATGCCGGCGTCCTGGTTCGACGCGAGGGCGAACTCGAGGCAGTCCTCCTGCACGGGGCACCGCGCGCAGACGCGCTTGGCGGCGTTGACCTGCTCGAGGGCGATGCCGGTCGTCCCGATGGGGAAGAACAGCTCGGGGTCCTCGTCGCGGCAGGCCGCGTCGTCGCGCCAGTCCATGCTCGTGCCTCCGTGCCGGGGCCGTGGGGCCGTGGGAGCCGCCGGGACGTCGGGAGCCGGCGGGCGCGCGGGCCGGTCGCCGGGGTGGCGGGCCGAGATCGTGACGGAGTTCCCGAGCGCGTGAGGGCACCGTAACGGCCGGGGTCCGTCTGTCAAGGGCTCCGGACCACCGTCCGCCGGACGGGGGCGGCCCGTCCGGGTCAGGACAGGACGTCGAGGGCCCCCGGGACGGCCGTCAGGGCCACCTCGGTCGTCGCGGCCAGCGGGTCCCCGTCGACCTGGAGCGGCAGCGGCGTCGTCGCCCGGAGCGTCAGGGCGCCGAGGTCGCGGTGATGGGTCACCCCCGGCAGGGCCGTGTGCCGGCCGCCGGCCAGGGCGCCGGTGACCACGGCGGCCAGCCCGGCCAGCCCCGTCGGGGCCACCGTCAGCAGGTCGAGGCCGCGGTCGAAGGACGCCCCCGGGTGGACGACGAGGGGGACCGGCCCGAGGGCGGACCACGGCGAGGCGTTCCCGACCAGCGCGACGGCGAACGGGCCGGTCGTCGCGCCGTCGACCTCGACGTGGACGGCGCCCCGGGCGTGCGGCCCGTCGCGCCACTCGGTCAGGGCGTCCAGCACGTACGCGGCGTGGCGGAGCCGGCGCTTGCGATCGGGCCGGTCCTCGACGCGGCGCGCGACCGCGGCGTCGAAGCCCAGCCCCGCCGCGAAGGTGAACCACCGCGCGCCGGCACGGCCGAGCCCGACCCGGCGCCGGCGGTCCTCGCGGACCGCGCCGAGCAGCCGTGCGGTCGCCGCCACCGGCTCGGTCGGCAGGTCGAGGGCCCGGACGAGCACGTTCGCCCCGCCGCCGGGGACGAGTCCGAGCGCCGTCGTGGTCCCGGCCAGCGCCTGGACGACCTCGTTCGCGGTGCCGTCCCCGCCGTGCACGACGACGGCGCGATCGCCGCGGGCGACCGCCGCCGCGGCCAGCTCGGTCGCGTGGCCGCGGCCCGTCGTGTGGTGGACGTCGAGCGCGACGACCCCGCCGAGGGCGGCGACGATCAGGTCGCGCAGCGCCGGGCGGGTCGTGGTCGCCGCCGGGTTCACGACCAGCGTGGCGCGCGCGTCGGACACGGGGGACCTCCGTGCCGCGGTCGGACCGCGGCGGCCGTGCCGTACCCCCGGTAGGAATCGAACCTACGCACCTGGCTCCGGAGGCCAGTGCTCTATCCACTGAGCTACGGGGGCGGGACGACGCGCGCGGCGTCGGACGCAGGCTACCGCCGGCCGGACCCGGGCCCGCCGCCGTTAGGCTCCGCGCGCCGCCCGGAGCGCCCGCCCGCGCCCGCGGCCCGCCCGCACCCCCTCGCGACCGGAGCCCGCGTGCCCGACCTCGCCGCCGTGGACCCGACCGTCGCGCAGCTGGCCGCGGCGGTCCGGGCGGCGCTGGGACGGCTGGGTCTGCCCGACGGCGACCCGGCCCTCGAGCGCCCGAAGGACCCCGACCACGGGGAGTGGGCCACGACGATCGCCCTCCGCGTCGCCCGTGCCGCCGGCCGGCCCCCGCGGGAGGTCGCGGCCGACCTCGCGGCGGCGCTCGGGGACCTGCCCGAGGTCGCGGCCGTCGAGGTCGCCGGCCCGGGGTTCGTGAACTTCCGCCTCTCGGCCGCGGCCCGGGCGGCGCTCGTCCGGCGCGTCCTCGCCGAGGGCGAGGCGTACGGCCGCTCGGCGCTCGGGGCCGGCCGGCACGTCAACGTCGAGTTCGTCTCGGCCAACCCGACGGGTCCGCTGCACCTGGGGTCCGGCCGGTGGGCCGCGACCGGGGACGCGATCGCGGCGCTCCTCGACGCGACGGGGCACCGCGTCACCCGCGAGTACTACGTCAACGACGTCGGTGAGCAGGTCCGGCGGTTCGGGGCCTCGCTGGTCCGTGCCGACCGCGGCGAACCGCCGGCCGAGGACGACTACCGCGGCCCGCACGTGGCGGCGCTGGCCGCCGACCTCCGGGCGGCGCACGGCGGGGCGCTGCTGACCGGTGACGTCGACGCGATCGCCGACGCGGTCGGCGCCGCCGGCGTCGACGCGATGCGGTCCCGCATCGAGGCCACCCTCGCCGGACTCGGCGTCGTGTTCGACGTCTGGACGCGCGAGGGGTCGCTGCACGCCTCCGGTGGTCTCGAGCGCGCGCTGACGCGGCTCCGCGACGGGGGGCACACCGAGGAGCGGGACGGCGCGCTGTTCCTGCGCACGTCCGCGTTCGGTGACGACAAGGACCGGGTGCTCGTCCGCAGCGACGGTCGGCCGACCTACTTCGCCTCGGACTGCGCCTACCTCGCCGACAAGCTCGGCCGGGCCGACCGGTGCATCTACCTCCTCGGCGCCGACCACCACGGCTACGTCGCACGGCTCCGGGCCGCCGCGGCCTGCCTCGGCGAGGACCCCGACCGCGTCGAGATCGTGATCGGGCAGCTGGTGAACCTGCTGCGCGACGGTCAGCCCGTGAAGCTCTCCAAGCGGTCCGGCGACATCGTCACCATCGACGAGGTCCTCGAGGAGGTCGGACCCGACGTCCTGCGCTACCACTTCCTGCGGCAGAACCTCGACACGACGATGGACCTCGATCTCGCGGTCGTCACGGCCCGGTCCATGGAGAACCCCGTCTACTACGTCCAGTACGCCCACGCCCGCGTCGCGTCGCTGGCACGGCAGGCCGTCGAGCGCGGGTTCGACCCGGGCGACCCGGCCGACGCCGATCTCGAGCTGCTCGACCACCCGGCCGAGCTGGCGCTGCTCCGGGCGCTCTCGGGGCTGCCCCACGTCGTGGCGGACGCCGCCGAGGCCCGTGCCACGCAGCGGCTGACCCGGTACGCCGAGGACCTCGCCGGCACCTTCCACCGCTTCTACGCCGAGTGCCGCGTCCTCGTCGACGACCCGGACGCGGACGAGGCCGCGCGGGCGGCGCTCCTGGCGTCCTCGCGCGCCCGGTACTGGCTGGTCACCGCCGCCCGGCAGGTGCTGGCGAACGCGCTCGGGATCCTCCGCGTCGGCGCGCCGGACCGGATGTGACCGCCATGGACGCGGACGTCGTCGCCGGCCCGCCCGGTCCGCCCTGGTCGCGGACCGCGGCCCGTGACGACCGCGGCGTCGTCACCGTCGGCGGGGTGGCCGTCGACGCGCTGGCCGGGGCGCACGGCACGCCGCTGCTGGTCGTCGACGGCGACGACCTCCGGGCCCGGTGCCGGGCCTTCGTCGCGGCCTTCGGCCCCGACGCCGTCGTGTACGCCTCGAAGGCGTGGTGCACGACCGCGGTCCTCCAGGTCGTGGCCGAGGAGGGGCTCCTCGTCGACGTGGCGAGCGGCGGCGAGCTCGCGACCGCGCTGGCCGCCGGGGTGGACCCGGCCCGGCTGGTGCTGCACGGCAACGCCAAGTCCGCGGCCGAGCTCGACCGCGCGCTCGAGGTCGGCGTCGGGCGCATCGTCGTCGACGCGGTGGAGGAGCTGGACCTCCTCGACGGTCTGGCGCGGGCGCGGGGCGTCCGCGCGCCGGTGCTGCTGCGCATCACGCCCGGCATCGACGCCCACACGCACGCGTACGTCCGGACCGGGCACGACGACGCGAAGTTCGGGTTCACGCTCTCGCTCGGGCTGGCCGACGCGGCCCTGGCTCGGGCCCTGGACCTCGACGGGCTCGAGCTCCGGGGCGTGCACGCCCACGTCGGCTCGCAGGTCGTCGACCCCGACGCCTTCGTCGCGAACGCCGAGGTCCTCGTCGACCTCCTGGCGCGGTGGCGCGCCGAGCACGACCTCGAGCTGGACGACCTCGACCTCGGCGGCGGGATGGGGGTGGCGTACGCGGCCGGCGACCCCGAGCCCGACGTCGCCGCGCTCGGCGCGGCCGTGCGGGCCGCGGTCGCGGACCGCGCCGCGGCCCACGGTCTGCCGCTGCCCCGCGTCCTCGTCGAGCCGGGCCGCGCGATCGTCGGCCCGTCGGCCCTGACGCTGTACCGGACCGTCGCGGTGAAGGACCTGCCCGGGCTGTCGCGGTGGGTCGCCGTCGACGGCGGGATGGGCGACAACATCCGGCCGGCGCTGTACGGCGCGGCCCACGCCGTGACGCTCGCCGGGCGGGCGCCGGTCGGTCCGGCGGGGCCGGTGATGCTCGTCGGCAAGCACTGCGAGAGCGGTGACGTCCTCGCGACCGGGGCGCCGCTGCCCGGCGACGTCGCGGCCGGGGACCTCGTGGCCGTCGCGACGACCGGCGCCTACACCGAGTCGATGGCCTCGAACTACAACCGGCTGCCGCGACCGGCGGCCGTGCTGGTGGAGGACGGGACGGTCCGGCCCATCCTCCGCCGCGAGACGGAGGAGGACCTCCTCCGCCGCGACGTCCCGCTGCCGTGACCGGGGGTCGCCCCCGCGTCCTCCCGCGCGAGGAGGGGACGGCGCTGCGGGCGCTGCGGCTGACCGTCGCCCCCCGCGCGCTCGTGACCCGCGCCGGGACCGACGTCGTCGTCCGGACCCCGTCCCGCCCGGACCACCGCGCCGGCAACGTCGTCGACCTCCTCGTCCCACCTGCGGCGGCGGACGTGCCGGCGCTGGTCGCCCGCGTCCGGCGGCTGCTGGAGCCGACCGGCGTCGACCGTCCGCACCTGCGCTGGGAGCGGCCCGTCGGCGCGGCGGACCCCGCGGTCGCGGCGGCGCTGGTCGCCGCCGGGGCACCGCCGCGCGTGACACGGGTCCTCGGGATGCCGGCGCCGGAGGCGCCCGGCCCCGCCGGCGTCGCCCGCCTCCCCGTGCCCGGTCGCGACCCGGGCGCCGACGACACCGCGACCGCGCGCCGCTGGCACGGCGCCGAGGTCCTCCAGCGGTACGCGGAGGGGGACCTGCCGGCGACGTGGCGGGCGCGGGCGACGACGGGCGCGGCGTGGGACGCCTGGGACCGCGCCCGCGTCCGGGAGCTCGCCGCCCTCGGTCGCGCCGACGTCTGGCTCGCGACGGCGCAGGGCATCCCCGTCGCGACGCTGACGGTGCTGCGCGACGGCGCCGGCGCCGCGCACCTCGAGGACCTGGTCACCCATCCCGCGCACCGCCGCCGCGGGCTGGCCACCGGGCTGGTCGCCGCCGCCGTCGCGGCCGAGCACGCCGCCGCGCCCGGGACGCTCGTCACGGCCGAGGTCGTCCCGGGCGGCGCGTCCGAGGCGCTGCTGACGGGGCTCGGCGCCGTGACCGTCGCCGAGGTGGTCGCGGCGCTCGTCGCGCCCGACGCCGACGCCGGCCCCGGTCCGGAGGGTCCCCACCGGTAGGCTGCGGCGAACCCGGGTCGGAGTCGCCGTGGATCGCGTCGTGCGGGTCGCGCTGCTCGGCGCCGGCACCGTCGGCGCCGGGGTGCTGCGCATCCTCCGGGACAACGCCGACGCCGTGGCCGACCGCGCCGGGACCCGGATCGAGGTCACCCGGGTCGCCGTCCGCGACCCCTCCCGCCCCCGCGAGGGCCTCCCGGCCGGCGCGGAGGTCGTCACCGACCCCGTCGCGGCCGCGACCGCGTCCGACGTCGACGTCGTCGTCGAGGTCATGGGCGGCCTCGAGCCCGCCGGCTCGGCGGTCGCCGCCGCGCTCGGCGCCGGCCGCCCGGTCGTGACCGCGAACAAGGCCCTGATCGCCGATCGCGGCCCGGCGCTGGCCGAGCTGGCCCGCGCCAACGGCACGACCCTCCACTACGAGGCCGCGGTCGCCGGCGCGATCCCGATCATCCGGCCGCTCCGCGAATCGCTGGCCGGTGACCGCGTGACGCGCGTCGTCGGGATCCTGAACGGCACGACGAACCACATCCTCACCCGCATGAGCGAGGACGGCGCCGACTTCGCCGACGTGCTGGCCGACGCCCAGGCCGCGGGGTTCGCCGAGGCCGACCCGAGCGCCGACGTCGACGGGCACGACGCCGCCGCGAAGACGGCCATCCTCGCGACGCTGGCCTACGGCGCCGCGGTGCACGACGCCGACGTCCACCGCGAGGGCATCCGCGGCATCACCGCGGCGGACCTCCGCGTCGCGTCCCGGCTCGGGTACGTGATCAAGCTGCTCGGCATCGCGAACGAGGTCGACGGGCGCATCGGCGTCCGGGTCCACCCCGCGATGCTCCCGGCGGACCACCCGCTCGCCAGCGTCCGCGGCGTGTTCAACGCGGTGTACGTCGAGGCCGACGCGACCGGCCCGCTGATGTTCTACGGCCGCGGCGCCGGGGCGCTGCCGACCGGGGCGGCCGTCGTCGGCGACCTCGTCGTCACCGCCCGCGACCTGGTCCGCGGGGCCAGCGCCGGGGAGGAGGCGCCGCCGCGGCCCGCCGACATCCGCCCGATCGACGCGCTCCGGACGCAGTACTGCGTCCGGCTCGAGGTCGACGACCGCCCGGGCGTGCTGGCCGAGGTCGCCCGGGTGTTCGGCGCCCACGACGTCTCGATCGCGCAGGTCTGGCAGGACGGGGTCGACGACGCGGCCGAGCTGGTCCTGATCACCCACCGGGCGCGCGAGGCCGACCTCCGGGCGACCGTCGACGAGCTGGGGTCCGCGGCTCCGGTCCGCCGCGTCGCCGGCGTCGTCCGCGTCGAGGCCGAGGCGCTGGCCGGATGACCGCCCCCGTCGCACCGGCCACCACCGCGGGCGTCTGGCGCGGGATCCTCGTCGAGTACGCCGACCGCATGCCGATCGGTCCGGACACGCCGATCGTGACGCTCCGCGAGGGGGGCACGCCGCTGATCCACTCCGAGGAGCTCTCGGACCGCACCGGGTGCGAGGTGCACCTGAAGTACGACGGCGCGAACCCGACCGGGTCGTTCAAGGACCGCGGCATGACCGTCGCGATCTCGAAGGCGAAGGAGGCCGGGGCCCGCGCCGTCATCTGCGCCTCCACGGGGAACACGTCGGCCGCGGCCGCCGCCTACGCCGCGAAGGCCGGCATGACGGCGGCCGTCGTCGTCCCGCGGGGGAAGATCGCGCTCGGGAAGCTGGCGCAGGCCGTCATCCACGGGGCGACGATCCTCCAGATCGACGGGAACTTCGACGAGGCGCTGACGATCTGCCGCGAGCTCGCGGACCGGCACCCGGTCGAGCTCGTGAACTCGGTCAACCCGTACCGCATCGACGGCCAGCGCACCGCCGCGTGGGAGATCTGCGACCAGCTCGGACGGGCCCCCGACCTGCACCTGATGCCGGTCGGGAACGCCGGGAACATCACCGCCCAGTGGCGCGGGTACCGCGAGTACCGCGACGACGCGCTGATCGACGCGCTCCCGGTTGTCCACGGCTTCCAGGCGGCCGGCGCCGCGCCGATCGTCGCGGGCGAGCGCGTCGAGCGGCCCGAGACGATCGCCTCGGCGATCCGCATCGGGAACCCGGCGTCCTGGGACCGGGCCGTCGCGGCCCGCGACGAGTCCCACGGGACGATCACGGCCGTCACCGACCGCGAGCTGCTCGCCGCGTTCCGGCTGGTCGCGCGGGCCGGCGTCTTCGCCGAGCTCGCGTCGTCGGCCTCGGTCGCGGGGCTGCTCCGGATGCACGCCGAGGGGGTCCTGCCCCGCGGGGCGACGGTGGTCTGCATGCTGACCGGCCACGGCCTGAAGGACCCGGAGTGGGCGGTCGCCGGTGCGCCCCCGGCCGTCGTCCTCCCGCCGGACGCCGACCGCGCCGCCGAGGCGCTGGGGCTCGCATGAGCACCGCGCGCGGGGTGCGGCGCGCGGGGGACCGCCCGTGAGCGGCGCCGTCCGCCACCACACCGTCCGCGTCCCGGCCACGACGGCGAACCTCGGGCCGGGCTTCGACGCGCTCGGGTTGGCCGTCGACCTGCATCTCGCCGTGCGGACCTCGGACCGCGCGCCGGGTGCGCCCCGCGCGGTCGTCCGCGGCGAGGGTGCGGACGTCCTCCCGACCGACGACGACAACCTGGTCTGGCGGGCGTTCGTCGCCGCCTGCGCCCGGTTCGCGCCCGACGCCGCGGTCCCCGACGTCGCGTTCGAGGTCGCGAACGCGATCCCGCTCGAACGGGGCCTGGGGTCGTCGTCCGCCGCCATCGTCGCCGGCCTCGCGCTGGCGCGGGACGTCGCCGGCCTCCGGGTCGGCGAGCCGGCGCTGGCCGAGCTGGCGGCCGAGCTCGAGGGGCACGCCGACAACGTCGCGCCGGCCCTCGTCGGCGGGCTCGTCGCCTGCGCCCGTGACGACGCCGGGACGCTGGTGCTCCGCCGGGCCGACCCGGTGGCCGGGCTGCGGCTCGCGCTGCTGGTCCCCGACGCCCGGCAGTCGACGGCCACCTCGCGCACGGCGCTGCCGGCGACGCTCGACCGGGCCGACGTGGTGACGCAGGTGCAGCGGACGGGTCACGTGCTCGGGGCGCTGCTCGGGGCCTGGCCGGTCGCCCCGGGGCTGGCCGGCGACCGACTGCACGAGCCGGCGCGGGCCGGCTCGGACCCGGCGGCCGGTGGCGTCCTCGCCGCGCTCCGCGCCGAGGGGCTGCACGCCTGGCTCTCCGGGTCGGGTCCGACGGTCGCGGCCGTCCTGCCCGACGACGCCGCGGCCGACCGGGCCGCCGCCGTGGCCCGGACGACCGGGGTCGCGGTCCGCACGGTCGTCCCGGACCTGCTGGGCGCGCTGACCTGTCCGGACGGCGGCTGCGGGCTGGCCGGGTCGGGTGGCTGCGCGCAGTGCCCCCGCGAGCGGCTACAGTCCACGTCGACCCACCCCAGCCCCGAGGCCGCTCCGGCCGCCGGATAGCGAGGGGGGTCCGCTCCCCCCGCACCGCGCACCGCTCCGAGGCGGCGCGCCCCGGGCCCGGAGCACTCCACCCGCCGTCCCGGCGCACCCCCCGGGCGGCTCCGGACCGCCGTCCCGACCCCGTCGGACGCGCCGCGGCGCCGGACACCACGAACCCGGCCCCGGCCGGGTCCCGCGGGGCTCCCCGCGGACGACCTCGGACACCGCATGAAGCTCTTCATCGACAGCGCCAACGTCGACGAGATCCGTGAGATCGCCGGCTGGGGCGTCCTCTCCGGCGTGACGACGAACCCCTCGCTGGCCGCGAAGGAGGGGCGGGACTTCCCGACGATGCTGGCCGAGATCTGCGGCCTCGTCGACGGCGACGTCAGCGCCGAGGTCGTCGCCACCGACCGCGACGGGATGCTGGCCGAGGCCGAGCCGCTGCTCGCCGTCGCCGACAACGTCACGATCAAGCTGCCGCTGACGTCGGACGGCCTGGCCGCCTGCCGGGTCCTCGCGGACCGCGGCGTCCGGACGAACGTCACGCTCTGCTTCTCGACGACGCAGGCGATCCTCGCCGCGAGCGCCGGCGCGACCTACGTCTCGCCGTTCGTCGGCCGCGTCGACGACGTGGCGAACGACGGCATCGCGCTGCTGGAGGAGATCTGCGACGTCTACGCGCAGGCCGGGTACGGGACGCAGGTCCTGGCGGCCTCGCTCCGCCACCCGCAGCACGTCGTCCAGGCCGCCGCGGCCGGGGCGGACGTCGCCACCCTGCCGGCGAAGGTGTTCCACCAGATGGTCCGCCACCCGCTGACCGACCGCGGCCTCGAGCAGTTCCTGGCCGACTGGGCCGCCCGCACCGCGAGCGCCTGACCGCGGGCGCCGCCCGGCGCCCGCCCGCACGACCCGCACGACGGCCCGCTCTCGGGCCGGACCGGAGGACGAATGGACCGCACCGCCCTCGGCGCCAAGGCGCTGTCCGAGCTGCGCGAGATCGCCGCGACGCTCGAGCTCCGCGGCTACCAGCGGATGAAGAAGGCCGACCTCGTCGACCTCATCGCGACGGCCGGCGGGAACGTCGGCGGGAACGGCTCCGGCGGGGGGGGCGCACGCGCCGCCGCGCGGGGCGCCGAGCGGCGGGGCGACGACGCGCCCGCCGCGGCGTCGGCCGAGGGCGCGGCGTCGGCCCCCGCCCGGGGCGAGGACGACGGCGACGGTGCCGGTGACGGTGACGGTGACGGTGGCGGGGACCGTGGTGGCCGGGCCGACCGCGGCGGCGACCGCGGCGACCGCGGTGGCGCGCCGGGCGACCGGGGCGGTCAGGGTCAGGGCGGTCGCGACGACCAGCCGATGAGCCGCAGCCGGGCCAAGCGCGAGCGGCGGCGGAAGAACCGCGACCGACAGGGTGGCGGCCAGGGCGGGCAGGGGGGCCAGGGCCAGGGCGACCGCGGCGGGCCGCAGCAGCAGGGCGGCGGGTACGGCGAGCCGGTCGGGGACCTCGGGGTCCGCGAGGGCGTGCTGGACCTCCTCCCGGAGGGGTACGGCTTCCTGCGGACCGGCGGGTACCTCGCCTCGAACCAGGACGTCTACGTCCCGCAGTCGCTCGTCCGGCGCCACGACCTCCGCCGCGGTGACCGCATCGCCGGGCAGGTCCGGCGGAACAAGCCGAACGACCGCTTCCCGGCGCTGACCCGCGTCGAGAGCATCGAGGGCGAACCCGTCCCGGACCAGCCGCGGCAGCGCCCGCACTTCCGCGACCTCACGCCGCTGTTCCCGACCGAGCGGCTCCGCCTCGAGATGGCCGAGCACGCCCCGATCGCGATGCGGCTGGTCGACATGATGGCGCCGGTCGGGAAGGGCCAGCGCGGGCTGATCGTCTCGCCGCCGAAGGCCGGGAAGACGACGGTGCTGAAGCAGCTCGCGAACTCGATCGAGCAGAACAACCCCGAGGTCCACCTGATGGTCGTCCTCGTGGACGAGCGTCCGGAGGAGGTCACCGACTTCAAGCGCTCGACCGGCGGCGAGGTCATCTCGTCGACGTTCGACCGCCCGGCCGAGGACCACACGCAGGTCGCCGAGCTCGCGATCGAGCGGGCCAAGCGCCTCGTCGAGGAGGGCCGCGACGTCGTCATCCTCCTCGACTCGATCACGCGGCTCGGTCGCGCCTACAACCTCGCGGCCCCGGCCAGCGGGCGCATCCTCTCGGGCGGCATCGACTCGGCGGCGCTGTACCCGCCGAAGCGGTTCTTCGGCGCGGCCCGGAACATCGAGGAGGGCGGCAGCCTCACCGTCATCGCGACGGCGCTGATCGACACCGGCTCCAAGATGGACGAGGTCATCTTCGAGGAGTTCAAGGGCACCGGCAACATGGAGCTCCGTCTCGACCGCCGCATGGAGCAGAAGCGGATCTTCCCGGCGATCGACATCCAGGCCTCCGGCACGCGGCGCGAGGAGCTGCTGCTGCCGAAGGACGAGCTGGAGACCATCTGGAAGCTCCGCCGTCTCCTGGCCTCGATGGACTCCGAGGCGGCGCTGCAGCAGCTGATCGAGCGGCTCCGTGCGACGCGGTCGAACGAGCAGTTCATCCAGATGATCGCGAAGTCGAACCTGGCGTGAGCCGTCGCGCGGGGCGGGACGGGGCGGACGCCGGTGCGTGACCGGCTCCGCGACCTGCTCCGGCGCCGCGACGAGCTGGCCGCCCGGCTGGCGGACCCCGCGGTCCAGGCCGACCGCGCCGCGTACGCGCGGCTGGCCCGGGAGCACGCCGCCGGGGAGGACGCCGCGACGGCCGCGGCCGCGTGGCTGGCTGTCGACGCCGACCTGACCGCGGCCCGCGAGCTCGCGGACGGTCCCGACGGCGCGGCGTTCGCCGACGAGGCCCGTGAGCTCGCCGGACGGCGCGACGCGCTCGGGGACCGCGTCCGGCGCCTGCTGCTGCCGCGCGACCCCGACGACGACCGCGACGTCATCCTCGAGGTCCGGGCCGGGACCGGTGGCGACGAGGCCGGGCTGTTCGCTGGCGAGCTGTACGCGATGTACGTCGCGTACGCGCAGCGCCGCGGCTGGGGCGTCCGCGAGCTCTCCGTCACCCCCCAGCCCGTCGGCGGGGTCCGCGAGGCCATCGCCGAGCTGACCGGCGCCGGGGCGTTCGCGACGCTGAAGCACGAGTCCGGTGTCCACCGCGTCCAGCGCGTCCCGGCCACCGAGTCGCAGGGCCGGATCCACACCTCCACCGCGTCCGTCGCCGTGCTGCCCGTCGCGGAGGAGGTCGACGTCGCGCTCGATGCGTCCGACCTCCGGGTCGACGTGTTCCGGTCGTCGGGGCCCGGCGGGCAGTCGGTGAACACGACGGACTCCGCGGTCCGGATCACGCACCTCCCGACGGGGCTGGTCGTGTCCTGCCAGGACCAGAAGTCGCAGCACCAGAACCGCGACCAGGCGCTGCGCATCCTCCGGGCCCGACTCCTCGAGGCGGCCCGGCGCGACGCCGCCGCCGCCCGGGCCGACGCCCGCCGCGACCAGATCGGGACCGGCGACCGCAGCGAGCGCATCCGGACCTACAACCTCCCGCAGTCGCGCATCACCGACCACCGCATCGGGCGGTCCTTCCACGACCCGGAGCGGGTCCTGGCCGGGGACCTCGACCCGGTGGTCGACGCGCTCCGGACCGCCGCGCAGGACGCCCGCCTCGCCGCCGGCGACGACGCGTGACGGGGTGCCCGTGACGGACCTGGCGGCGGCGGCCGCGGAGGCCGCGGCCCGGCTGGCCGCCGCCGGGGTCGCCAGCCCCGACGTCGACGCCCGGTGGCTGGTCGAGGCCGCGGCCGGGGTCGATCCGCGTCGTCGTCCCGACCGCGCGCTCGACGCCGCCGCGGCCGCGCGCCTCTCGGAGCTCCTCGCCCGTCGCACCGCGCGCGAGCCCCTGCAGCTGGTGACCGGCGCGACCGCGTTCCGGACCCTCGCGCCGGCCTGCGCGCCCGGCGTGTTCGTCCCCCGCCCCGAGACCGAGGTCCTGGCCGGCCTCGCCGTCGCGGCCGCCCGGGCCGCCGTCGCGGCCACGGGGTCCGCCCTGGTCGTCGAGCCCTGCACCGGGACCGGGGTCGTCGGGCTCAGCGTCGCGGCCGAGGTCCCCGGGGTCCGGGTCGTGGTCTCGGACGTCGACCCGGCCGCGACGGACCTCGCGGCGCGGAACCGCGCCGCGCTCGGGGGCGCCGCCCGGGCCGCGGTCGAGGTCCGGACGGGCGACCTGCTCGACGTCCTGGTCCCGTCCGAGCGGGGCGCGGTCGCCGTCCTCGTCGCGAACCCGCCGTACCTGCCGACCTCCGACCTGCCGGACCTCCCGCCCGAGGTCGCGGGCCACGACCCCCACCGCGCGCTGTTCGGCGGTCCCGACGGGCACGAGGTCGTGGACGCGCTGCTCGCCGCCGCCGTCGACGTGCTGGCCCCCGGCGGCGTCGTCCTCCTCGAGCTCGACGTACGGCGCGGCGACGCGGCGGCGCGCCGGGCCGCCGACATCGGGCTGGAGGGGGTGGCGCTCCACGCCGACCTGACCGGCGCGCCGCGGTTCCTCGCCGCGCGCCGCCCGGGTCCCGCGGGGGCACGGGGCTAGCCTCGGCCCCCCGCGCCGCCGACCCCGGTCCGCGCGCGGCGCCGCCGACCGCCACGACCGACCGGAGCCGCCGTGACCTTCTGGGGACCCGACTTCGACGAGCTGCGCGCGACGGACCCCGAGGTCGCCGACGGCCTCCTGGTCGAGCTCGAGCGGCAGCGGTCCAAGCTGCAGCTCATCGCCAGCGAGAACTTCGCCTCCCCGGCCGTCATGGCGGCCCAGGGCTCGGTCCTGACGAACAAGTACGCCGAGGGGTACCCGGGCCGCCGGTACTACGGCGGCTGCGGCGAGGCGATCGACCCGATCGAGCAGCTCGCGATCGACCGCGCGAAGTCGCTGTTCGGGGCCGAGCACGCGAACGTCCAGCCGCACTCGGGGGCCAGCGCGAACCTCGCCGTGTTCCTCGCGGTGCTCCAGCCGGGCGACCCGGTCCTCGCGATGTCGCTGCCGCACGGCGGGCACCTCAGCCACGGCATGAAGGTGAACCTCTCCGGGAAGTGGTTCGACGTCGCGTCCTACGGCGTCCGCGAGGACACCGGTCGCATCGACATGGACGAGGTCCGGGAGAAGGCCCTCGCGCACCGGCCGAAGCTGATCATCGCCGGCTGGTCGGCCTACCAGCGGCACCTCGACTTCGCGGCGTTCCGGTCCATCGCCGACGAGGTCGGGGCGGTGCTGCTCTGCGACGCCTCGCACTTCGTGGGGCTCGTCGCCGGCGGCGCGCACCCCAGCCCCGTCCCGCACTGCGACATCGTGACGTTCACGACGCACAAGGCGCTGCGGGGTCCGCGCGGCGCGATGATCCTCTGCCGCGAGCCGTGGGCGGCCGCGATCGACAAGGCCGTCTTCCCCGGCTCGCAGGGCGGCCCCCTCGAGCACGTCATCGCCGCGAAGGCCGTCGCGCTGAAGGAGGCCGACACGCCGGAGTACCGGGCGTACGCGCGGCGCATCGTCGACGACGCCTCGGCGCTGGCGGACGCGATGATCGGGCGCGGGTACGACGTCGTCTCGGGCGGGACCGAGACCCATCTGTTCCTCGCCGACGTCACCCCGACGGGGACGACGGGGGCCGAGGCCGAGGCCCGGTGCGACGAGGCCGGGATCGTCCTGAACAAGAACGCGATCCCCTTCGACCCGCTGCCGCCGGCGAAGGCCTCCGGGATCCGGATCGGGACGCCCTGCCTCGCGACGCAGGGGATGGGTCCGGCCGAGATGCCGACCGTCGCCGACCTGATCGACCGTGCGGTCCGCGGCGACGAGGCCGAGCGCCGGGCCGTCCGCGCCGAGGTCGGCGAACTGGTCGGCCGGTTCCCCGTCTACCCGCGGCCCCCCGCGTCCTGACGTGACCGGCCACCTCGCGGTCGCGGCGGTCGCGGCCGCGGTGACGGCGCTGGCGGCCCCGCTCGCCGCCGCCCTCGCGCGGCGGCTCGGTGCCACCGCGGTCCCGACCGGGGACCGGTCCGGTGCCGCCCCCCGGCCCCCGGTCCCGACGCTCGGTGGTCTCGCCGTCCTCGTCGGGGTGCTGGCCGGGCTGGTCGTCGCCGTCCGGCTGCCGGACCTCGCGGCCGGCGACGCGGCGACGGCCGCCCCGGTCGCGGTCGCCGTCGGCGGGGCGGTGATCGCGGTCGTCGGGGCGGTCGACGACCTCGTCGACCTCTCGGCCTGGCTGAAGCTCGCCGGTCAGGTCGCGGCCGCGACGCTGGTCGCGACGCTCGGCGTGCAGCTCCAGTACCTCTGGGTGCCCGGGCTCGGCGTGGTCGCGCTGGGGCCGGACCTGGGACTGGTCCTGACGGTCATCGCGCTCGTCGCGACGGTGAACGTCGTGAACCTCGTCGACGGGCTGGACGGGCTGGCGGCGGGACTGGTCGCGATCGGGGCGGTCGCGTTCGCCGCGTACGTGCTGGGGACCGGGCCGGGACCGGTCGGGACGGTGCCGTCGGGCGCCGTGCTCGTCGCGGCGGTGACGGGCGGGGCGGCGCTCGGGTTCCTCCCGGCGAACTGGCATCCGGCGCGGGTCTTCCTCGGCGACACCGGGTCGATGCTGCTCGGGCTGCTGCTCGGTGCGGCGGCCGTCGCGCACGTCGGCCGGACGGCGGCTCCGACGACGGCGGACTTCCTCGCCTCGGCGCCGCTCCTCCTGCCGCTGCTGGTGCTGGCCGTCCCGTTCGTCGACACGGGGCTGGCGGTCCTCCGGCGGCTCCGCGCCGACCGCCCGGTGACCCGGGCGGACCTCGGCCACCTCCACCACCGCCTCCTCGACGCGGGGCACCCGCACCGCCGCGCGGTGCTGCTGCTCCACGGCTGGTCGGCGCTGGTCGCGTTCGGGGCGGTCGGGCCGGCGCTGCTCGCGACCGCGACGGTCGTCGCGGTCCTCCTGGTCGCTGGACTGGCGCTGACCGCGCTGACCGCCGCGACGGGCCGCGCCGACGCGCCCCCGGGGGGCGATCGGGCCCAGCGGTAGCCTCGCCGGGTCCGCCCCTCGGAGGTCCGGATGCCCGAGGACCGGGACGCGACGACCCATCGCCGCAGCGCCTGGCGGGGCGTCGACCACTCCAACGTGATGGGCGTCGAGCTGCTCGCGGCGACCCTGACCTGGGCCGGCCTCGGGTGGCTCGCGGACCGCTGGCTCGGGACCGGACCGTGGCTGCTCGGGATCGGTGCGGTCGTGGGGAACGCCGCCGGGCTGTACCTGATCTGGCTCCGCGGCGCCCGGATGGACCGCGAGGAGGCGGCCCGGCTCCGGGCCGCCCGCCTCCGCGCGGCGGGGGAGGCCGGCGCGGACGGGACCGGTCCGGACGGCGCCGGTGCGGACGGACCGTGACCGACCCCCTCGCCCCGCTGGCCCGCCGGGTGCTGCGGCGGGTCCTCGGTGCGGCGGCCGGTCTGGGCGCGGTCGCGACCGGGCTGGGGGCGGTCCTCGCAGGGCCGGGCGGCGCGGCCGGGGCGGCGGTCGGGACGGCGCTCGGCGCGGTCCTCGTCGCCGGTGGCGTCCCGGGCCTGCGTCGACCCCGCGGCCGGTCGCCCCTCACCCCCGTGGCGGTGTCCCTCGGCCTCCGGGTCGTCGCCTATGCTTCGGCCCTCGCGCTCGTCTCCCGAGTCGCGTGGATCCACGGCCCGAGCCTCGCGCTCGCCACGGCGGCCTCGGTCGCCGCTCTCCTCGCCGTCGGGCTCCACGCGGTCTCGCGCGGGTCGGCGACGGCGCTCGAGCTGGACGGGACGACGACGGCGACGACCGGGAGCTGACGGGTGGGACTCATCCTCGCGGCGGCGGAGTGGGGTGGCGAGTTCGAGGGCGTCCTCGACCCCATCACCAGCCTCTTCTCGACCCCCATCATCTTCGGCGAGGACTGGCGGGTCGCCGGCGTCTCGCTGTACTTCAACCGCGCGACGTTCATCGCCGTCGTCATGACGCTGGTCGCGGTGACGCTGTTCGTCGCCGCGATGTGGAACCCGAAGGTCGTCCCCGGGAAGCTCCAGAGCGTCGCCGAGATGGTCGTCGAGTTCATCCGCCAGCTCGCGTCGGACATCATCGGGCCGAAGGGGCACCGCTACGTCCCGCTGCTGACCTCGTTCTTCGTGTTCATCCTGTTCATGAACATCGCGAAGATCACGCCGGTCTTCATGCTCCCACCGACGGGCCGCATCGCGTTCCCGCTCTTCCTCGCGCTGATCACCTGGTTCGTGTACGTCGGGGCCGGCATCCGCGAGCAGGGGTTCGGCCACTACTTCAAGGAGCTCGCGTTCCCGCCCGGCGTGCCGAAGGCGCTGTACGTGCTGCTCACCCCGATCGAGCTGCTCTCCGGGCTGATCCTGCGGCCGTTCACGCTGATGCTCCGGCTGTTCGCGAACATGGTCGCCGGGCACATCCTGGTCGTGATCACCCTGGTCTCGATCCACGTCTTCCTGCCGTCGCTCCCCTGGGGGTCGCTGGTAGGGGTGTTCGGGCTCGTCGCGGCGCCGCTGGTGTTCGGGTTCGAGCTGCTCATCATCGGCCTGCAGGCGTACATCTTCACCATGCTCGCAGCCGTCTACATCGGTTCGTCGGTCGAGCCGGCGCACTGACCGTCCACGACCCGCGCTGCGGCGACGCGGCGTCCTGAAGGAGCGACACACCATGGAGAACCTCGGCAACGGGCTGGTCTTCGGCCTCGCCACCCTGGGCCCCGGCATCGGTCTCGGCATGCTGATCGGCAAGGCCATCGAGTCGATGGCGCGTCAGCCCGAGGCGGCCGGCATGGTCCGGACCACCATGTTCATCGGCATCGCCGTCGTCGAGGCGCTCGCGCTGCTCGGCTTCGTGCTCGCGTTCGCCATCTGACCCGACCCACCCCACCCCCTGAGGAGCCGACATGGGCATCCTGCTGGCAGCGGCCGAGGCGTCCGAGGACGCCACCGTCCGGGACCTGCTGCTCCCCGTCGACGCCGAGCTGATCTGGGGCCTGTTCGCCTTCGCCGTCCTGTTCCTGGTGATGCGACGCCTGGTCTTCCCGCGCATGAACACCATGCTCGAGGAGCGCCGGGCCGCCATCGAGGGCAAGATGGAGGAGGCCGAGCGGGTCCGGGTCGAGATGGAGGACGCGAAGCGCCGCTTCGAGTCCTCGCTCGGTGACGCCCGCGGCGAGGCCGCCCGCATCGTGGACGAGGCCCGCACCGCGGCCGAGTCGCAGCGGCGCGAGATCGTCGCGAACGCCGAGGCCGAGGCGAAGCGCATCGTGGAGCGCGCCACCGCCGACGCCGAGGCCGAGCGGGCCCGTCTGCTCGACGAGCTGCGCGGCCAGGTCGGGGCGCTCGCCGTCGACCTCGCCGGCCGCATCGTCGAGCGCGAGCTCGACGCCTCGACCCACCAGGGTCTGGTCGACGACTACATCTCGCGCCTCGCCGCGCGCAACTGAGGGGCCGGGCATGAGCACCGCGCAGGCGTACGCGACGGCGGTCCGCGCCGTCGCCGAGGCCGAGGACGCGCTCGAGGCGGTCGGGACCGAGCTCGGGGCGATCGCCCAGGCCGTCGCGTCCGACGCCGAGCTGCAGCGGGCGCTCTCGGACCGTCAGGTCCCGCTCGAGCGTCGGCTCCGGCTGCTCGACGCCGGCGTGTTCGCGACCGCCCACCCGGCCACCCGGGCGGCCGTCGCGATGCTGGTCGGCGCCGAGCGCATCGGCCTCGTCGACGAGGTCGCGACCGCCCTGGCCGAGCAGGCCGCGTCCGAGCGGGACCGCTCGCTGGCCGAGGTCCGCGTCGCGACCGCGCTGAGCGAGGCCCAGGTCACCGCGCTCCGGGCCGCCCTCGAGCAGAAGGTCGGGACCGCCCTCGAGCTCCGCGTCGTCGTCGACCCGTCCGTGGTCGGCGGCGTCCGCGCCCGCATCGGCGACACCGTCATCGACGGCTCCGTCGCCCGCCGCATCGCCCAGCTCCGCACCCGCATCGGCAGCTGACCACCCACCGACGCGCCCCCCGGCGCCCGCGGACCCGACGAGGACGACGAGATGGCTGAGTTCACGATCCGCCCGGAGGACATCTCCGACGCGATCACGCGCATGCTCGAGGGCTACGAGCCGAGCGTCGAGGCCGAGCAGGTCGGCCGCGTCGTCGAGACCGGCGACGGCATCGCCCGCGTCTCCGGCCTGCCGGGGACGCTGGCCAGCGAGCTGCTGGACTTCGGCGACGAGGTGTACGGCCTCGCGATGAACCTCGACGAGCACGAGATCGGCGCCGCGGTGTTCGCGACGTCCTCGCGCATCGAGGAGGGCCAGACGGTCCGCCGGACCGGCCGCGTCCTCTCCATCCCGGTCGGGGACGCGTTCCTCGGTCGCGTCGTCGACCCGCTCGGTCGCCCCATCGACGGGCGCGGCCCGCTGGACGCCGCGAAGGTCGAGGGCGACCGCGCCCTCGAGGTCCAGGCCCCCGGCGTCGTCGAGCGGAAGCCCGTCGCCGAGCCGCTCCAGACCGGTATCAAGGTCATCGACGTCATGACGCCGATCGGCCGCGGCCAGCGCGAGCTGATCATCGGTGACCGCCAGACCGGCAAGACGGCGATCGCGGTCGACGCGATCATCAACCAGAAGTCGCTCTGGGGCACCCCGGACGCCGTGAAGTGCGTCTACGTCGCGATCGGTCAGAAGGGCTCGACCGTCTCGCAGGTCGTCGAGACCCTCGAGCGGGCCGGCGCCATGGCGTACACCACGGTCGTCTCGGCCCCGGCCTCGGCGCCGGCGCCGTTCCAGTACATCGCGCCGTACGCCGGTGCCGCCATCGGCGCGCACTGGATGTACCGCGGCGAGCACGTGCTGATCGTGTACGACGACCTCTCGAAGCAGGCCGACGCGTACCGGCAGCTCTCGCTGCTGCTCCGCCGTCCGCCGGGCCGCGAGGCGTACCCGGGCGACGTCTTCTACCTCCACAGCCGCCTGCTCGAGCGCGCGGCGAAGCTCTCGGACGAGCTCGGCGGCGGCTCGATGACGGCGCTCCCGATCGTCGAGACCAAGGCCAACGACGTCTCGGCCTACATCCCGACGAACGTGATCTCGATCACCGACGGCCAGATCTTCCTCGAGACGGACCTCTTCTACCAGGGCGTCCGTCCGGCGATGAACGCCGGCATCTCGGTCTCCCGGGTCGGCGGTTCGGCCCAGCGGCCGGCGATGAAGGCCGTCGCCGGGACCGTCCGGCTCGAGCTGGCGCAGTACCGCGAGCTCGAGGCGTTCGCCCAGTTCGGGTCCGACCTCGACAAGGCGTCGCAGCAGCAGATCGCCCGCGGCCAGCGCGTCGTCGAGATCCTGAAGCAGCCGCAGTACCAGCCGCTGCCCGTCGAGCTCCAGGTCGCCTCCATCTTCGCCGTCACGAACGCGAAGCTGGACGACGTCCCGGTCGTCGACGTCCGACGGTTCGAGGCCGAGCTGCACGAGTTCCTCCGCGCCCGCGAGGCCGACCTGCTGGCGAAGCTCGCGACGCAGAAGCTGACCGACGAGGTCCGGGCCGAGCTCGACGCCGCGGTCGACGCCTTCCGCGCGACGTTCGTCGCGTCGGAGCAGGCCGAGGCCGAGGACGAGAACGTCGGCTGGGACGCGATGGCGGCGTCCAGCGAGACGGTCGGCTGACGCACCGCCCGCGCCGTCCGGCGCGGGCGACACGACGCCCGGGGCGACGCGCCCGGGCCCGGGACGACGGGGAGGGACGGATGGCCGGCAGCGGACAGATCCGCCAGCTCCGACGTCGCATCCGGTCGGTGCGGAGCACCCAGAAGATCACGCGGGCCATGGAGATGATCGCGGCCTCGCGGATCCTGAAGGCCCAGCGGCGCGTGCTCGCCGCCCGGCCGTACGCCGAGCAGATCCGGGACGTGATCGCCGGGCTCGCGGTCGACAACGAGGTCCGACAGCACCCGCTGCTCCGGGCCCGCGAGGCGCGGGACGTCGCGATCGTGGTCTGCACCTCGGACCGCGGCCTCGCCGGCGCGTACAACGCCAACGTCCTGAAGGTGGCCGAGCGGACCATCCGGGACGAGGAGGCCGCCGGCCGCACCGTCCACCTCTACGTCGTCGGGCGGAAGGGCGCCGCGTACTTCGCGTACCGCGGTCGCCGGGCCGAGCGCGCCTGGGACGGCATCTCCGACACGCCGACGATCGACGGCGCCTCCGGCGTGGCGCAGGCCGTCATGGACCGGTTCTCCAGCGAGGAGTTCGACCGCGTCTGGCTGGTCTACACCGACTTCCGGTCGTCGCTCGTGCAGGCCCCGGTCCGCATGGAACTGCTGCCGGTGAAGCCGGCCGAGTTCGAGGGCGGCACCGCGATGCGCCCCGAGGTCGTGTTCGAGCCGTCGGGGCCGGGCCTCATCGACCTGCTGATCCCGCGGTACGTCGAGGCGAAGGTCCTCCACGCGCTGCTCGAGTCGGCCGCGTCCGAGCACGCGTCCCGGCAGCGGGCCATGAAGTCGGCGACCGAGAACGCCTCGGACGTCGCGGCCTCGCTGTCCCGCGTCATGAACCAGGCACGTCAGGACCAGATCACCACCGAGATCTCCGAGATCGTGGGCGGCGCCGAGGCCCTCTCCTCCGCCGTCTGAACCCAAGGAGCCACGCATGAGCACGTCCGCGGACGGCCGCATCGTCCGGGTCACGGGGCCCGTCGTCGACGTCGAGTTCCCCCCGGGTGACCTGCCGGACATCAACCACGCGCTGACGTTCGACCGCGAGGCCGGTGGCACCACCGTGACCGTCACGGCCGAGGTCGCCCAGCACATCGGCGACCGGCGCGTCCGGGCGGTCTGCATGCAGCCGACCGACGGCGTCATGCGCGGGACGGCCGTCGCGAACACCGGTGGACCGATCACGGTCCCGGTCGGCCCCGGGACGCTCGGCCACATCTACAACGTCCTCGGCGAGCCGCTCGACGTCGCGGCGGACCAGATCACCGCGGACACCCGGTGGTCGATCCACCGCGAGCCCCCGTCCTTCGACGAGCTCGAGCCGAAGACCGAGATGTTCGAGACCGGCATCAAGGTCATCGACCTCGTCGAGCCGTACGTGCAGGGCGGGAAGATCGGCATGTTCGGCGGCGCCGGCGTCGGCAAGACCGTCGTCATCATGGAGATGATCAACCGCGTCGCCCAGCAGCACGGTGGTGTCTCGGTCTTCGCCGGCGTGGGGGAGCGGACCCGCGAGGGCACCGACCTCATGCTCGAGATGCAGGAGTCCGGCGTCATCGACAAGGCCGCGCTGGTCTACGGCCAGATGGACGAGCCGCCGGGCGTCCGCCTCCGCGTCGCCCTCTCGGCGCTGACCATGGCCGAGTACTTCCGCGACGAGATGCGCCAGGACGTCCTGCTCTTCGTCGACAACGTGTTCCGGTTCGTCCAGGCCGGCATGGAGGTCTCGACGCTGCTCGGTCGCATGCCGTCCGCCGCCGGGTACCAGCCGACGCTCGCGAACGAGATGGGCCAGCTCCAGGAGCGCATCACCTCGACCCGGGGCCGGTCCATCACGTCGCTCCAGGCGGTCTACGTCCCGGCCGACGACATCACCGACCCGGCGCCGCACACGACGTTCGCGCACCTCGACGCGCAGACGGTCCTCTCCCGCGAGATCGCGTCGCTCGGCATCTACCCGGCGGTCGACCCGCTCGACTCGACGTCGCGGATCCTCGACCCGCAGGTCGTCGGGGACGAGCACTACCGGGTCGCGACCGGCGTCCAGCAGGTCCTGCAGCGGTACAAGGACCTCCAGGACATCATCGCCATCCTCGGCATCGACGAGCTCAGCGAGGAGGACAAGGTCGT
>Ga0075476_10000201_pt1 | contig 25570 bp, 19 predicted proteins | sample DEB08_DNA_5_FD_76339 | JGI IMG/M metagenome (GOLD analysis project Ga0075476, IMG submission 76339) | Aqueous microbial communities from the Delaware River and Bay under freshwater to marine salinity gradient to study organic matter... | ecosystem: Environmental > Aquatic > Marine > Coastal ...
TTAAAAAGAGTGTTTCATTTTTCAATACATCCACATTTGACATGCACTGCGAACATGTGAGTGTCGGAACACTCTCCGTATAATCAGCAAAACATCCTGAGCCATCCTTCATAACAGTTAGAATTTCTCTCAAAGTAGAATCAAAACTGCCTATACTCAGACTCACTCCTACAAAGACAAGCCAAAATGTAAATGCGGACATCATAGTAAATTATAACATCCAGTTATTTCTAAATGGATTTACCAGAACAAAATTTGAAAGTAAATATAGAATACAAACACCAATTCGGAGAAGTCCATACACCCTATAAACTGATAGAGGAAATGTTTTCGCTGTTTCCTCAATCCATCTTCAGTGACCCTAACAAGCGGTGGCTTGATCCTGGTGCAGGTCATGGCTATTTCTCTCTCTATCTCTACGAAAAATTGATGCTGGGACTCGAATCCAGATTTCCTAATAAAGCAATCCGTAGTCAGCACATTAAAACCAATATGATATGGGTAGTGGAATTCAACCCCGTTCATATTGAAGACCTCAAAAAAACATTTTTCAATGTTATTGAAACCGATTACCTCACCAGCACCTTCCCATTTGAGTTCGATATCATCATCGGTAATCCTCCATTCAATTTTGGAGGACTGAAAAAGGTTCCTACCAACCGTGAGCGTAACAAAAAACAGGACGGTCAGACCATCTGGACGAAATTCATCAAGCACTCTATATCATTACTGAAACCGAATAATGGACTTCTCTTATTCATTGTTCCTTCCATCTGGATGAAAGAGGACAAGAAACAAATGTATTTTTATATAACGCAATTCAAACTCCACAAAATACACTGTCTCACCAGCACCGAAATGAACGCCTATTTCAAGGGTCACGCCCAAACCCCGTCTTGCTATTTTTTACTGGAAAAAAAGAGCACTGATAAAAAGGTTCTACTCTATGATAAAGACTACAAAACCTATGTTCCCTTCTCTCTACGCCCCGAACACATCATACCAGTGTCGTGTTCCACAGTCCTCAACAAAGTTCTCTCCTATGTCGACAGATACGGAGCGCTCACCCAGATCCAAAAAACCAATCTTCCTTCTAAATCCATCACATTTTCACAAACCCGCACCAAAACCCATCCCTATCCCAATATAAAAACGTGCATCATAAAGAACAAACTTAACCCAGAACAAATAATCGAGTATTCGAATAAACCGTGTCCTTATTCTGGTAAAAAAAAGGTTATTCTAGCTCATGGAATGCACGGATTTCCAGTTATCGATAAAAATGGAACCTATGGTATTTCGAATCGCGACAAATTCGTCTTTCTATCTGATAATCCTCATCATTTAGAAAAAGTTCGACGATTTCTCTCATCAGATTTAGTTTTTTATCTTTATGATTCCACACGATATCGGATGAAATATCTCGAAAAATATATTTTCCGCTATCTCCCCAATGTCATCAATATGAGTGATGATGAAATAGCAACCATGTTAGCAACAATCCCCATTCCCTACAATAAAAATAAATATATCTATTTTCATAACTAAAAATATCGAATAATTGAATAATCGAATAATCGAATAATCTAAAAATATCAATATATATCATATTATATCTAAAATGTTTCTTTATCTCATAAGTTCGTTTTTTTTCTATGCAATGTATCACGGAATCGAATACTATATTCCTGATTATTTTCCAGAGACAACTGCCATTGTTACCCAAAAATACCGCATTGTAAATACTGTAAAATCAGGAGCACTGATGCTTCTCTGTTTTCCAGGAACTAAACTCCTCTACAATTTAGCGTTCTATCCACACCTGAATACTTGGAGTGAATTTAATGCCATTGGTTCTATTTACGCGGCCACCGACGCATCGGCACTCGTCTACAACACTCAGTGTCACACCAGCACTATCGCACATCACGTCGTGGTCCAATTATTTTACTACTACTGTTACTTTATGGATTTCAACATGGATGAAGGTGCCGTGCGCGGCATCGGGATCTACTGTGTCCTCAGCTCCTACGCTTTTCTCGTAAACTATCGTCTTGCTATTCGATTTAGCCCACATCAACAACTTGAACACTATGTGAATGAAACCGCCCTTTTTATCTATATCACTGTCTCTGTCATCAATTGGGTAACCCAAAGCTATCTCCTAGTATGGGGACCCTACCTTCCTATAATCGGTAAAATGGTCTATACAGGAACGCTTATGATGACCATCAACGACGACCTATTTTTGATTAAGTTTTTGCGAAAAATTGATTATCCCAAAAAAGAAGTATGAAGTATTAGATAACACATCAACACATCAAAAATGCCGTTTTTGATGATAACACGATTCAACAACAAAACATGGAATGAGCTACAGACCTACCGAAAACAACACGAAATAACAGGACCTATCTACGGAGTACCTCGTCGTGTGGGGCCCACTATCCCACTGAAAGAAAAACTCTATATTCTCGAAATGAATAATGATACCAATACTATAATGGGTGTTGGTTTGATTAAAAACTTTATCAAGATGGAACGCCAGCATTCCATCTACAGCGACGGCAATTTTAACCGCTTTACCTATAGTGGAAAAAAATACATTTCCCGCGAAAACTTTACCCGTAGTGAAGATGAGCTTATAGAAAAAATGGAGGAAAGAGTATTCAAAGGGAAAGGGCATTTAAAACGCGGACAAGGGATTCAAAAGGTGCCATATGAACGCTATACTAAAACCGAATTAGAAGTATTCAAGCAGATGTTTGCAGATCGCACTTTCTAAACTTACGCGAACCCGAGAATTGATAATTATTTTTCCACATTTGAGGAACAATTGCACTATATGTGACACTAATATATTTGAGCTGTTCGTTCATGTAATCAATAAAGACATCAAATTCATCAAATTTTTTTATGAACTCATCACAGATAACATTACCTGTTTGCTGGTAATGTTGGACTCCTGCGCGTGGTTTATTTTCTAGGTAAAATCCAGTTAAATGATTAATCAAATCAATCCCAACTGTGACAAAGAGTTCATAAATATGCATCATCTCAGTCAATTTATTTCGTTTTCTATCATCTCGTATAAGCTGTTTTCCCATCTCGTTACGATCTATTTTTTTCAACAAGTAATCAATCCGTAATTGCTGACAATCCTGGAGTGCTTGGACTTGTCTTCGATACCACGGAAGTGTGTATCCACTGTAATGACGCAATGTTTGAATGAGTTCGGTAAACTTATTAATAAGTGTTTCATGATATATCATGGTATTTGTGTGTTTTGTAGTATCCTGTGTATTCATAAGTGCGACTTTCTCTTGACAAGCACACTGTTCCTTATCTATGGATACAGCCGTTCCCAGTAATATACGGCGTAATCCGCTTCTCAGTTGTCCCCAATTATTTGGAAGTCCTCCACATACGATGTCTCCTGGATTGCGAACAATATTTTGATTTTGGTTATCGCGTTGATACTGGAAGAAGTGCGGATTATGAATCATACCAGTATCAATTTTACCCGTTTTCCAACTGAATGCCGTTTTGCACTGAATACACCACATTTGGTCGCAGCCAGATGCCTTCATAATCCGTTCGCCGCATTTAGGACACGGTTTGCTGTTTTCGCGAATAAGAGTTGCGGTTTTCACCAGTGCTTCATCACATACATGGTCTGGATCATGTCGCTCTTTACCTGTCAGCACCAAACATTTGGGACACGCATAATATTGACAAAGACCACATTTGTATGCCGATGATAAGAATCCACGACAGTTCTCATCAGGACACGGCATGATGAATTTTTTAGTGTTCTTTTCGCCGTCTTTCCCTTTTGAACCTCCTTCTTCAAAAGCAGTTATCATATCATTTTGTTCCTTCTGAATCTCGCGTATTTGTTTCCGCAATTCTCTGATGCGTTCCTCCTTCTCGTCTAGCTTTGCGAAGTGTTCTTGTTCGCGATGATATTCTTCCAGTGCTGGCATCGTTTCGGGCAACATACTTATTTGGCGTTCGGTAAGTAACCTTTTCCGATGTTCTTTGTAGTCGTTATTCATAAAGGATGCATTGAGGTGTTCCACCAGAAAGCGTTGGTTCCACGCCACTTTACAATTCATACAATGGGGTGCCTCTGTCGTTGAAAGCAGATAAGTGCGAGTGCAGCTTTTACACGCTGTAAACCCACACTCCGAATTAGGACACCGAACAGGTTTCCTTAACCCCAAGGTAAAGGTATCCGCACAGCACGCACATTCCTCTTCTTCTTTGGTTGCTGCCATGTTTTAATAATGATTTATTTAGGAGGGTATTCAAAAACCCAATCAATTTTCTGCATTTTCACTATTTAAAATGATTTTGTAGGTATAATATAAATATAACTGCTTATGAGTGAAGAAAATACCAATATCAACGACTATACCATACCCGAATTAATGGAATTATTGGATATTGAAACCTTGGATCCTTCTCTCATCAAACAAAAAACAGATGCCTATATCCAAAAATTTCACGAAGAAGACAATGAAACTATGGCAACTTTTTTTTCGGAAGTAAAAAAAAAATTACTTGAATCCTATAAAGAGCAAACAGTAAACACCTGGTACACCAATGAGTATCTCGAAACACAAAATCAACCTATCCAAAATTCCAAAATTACTTCGCGTTCCAACAAAATCCAAGAATTTGGTGGTGCGCTCAAACAAGAACGCTTAGCTATCAATCAGAGCAAACCACTGCCGTTTGCTCAAGGAGAAATGAACCCCACTCTGCGTAACCAGATACAGAAAGTGATGAATATTGACAGCACCTTTCGTATGAACAACGTCCCCGCTCTAAAGAGCGTTCCCTACACGTCCACAGGGGTTTGGAGTTCGACCCACTTCACCGCAGATCTCTCGGAGCAGCTCACGCGAGTTCTCTCACTAAAACTCTACTCGGTCCAGATTCCCTTCACCTGGTATAATATCCCAAAAGGATCCAACTGCTTTTTATACGACGATATCACCTACAGTATTCCTCCTGGTAACTACACCATCGATACCCTCAAGAGTGCATTCGACGCATTAGGTACCGATTTAACCCTAACCATCGATGCCTATGCAACTCAAGGAAAAATATCAATTTCCTCCACTAGTATTATTATGAAGGAAGTGTTCTTTTTTAAACCAGAGTCATTTTCTACCGAAGAGTGTCAACCGTGTCAAGGAAACATCTACATCAATACCACTTTAGGATGGTTACTGGGATTCCGCGAACCCTGTTATTCACTCAGTGTGAGTCATCCAGCAAGTGCCGAGGCGGTGGTCGATTTGAATGGACCCAAATACTTCCTACTCTATCTCGACGAATTCAATATGAACCGTATAAATAAAGGTCTTGTAAATATAGTTGATGGAGAGACAAAACTCGATCTCCCCGAATATTCCAAAACCAGCACTATTTTAACAACCCCATCCCCAAATACCCAATTTATCACAGACTCCCCAAATTGTGGTAATGATACTTTAATCATCGGGAATGATTGTATCAATGAACCTTATCCAGTAAAAGTGCCATTTTTTACCCAGGATTTGCCTAGGACGCTTACCCAAGCCCAGCAATACACACTCAACGAAATTATAAAAAATCGAAAAAACAGTCCCAATCTGAAAGTTACAGCACCGTCACCGAGCAACCTGATGGCCCTGATTCCAGTAAAACCCAATGGTCTGAAATTTGGGGGAATGCTGGTAGAAAACGCCAACTCGCTGACTTTCAATATCCGAAATTATTTCGGCCCAGTAGATATTGAGAGACTCGAGGTAAAATTATACGATGATAAAGGACGATTAGTAGATTTGAACGGATCCGATTGGTCTTTTTCCATAATAACAACCCAATTATATCAATATTAGTTATTTCACTCATTTATAAATCTGTTTAATGTAATATGAACGTTTTAGAGTATATTTGCTTGGATAATGAAAATAAATTTAGAAGTAAACTTGTATTAACCGAGAAAAATATAGACGATGTGGAGTCTCTCATTGTAGATTCATCGCTCATTGATAATGTTATTGATTCTAGCTACGATATCGTATTAATTCCCACCAAAGTAGTGAAGAATCCTTTCCATCGCGATGATAGACACTGGTTGGTCCTTTGCGAATATAAATATCCTACGGGTGTCGCCCATAAAAATAACACTCGTTTTCAGTTGGAACAGATTATCCAAGATAACAAAGATATCAATGTGGGAATAAATCAAGAGTTTGTTTTATGCAACAATGAATGTCCTCTTGGATGGAACGACAATGTAGATGTCTTCAAAAATTATTCAGGAAAAATAGAATTCATACAATACAGCGAACCAATTATCCATTCTATGATCGAAGCACTCGTGTATACTGGGATAAATATCCACGAAGTCACTATGACCCGCATGATAGGAAAATGGATGATAGCTATGGCTATAACGAATACAATGGAGGCGTGTGATAATCTTATTTTGTTTCGGTATATAGCTCAAAAAATTTGTTTCAGTAATAATGTTATTCTATGTTTGAATCCTGATCCCATCACACATTCCTCCATCTACTCGCACTGCGATTTTTACATTAGCACTCCTGAAATGAGAGATCCAGAATACGGGCTTCAACATATTGTTGAGGCGTGTGAAAAACTTAAATTAAAACACTTGGAACATCACAAAATATTATCAAAAAATAACGGAAAACGTTTCACTTACTCGCAGAGCAATATGAATAACTCAGTGCAGGTCATTTTAGGTGAAAATCAAGATGGTATGATTAAGGATACACGATGTGGTGCAGACAGTGACCCGTATCGTGTGTTATCGATGCTACTGAAAACCATCACCACATCCTATAATATTGATACAGTTTCTCAAGATTTAGATACACTCAAAGAACGATTCAATTACCACAGTGTAGTAGAGTTCAATAGTGAAAAACCCAAAATACAACAAAAAATTTCCAAAAATAGAGAACACGAAAAAAAGGATGAACCCACAAGTGTTGCTTCTGAACCCGTAAAAAATAAAAAAACAGGGTTGACAGGATTGACCGGTTTAGCAAGCATTCTAAAATTGAACGAAGATTCAGATGATGAAGATAACACCGAAAATAAAGGAGATAACGAGGAAGAAAATGAAAAAAATAGAGTCGAACATATTATTTCCTCACTAAAAAAAATGAATTTATCTCATAATATTTTGCAGTCAGTAACCGCACCTAAGAATATGGGTTCATCATCAAAGGAAAATGTAATCGCTAGTGAACCAATGCTTCCTCAAGGATTTTCGCCAACAATGTCCGACCAATTTGCATCTATGAATCCGAATTTTGCACAGACGACTCCTGCCCCTACACCCCAAAGTTCTCTCTATACATTACCATCACAGATAAATCAGATAAATCAGAATACACCAATTTAAAAATAAAATCGCCATCATATATATTATGGATTTTGAACCTCTTTATTCTGCATTTACTTCTATTGCAAAAGAACTTCGTGAAAATGATATTATGAATCTTGGAATAGATACGGACTCTACAAATCTATCGAATGATATTCAGAAGAAAATCGATCTTTTGGCGAACAAACTTATTGCCGATGCTATTCAGAAAATACCCAATGCTATTGGTTATATTTCCGAGGAAAATAGTAGTATTGTTTTTACTGATGATGCTGAAAAAATGAATAGTGGGGTTGTGGTGGTATTTGATCCCATCGATGGCTCCAAAAATGTTCTCGCAAATATTACAATTGGTACGATCTATAGTATATACAACTACGATAAACTCAATGATAAAAATATTTCCATAGTAGAATCTGGATATTGTCTCTATGGTCCAAGCACTCTTTTAGTAAAGACCGTAAAAACGGACACTAAAGAAAGCATCCATCTCTATCAACTTGATGGCTCTAATAAATTTAAGTTTAAGAGAGAACTAACCAGACCCACAACTAATACATTATACGCAATCAATATGTCTTATTCCTATGATAAAGATATTCATACATTTGTGAATCAATTGAACATGGCTGGTTGCACTCAGCGTTGGGTGGGAGCCATGGTGGCGGATTGTCATCAGATTTTGATACGCGGAGGGACATTTTTATATCCAAGAACAAACAATAATCCTAATGGAAAAATTCGTTTGCTCTACGAAGCCATTCCATTCGCACATATACTCAGTGTTCTAGGTGGTATCGCAGTAGATATAAATTGTCGCGATATTCTCGATTATATTCCCTATATTGAGTTAAATAAAACAAAAGTTCACAAAGAAATTTCATTACTCTTAAGCACATTTTACTCAAAACGCGAGATACAAACACTATTGGAATTAAACGATTTAATAAAATGTTGAGAATAACTAGTAGTGATTTACTATGAAATGCTGTGTTCTCACTCGCTTTGTCTATGAAGTCATCTATATGGATGCCTTTATCGAACATTACGTAAAACTAGGATTCCATAAAATCATTATTCTTTATCATGACATTGTGGAGCCCGAAGTTCCAAATGAATTCAAACCTTATGTTCTTTTATACAAAGTTCCCAATCATGGTAACAAAACTCCTGACGAGAACAAACATCTAATTCCTGAAGATATGGATTGGGTTCTCCATGTTGATTCGGATGAGTTTCTTTTGCTTCATAAAAGATTTCCAAATATTAGTTCGTATGTAAATGCAAAATTGGGAAAACACCCCGAAATCAACGTATTTCTTTTTATGTGGTCGTGGGTCCACAAATTTGACGAGGCATCTGATATGACACTTGACACCATTTTTAGGAACTACAAAAAAATGGTGGGTAACCGAATAACGCAGCAGAATGTAAAAGACAATACCCATGAAGTGTGGGTTAAATCGATGTTTAAACGATCACATCTAGATACACTCTATATCCATTGTCCTTCGATGATATACGGATACTATCTCTACTGCAACGAGTTGATTGTTTTGGAGGATAGTGATAAAATCAAGTCGCTCATTTACCGTAAATCACAAGATGAATCCCATTTTTATAAAGATGCTGTTTTAATGCATGTTGCGACCCGCAGTCTAAAAAATGCTATTTTCAAATCTGTCAATATCCATAAGACTCAAGTGAGTAAGAAAAAAATCGCCAATGAAGAGCTATTGCTTGAGTATTTAGAGAACCATAATATGGAAACAGAAAATGAGTATGATCTTATGAAAACATTGAAGGATTTTATTGGGTATAAAATCGAATGGCCCCTTACCTGTCTGAAAATGAATGAGATAGTTATCAATATTGAGGATTACTTACGAGGACAAGAGTATACCTTCATTGCAGAATACAAAGATAACTACTACAAAGTATTCAATAAATACAATCCTAATAATCCAAACGATATTCTTATGCAACCTATTTTTAATAATCCTTGTTTAAATACAGCCATTAATAGAATAATAAACAGATTTAATATTGTTTTTATACAGTAATATAATGCGCTGTTGCGTTTACAGTCGATTTGTTTATGATATTCCCTATATTGACAGTTTTATCGAACATTATCTTCGGTTAGGTTTCGATAAACTCATTATACTTTATCATGATAGCATATGTTATGATGTTCCCGATGCGCTTCTCGAGGAGGTAGAGCTTATTCAAGTTGAAAATAATGGTAATAAGCTTATCAATGAATACAAACATCTCCTAATGAATGATTATGATTGGGTTCTCAATGTAGACTCGGATGAATTTCTATTTCTAGACCCTAAATACAGTTCTATTAAAGAATACATAAGCGAGAAATTGAATGAAAACGATGAAAATATCAACATGTTTCAGTTTTCATGGGGCTGGATTCATGCTTTTAATCCGTTACCCAATGATACTATTGCCGAATATCTCAAAAACTATAAAATATTTCCTGGTTCAAAAGACACTAATAGCAATGATATCTGGGTCAAGTCAATGACCAAAATAGATTGTATCGAATATATGACGTGTCACAATTGTGTTCTGAATGCACCTGGTATTATTTATGTAGACAAACGTGTTGAATACCATAACGATGACGATAAAACCCTCGAAAATATTGGCTATGTTAGTGACGATAATGACAGTTCATTCAGTAAAATGGATCATTTAAATAATTCAAGACAACTGACTTTGAATGATATCATACGTGGCACAGAAGTCTCGTCGCATACAGAAGTCTCGTCGCATACAGAAGCAAAAACAAGCGAAACACGCGAAACAATCAATGATAACGATAATGTGAATGATGTCGACGATGTCGACGATGTCAATCTACTCCCTCGTTGCTACAGCGAGAGAGATAATACCTACAGCGAAGCTATTCTCATTCATATAAATACCCGCAATATAATGAATGCTATCGTAAAAGGACTAAACATTCATGTTACTCAGGTGAAGCGCAAACGCATAAAAAAATTTAAAGAGCTCAAAAAGTTTGTAAATGGATTTGATACCAGTAAACCCATTTACCAAGAAACAATGAAAGAATTCACAAAGTGTATTGGCTACAAAATAAAATTTCCACTATTTTGTTTGGAAAAAGAACCCATAAATGAAAAAATAAGGCACTTAAAATTAGGCACTACTAACTACAAAACCCCTTTTTGCAATCTAAATTATATCCCATTCCACAACCTCTATCATCTAGAGCAACTAGAAGAAAAAATGAGATCGCTCTATTACGTTCTCGATATGGATAAGTTTTTAAAAATACTATCGGTGTTTGGGTCAATTCTAGATAATACCTTTAGACTACCAATTGATTCATTAAACATTCCCGTAGCTTAACGAACATTTTTTTGTAATCACATCCACGCAATACTACTTCGTGATTTGTTAGAACCAATACAAATTTACGCCACCGTCGCAATTCAATTCGCTTTATGTCACTATACGGTATACGCATTGATGTTTCGTTTGTTGATGGTATGTATAATACCACATTTTTTAAATCATTTACTATGCATTCCACTTTTTTGTTATTATATTTCATTTTATATATTGGATATGATGTCAAACATGTTTCACAATACGTATTTTTCTCATACTGGATGTTATCAAGAGGTTCATATTCATAAGTATTACGCGCCATAAAATTATAGAGTATTGATATATTTTATTTTACGCGTAACATTTTTCCTTGGACCAGCTTGTTTTTGTTTGATATTTTTGCGTGTTTTATGATGATAACGGTTATTATTTTTCCGCGTTGTCGTAGTCGTTGTTTTTGACTTAATATTTGAACGCACTTTCCGTGTTTTTTTTGCATCCGCTACCACTCCTTCTTCTAAAAACCGTGAAATCATCTTGCGCATATTAGACGTCATAGCAGTTGATTTAACACGCTCCAGTAGTCGTTCAACGAGCGCAATGTCTGTTTCTCTATCTGTTGCAGAATCATTCATACAGGTTAAGTAGTTATATCTATAACTACTTAACTACTTAACATACTTTAAGAAGTATTAAATGTTATCTCATTTGTAGGCTGTGTAACAGTTTCAATAACTTGAGTAGCTGGTTTACAGTGCCGTTTGTGCATCGCGAGTGACTTCGCATTTTTACCAATAAATGTATGACATTTGTCACATTTTAACCCAGTTTTTCCAGTGTTCGCAAATTTTTTATCCAGATAATTTGTCAGCATTGGCAAATCCATCTTTTGTACCTGTCCGATTAAATCGCCGTGGTTTTTTTTAATAGACTGAATAAGATTCAGTTTTTGGGTCACCAATTCTTGATATTCTTTATTAATCAATGTCAATAACTCACACGAAATCGTCTCTTCCAGTCCATCATCTCCTCCACTCTTTACCAAATAAGGTTCAAGGTGATCGATTATATTGAATGCCATCTCTATTCGCTCACTACTGTAGCCCACATGATGAAGAAATATGATAATATTCTGATTATGAACGTTGATTTCAAAATCGTCTTTCTTTGCAATTCCCGAGTTTTGTGAGAGAAGCACACCGTGACATTTATTTTTCTCTATATCACGAATAATTTTTTCCACTTCTTTCACTGGAACCACTGTATCATAATCCTTAGTATCTAGTAAAACTTTGCTCTTTCCACTTCGCTCTACAATAAAATCACCGCACGCAGTCATCCCTGATGTATTGGTAATTTCTGCGGTGGGAAATATCTGCGATAAAAGCACCTCCAGTTTTGCTTCACCTTGTTTTCCTTTATTCGTGGAACCAATCTGTTTCTGAAAATAATCCCCCACCACATCAACCGCAGACGTGGTCTTCTCTAAACGATTCATAATCTCTGTATACATCGAACCTTGAGTCGACGAATGCGACGAAAAAAAGGATTCGATACGCGCTTTGAATGCGTTATCTAATTCCTTATATTGCCCTGTTATCATATCACTTATTTTTTCAATCGCTAGATTTCCACTCGATTTTTCGAACGAGGTAAGCATCCGTTCACTCTCCTCACGAACCTTTCCATTCAGCTTTACCAGTTCTGTCTCCATAAACTGCAAGACGTTATCATTCTTTGTTATTGCACTCATTTTATTCAATAATACTTCATTACTTTCTTGTATCCGTCCCAAGATACTTCGCTCGGCATCACCATTATTCGATTTTACTGTATCACGCATATGCGACAACATTGCCTCTAAATGTTGGGTTATCAGTGCCGAAAACTGATCGCTGAAACGTCCAATAGTGCGATTCATCCCCTCATTGTGCTGTGAAAATGATGACTCCATATTCTCAAGACGATTCGATAACTGCTTAATAAGTGCCGTATTATGCCCGTTCTCAATATTATCTGACATGTTTCGAAGGAGTTTTTCCATAATATCAACAAAAATTCCATTCATTATATTAAAATCGAGATGACTATGCTTCTCAAAAAATGAAATTGCTTTAGCATTAGTCAAAACAAAGGACGACATTTATTTTCTTCTCTCTACTATTCATGAACGAATACCTTTAAGTCTATTCAAGGTGTTCTAGACCAGTATCCAGAGAGAAGTTCGCCCACCGTTCCCCAAGTAATTTTTTTCAAAGCACCTGGCTTAAACGTGCACTCACTAAAATATATAGTCTTTTTATTATAGTAAAAATCTGCACGGATAAATTCGAACTTCTCGGCAAATACACGCGCATAATTACACATATTTTTTATTACATTTTCATCAATATTTTGCTGCAATGGTTGCGAGTTTGGAATAAGTTGTGAATTTACAAATCGTTTCATAAAAAAGGTAGTATCACCAGTATCACCAGTATCACCAGTATCACCAGTATCACCAGTATCACCACTATCATCCATATTAATAATAAAGTTGCTTTCGTAAGCTACATCGCTTTCATAATAGACCGATAATACACGTGGTTTACCGTAAATACAATAAATTTCGTATACTTGCATATTGTAGCCAATAAACTCCTCTGCAAAAATTTTAACAGGGATTTTTTTCATGTAATTCTGTAATGCGTATTTTTTCCACGTAAACATATTTTTGGGAATTGGTTCAAAATGTTTAATACCTGCCACTATTTTTACCACTGTATTATTGATAACAAAAATCATAGTGTTCCATCCTAGATTCAATTTATAAACATAACTCTTGCATGGATTACATTTATCGGTTTTGGGAATAATGTCATATTTTTCTTTTAGGTGATCCCATAACGCTTCTGATGTTTTCACCTTTGTCATAATGGAATCTATTTTTTGCTGGGTTAGATGAAATTTTTTGGGTTTTAATTGTCGTTCAATTGGAATTAAAATATTTAACTGATGATCTTGTTCTATTGGCAAAACGTGATTTACTATTTTTGCATAATGTAGTCCTTCAAGCTTGAGCTCTTCTAAAATCCCCTTAATCTTAAATTTATCTGCGTAGATGTTCTTAAGATCTGTATCCTTTTTAGCATACCATTTTAATTTTTCAGCAAAACTAAAGGAATTCCAATCATCTGGTTTTTTAAATGTTTTACTCATTCTGGATTATTGATATATAACAACTATATCATAGATTTTATATTGTTGAACGATTATAAATATAACTTTTAGTATTAACTCTAATTTTCTGTTTCAATGTAGCATCGCTTAACTCATTACGATACTGATACCATTTACCACTATTCAAATCATTTTCTTCACTCTCATTGATGAGCGAATGAATTGTTTTTACACTTCTGTTAATTAATCTGGGAATTAACACTCGTTGTTCTACCTTATTCCAATTTCCATTTTTGAAGTAATCCATAAAAGGCGACTGTAGATTAGTCAGTTTGATATTGTTGTTTTCAGGATGTTCTTTGTTGAAATGAACTGCGTCCAAATATTTCTGAATAGATTGAATCGGATTTTCTATACATTTTTGAATAAAGAGAGAATCGTCTCTCAAGTAATCAATGTTCTCTTCACCAAAATTATTGATGATGATAAAATTATTTTGGGTTATATTCTGGACGCACTGTTTCTGAAGGAGCAACTGTTTTATACATTCTTCTAATTTCTCTCGCGACTCTTGTTCTTGAGAGATGGTCGCCAGAGCTTCGCGCAATAATTCATTCTTCTCTTCGATAATTTTATTCTTGGTTGCCACACAGGTTTTCTTATGCTTACTTTTACCTGACGATGTTTTGTAAGTTTTTCCACAGGTTTCGCACACATAGACTCCTTTTTTACACGCATATTTATCTCGTAGCACGCTGACAGGAATGTCTTGTTGAATAGGTTGACAGAGATACACACGATCAAGATGTCGTCGCAGATTATCCATTTTCTTGAACTCACGACCACAGCGATCACATTGAATCGCCATCCAAAATGTCTACAGATTATAGACTTTTTGTGTTTAAATGTCTTCAATTTAGGCATCGCATTAATTCCAAATATTTTCTTTGGATAATTTATAGAACATGAATCCCGAAGAACAAGATCGTATCCGCAAAGAAGTTGCCGAAACATTCGGTCATAAAACCGAACGTGCCTTCAATCCACTTACTCCAGATGATCTTACTAAGATGCCCGAACCACAAAAATATGAGGAAGAATTCAAGGAAAAGGAGGATGTTATGAAAAAGGCATTTGAAAAATTGAGAAAGCCTCACTCGGTGAAAATGCCTTCTTCTATAGAAATGCCTTCACTCTCCTCATCAGTATCGGGTCTCAACCCTAGTGCAAAAGCTTACACTCCTGCAAAGAAGGGTGGTGCTAATGACGATGATGATGAATTGGGTGGATGCCTTGGTTGTCAGACTGGTACTGGAAATCCTGACGTGCATGATAAAGATTGTCCCGTGGTATGTGATAAAACATATGTCGCTGGACGTGATTATCCTCCTCTTTCCAAAAAGAGTGGTGGTTCCAAAAAAAAGAAGCACTCCACCAAAAAGAAGCACTCCAAAAAAAAGAAGCACTCCACCAAAAAGAAGCACTCCACCAAAAAGAAGCACTCCACCAAAAAGAAGCACTATAAACGCAAGTAAGGTAATATATCCTGATTCAAAATTTTGTAGAAAATCAGGTCCGTTTTTGTCTATTTTGTAGAAAAATGTTGTCCAAAACGGACCTGATTTTCTACAAAATGTAGAGAGAGAGAGAGGGTTTACAAGAAAATTGAAAAGGGAAATTGAAAAATCAAAAGTTGAAAATTAAATAGGATGCCTTCGATCACTCGTTCGCTTTCAAGATTCTTTGATCGAGAGAACATCCCCGAAAAAGACCGAAAAGAAATGTTAGAAGCCGCTTACACACTGCTGAAACTATCGAAAAATAAGTAATATGTAATAAGTTATTGGGTTAGAAGATACACAATAAGTTTGTTATATAGAGTAGATATGAAAACATGTGTCTACGTTCGCTGCGTTCATGAATCCCATTTTTTAAATGCATTCTTCGAACACTATATCTGGTTAGGATTCGATCATATCTATGTTCTCTACAACGATACCACAGATAACGACAATTATATTCTCCCCCAACGCTATTCTTCCTTTGTAACAATCAAAAAGGTTTTCAATATTGGTAATTCTCTCTACGACCACCATAAAGGTTTAATCGATAGAGAGAAATACCAATGGGTCTTTGTCACCGATCTAGACGAGTTTCTCTTTTTGAATAAATCCTTTGTCACCATAAAAGATGTGATATACCATTATCAAGAGAAAGATCAACAAGTGAATACGATTCAGTTTGCCTGGATCTGGAGTCACAAATTCTCTCTTGAACCTGAAACTATTACAGATGTGATTCATGGACGAAAAAAAATGCTGGGACGATTAGGTGAAAAACCCGAGGTGTGGTATAAATCAATGATAAAAACAAAGTATCTCTCAAAGATAGGTATCCATAATTCGAAATTGACAGGAGTCAAGAGTCAGATTATGGGATTTAATAATACCATTAAGACCATAGACATAAGCAACCAACCTGATAAACACGAGTTGTGGTTACTATGGGCGGACGGACAAGAGTTCCGCAAACACAGCATTGATGAAGGGATGTATAGCGACGGATTTTTGCTTCACCTAACAACACGAAATATATGCGATGCCTATTCAAAAACAATAGAGAAACAGGCACGTCCTGAAAAGAAACAACGAGACAAAGAAAAGGTGGTAAAACTTGTCAAGCAACTGGAGTGGAAAGATCTAACCGATGAACTCTTGATAGACTTTATTGAGGCAGTGGGCTATCGTATTGAATTTCCACTACGCACATTAAAGTTCGGCGATATGGAGAATGATACACTGATCGCAAATGTGCGTGTACCAAAAAATCCACTTCCTTTATGGAGTGATGTTAAGAGACCCAAAGGGATTTCTCAGAAAGTCTTCATCAAAATAGCACATGCATTAGATAATTTTTTTGAATTAAGTCAAAAAAATAGAAATACTATCTTGTAAAATATTATAAAGTAAATGTTGATAGGAATTGCAGGATTGGGATTTGTTGGTGGAGCAATGCATCAGAGTTTTACTAAAAAAGGACAACTCTGTAAAGTTTATGATAAGTTTAAAAATGGAGGAATCGGAGAGTTAAATGACTTATTAAGTGTAGATATAGTATTTTTGTGTCTCCCAACACTGTATTCGCCAGAAAAACGTGAATATGAAAAATCGGCACTTCATGAGGTGTGTGGTTATTTAAACGACCATCAATATCCGGGTATAGTGGTGATAAAATCAACAGTAGAACCCGAAACAACTGATGTATTTTCGGCAACATATTCACTTAAACTAGCTCATAATCCCGAATTTTTAACGGCTCGCACTGCCTTTGAGGACTTTCATAATCAACAACATATTGTTTTAGGGAAAAGTACAAACTGTACCCAAAACGATATGAATATATTGGAGAGTTTTTACGCATCACTCTATCCAACTGCAAAAATAAGTCATAGCACATCGCTTGAAAGTGAGAGCATGAAAATATTCTGCAATAGTTTTTATGCATCAAAAGTGATGTTATTTAATGAATACTATTTACTTTGTCAAAAGAATGGTTCCAACTTTGAAAAAATAAAAGAGATGATGCTGAAAAACGGATGGATTAATTCAATGCACACGAATGTCCCTGGACCTGATGGTAGTTTAGGCTACGGTGGAGCCTGTTTCCCAAAAGACACCAATGCATTGTGTAAGTATATGGAAAAAAAAGGCACTGAAAAAAAGGTTCTAGAAGCGGTTATCGAGGAAAGAAATAATGTGAGAATGAATGAAGAATATAGTGATAATCAATTGAGAATGTATAGATAATTTTTTATGTTTTATTAAATTAAATGAAAAAAATTATTCTAATAATAGGAGCCCGTCCAAATTTTATGAAAGCTTTTCCAGTTTATGAAGCATTAAAAAATGATTTTGATTTGACATTAATCCACACAGGTCAACATTTTGATAAAAAAATGAGTAAAGTATTTTTTGAACAACTTAAATTTCCTAGACCAGATATTCATTTGAGTTTAGAAAAAAGAACTAAAGCCGGTGACTATGATGACAGATTATATGTGAATAACAATGACTTTCTTAAAAATAAAGACAAAATGATTGAAGAATTAATTTCATATGATGGTGAATTAGGACAATTAGGGGAAATAAGAGACAAACTAAAAATAGAATTTGATAAAATCAATCCTGATTTACTTATTGTTTTTGGAGATGTTACAAGCACATTAGCTGCTTCTATTGCTGCTAAATCACTAAATATAGATATTGCTCATGTCGAAAGTGGGTTACGTAGCGGTGATATAAAAATGCCTGAGGAAGTAAACAGAATTCTTACAGATCACATCACAAAATATTATTTTGTCACCGAAAAAAGTGGAGTTGATAATTTAAAGGCAATAGGAATTACCGAAAATGTATATTTGGTAGGTAATACTATGATTGATACACAAAAAAAATATTTGCAACAAGCATTGGATACTAAGTATCATGAAACATTGAATATAAAATCCAAAGAATATGTGTTAATTACTCTTCATCGCCCAAGTAACGTAGATGATATGGAAAAATTAAAGGAAATATTCGATGATTTTGAGGAGTTGAGTAAAAAAGAGACATTAGTATATCCTATTCATCCTCGCACCAAAAACAATTTGGAAAAATTTGGCTATTTACAAAAAGTCCAAGAAAATCCAAAAATTATTTTAGATGAACCTTTGGGTTATTTGGAATTTACCTGCTTAATAGCAAACAGTAAATATGTGGTAACGGATAGTGGAGGGATTCAGGAAGAAACTACCGCGCTAGATATTCCTTGTTTTACTTTGCGAGAGAATACGGAGCGTCCCTGCACACTGATTGAAAATCACGGAACAAATCAAATGATTAGTAAAATAAGTGAAATAGAATTGAAACCATGTAAGAGTTGTATGAAATTTTGGGACGGAAAGAGTAGTGAGTCAATTTTAACTGAATTATTAAACATAATTAAACTAGAAAAATGTTTATTTCAAAATAATTATGGATTTAAAACTATTAATGTAAATGCTTTAGAACATGATTTAGTAAAAGGTAATTTTCATTATAAATATAAAAAATGTGATTTTTTATATAAAAATAACAACAATAAATATTTACTAATTACATTTCATGCTTCAGTAAATATAAATTTAGAGTTACCCATTTTTAGATGTTACGATTTTAATGAAAAAAATATTGATGTTTTATGTATTTCAGATATGTTAATGAATTATAGAAGATATAATAAATCTAAAGTAACTTTTAATGCTTGTTTTTATTTAAATTGTAATGATGAGCATTCTATTTACAAACAGATCATAAATTCTGTTATTCATAAATACGAAAAAACAGTTTTTTTTGGAACATCAGCAGGAGGTTTACCAGCATTAATATTTTCAAGTTATTTTAATTCTATTGCATTATTAGGTAATTCACCTTTTTATATAAATGATTGGTGGAATATTAAAAATACAAAAAGTGTTCTTAAACAACAAAATAAAAATTTAGAAATATTAGATATAGAACAATATTTACTTGAAAATGGTCCACCAAAATTATTAATCCTATTTACAAATGTAAAAGATGAAATATCACCTTTTGAAAAACATCATAAACCATTAATATATTTTTTTGAAAATAAATTTCCTAACAATATTTTACCAATTTATCATGATGTTAAAGTTAAAAATCATAATTATCATACAACTCATTTTGCGAATTATAATTATACAGAATTATTAAAGCAAATATTTGTTAGAAATTGTAATTATGAAGAAGTTATGGAAAAATGTATTAAATTATTAAATGGTAATAATACAGAACTTTATAATTATGAAATTAAAAAAACTATTACAAATATTCCAAAAATATTTTATGTTGGTGTTGAAAAAACTGGTTCTACAAGTATTTGTTCTGGATTAAATAACACATTCCATTGTCACAATTCTTTTTATTTTGATAAAATAAAATCATTACCACTAACATCAGATAATTATTTATTATCATCTATATTTAATATTTATAATGTTATTAAATATGTTGGTAAAAAATATAATTTTAAACCATTAATTATTGAAAACTATAGAAATGGTTTTGATAGAATATTTTCTTCGTTAAAACAAGATATCAAGACTAATCGTATTAATATAAATGATTGTAAATCCCAAGATGATATATCAAATATAATTACAAGTAAATTTATTAATTATTCAAGTAAAGAACCATCTGTATTTTTATTTTCAATTAAGAATTTCAATAGCAATACAGATGGTTATTTATTTGAAAATATATTTCAAATCTTTAATATAGATATTGTAGAAAATTTTGAAAGTCCTGAATTTAATTATTATGAAAATGATAATATCAAATTGTCAATAGCTAATATTAATATTTTAAATTCTGATAAATTCGTCAAATATATGGAAAATATTTGTGGTAATACATTTAAAAGTATAATAGCAAATGAATCTAAAAATAATAAAAAAGTTAAAAAAGTAAATTGGGAATTATGTGAAAAAAAATTAATAAGAGAGATATTTATAAATAAAATATTAAAACAAAATTTATACAATAATTCATTAATAAAAAAGGCATTCTACCCAAAGGTTTTGTTAATTTCTCAGGAGTGTTCTGGTAGTACTTATTTTTTTTCAAGATTAAATAAAGAACTAATAAAAATAAATCCAGATCATACCTATCATCAAGAAATATCTCATTTTAAATACGATCTAATTGATAATGATAACTGGAAAAAATATGATGCTATCGAATTTTTTACTGATTATTATGCTTTAAAAAGTGAAGCGCGATATAATTATTTTATGACAGTATTAACATATTGTATTAGTCGTAATTATACAATTATCGGTTTATTCAGAAAAAAACATTTAAATGTAATCATTTCAAATATTTATCATAATTTAAATTCGAATTATATTAGTGATACAAAAATAGAATATATTAAAATACCAGATGAAAATATTAATAATTTTCAACATGAAATCAATCACAAAAATAAAATTATTAAAATGATTAAGCAACATTCGCATTATTTTTATTTATATGAAGAAATATATGAAAAAAATACAACTATTGAAATAGAATTAAATAAAATAATAAAATTAAATTTATATAATCCAAAAATACTTATGAAACAAAAAGAAATATTAAATTATGTAACAAATATTGATAAATTACCAGATAGTATAAAAAACTATGATTATGATAAAGATTTTAATTAATCTATTAATAACTCTGATAATCTATTTTTCATCATATTTTCAATAGTAAAATTATTTAAATTAAATTGACAATTCTTTTTCAATTGTAAAATTTTTTCTTCATTTAATAAATATTTATCCATTATCGTTTCAAAAATATTATAGTTATATTTATATTCATTATCAAAATTTTTAGATAAAATATTATAATTAAATTGATCTCCTGTAAAATCTTTTATATATAAACCCTTAAAATTAAATAAATCTCCATTTTTTTCTGGATAAATTAAACTATTTATACCTCCAACATTAGATGAAATTATAGGAACACCTTTTGATAAAAACTCTAAAAATGTATAAGGAAATCCATCTGTATAAGACGTATTAATAAATAAATCAATATTATTGCTAAATATTTCAAATTCTTCTTTGTTGTATGGTTTTAAATTTACTATTATATTATTACTTGTATATTTTTCAATTAGGTTTTTTAAATATGGCTTAGCTGGTTCTCCATAAATAAATAATTTCCATTTTTTGCACTGTGGACGATTTTTTAAATAATCATTATACAATCTAACTAATAAATGTGCCCCTTTGAGTGAAGAAATTCGTCCGCACCATAATAAATTATAATGTATTACATTGTTTTTTGGTGTTTGAACATAGTTTCTTTCAATGCACGGCGTGATTACTTTATTTTTGAATACATTTTTATTATTATATTGAATTTTATCTATTATTAAATTTGAAACAGATATGATTGCGTAAAATTTATTTAAAATTTTATTAGTTATGTATGTAAATAAATGATATTCATTATGACATATTGATATTATATTTTTACTATATTTTAAATAATTTAATATTTCTTTTTCTGTTAGCGGATATGAATTTAAAAATATATATCTATATTTCTTATTTATATCGTTGACATAATTAATTGTTTTATATTTTTCAAGTGTTTTTTCAGGTTGATAACATTTTACATCAACATTATAATTTAAATTCATTAATGCTTCATATAATTGATATGTATATTTTTGCACACCCCCAATATACATATTTTGATTAACAATTAATATATTTATATTTGACATTATAATATATATATTAATATTTTTAATTAAAAATACGTATTATTATATAAATTTTAATAGCTGTGTTTCCCATTTTTTTGCTACAACATCGACAATATGTTCTTTCTTTTTGAAATGTAAATATTTTACAACGCTATTATAAAAATCAATATCATTATAACATTTTAAGATTAAATTTTTAAAGCAGCTCATATCATGAAAATATAATTTATATTCTTTTCCTAATTGCTCTATACAAGAAGTATAATTTTTAATAATTAAAGGTATATTATAACAAATAGCATCTAAATTTTTATTAGACCCACCATAATCTTGTTGTTCATCCAGCCATGTATTTATTATTAAATCTAATTTTATAAGTTTTTCTTGTTTATTACTATCGTTAAATGAATCATAAGATATAAATGTGTATTCAGGAATATCAATTAAAATATTAGAACTATAAATAATTATTTTGATTTTTAATGATTTTTCTTTTATCAATTCGTCTATACATTTTAAAAATGGTGTTGGGTCTGTTGCATCATAAATTGTACCAATAATTCCAATAGTATAATATTCTTTATATTTATTGAGGGTATTTCTTTTATAATTTACATCTTGTGTTATGCATTGATATCTAATAAATGTGTTTTTAGGTATAATTGATATATTTTGGTAATTAAGAGTTCCATCATCACTTTTGTTTTTTAATATATTATTTTTTGCATATAAATTTGCAGTTTCTGTTTGAAAACCTACTATTTCATTTTCCCAGATTTGTTTATTATAACAGTGTTGAAAAAATTTGATATTGGGCAATTTTATAAATTCTTTTATACATGTTTCATTCGCACCTCCACGATAAAATATATATTTATATTTATTTTTTTCAATTGAAAAAATATTTTGGTGTTTACTTATATAGTTTATAGGATAAAACTTTAAAGATAGTAATTGGTCTATTCGTGAATTTAATTCATTAAAGTTAAGCACATTTTTAATAATTAAATCATTTATAAAAACATTATTGTAAAAAACATTTGAAAATTTAGATAAACATATCATTTCATTAATTGAATTATTGACGGCACCACTCCATATTTGTAACTTATTCTTAAAATTATAAATGAATAAAGTATTATATTGTATTAAATTATTAATTTTACAACACTGAATTTTCCAATTATATTTTTCTTTAACTAAGTTAAAATTTTTATTTAGTTTATTATCATGATTACTACTATTCATAATATTTTCAATATTTTCCATTAAAGAAACTTTATCACCAGATTTAAAGTAATAAAAACCATCAGGCGACATTTCTCTATAGCATGGAAAATCAGAAATTAACACAGGTATCTTATAATACATTGCTGCTAAAGGTTTTAACGCAGGAACTATTTCACAAACTTTATAGTCTAATCTAGGAATACATAAAAGATCAATTTCTTGTATTTTTTTTATATACTCTTTATGAGGAACAAATTCATGATATTCAATAAAATCATATTTTTCATAGTTGAATTTAGAACACAAATCACTAATTTTACCATATAAAACTAATCTAATAGGTGAAGAATTATATTTATTATTTATTTTTTTACAAACTTCTACTAAATTTTCGATTCCTTCATAGTGAGATATAGTTCCAAAATAGCCTATGGTATATTTTTTATTTACTACTTTTTTAGAAATATTATAAGAAGAATTAATTGAATATGAGTTATAAAGCAATATAAATGGTTTAGTATAGATTTCGTAAAATTTTAAATCATTTAATAAATAATTCCGAATAGAATTATTAATAAAAATTAAACAATTTGCATTTTGTATTGCAATTCGCTCATTTTTTATTTCTTGTAAAATAAAATTAGAAAATTGTAGTTTTTTATTATTTTTATATTCAGATCGTGAATGAGATGTTAAAAACCATAAACCTCTAATTTCATATATTAATTTTGGTTTTGTTATATTTTCACTCTTGAGAAAATCATGAATAGAGTTAAAATTTGCATGATTTGATGGCAAAATAATAGTATCAATATTTAATATTTTAATTATTTTAATAAAATAATTTCGTGTAAATTGTAATATAATAGTATTATCATTTTTATCAAAGTTATTAAATTTAATATTTAATCTAAATGGATTGTAAATTCCTAAAAAATCTTGTCTTTCATTAAGTATATGTAAAGTGCGTTGAAAATAACCAGAACTTTTTACGTCCGTTGAAAATATATATAATTTTGTTTTTAAAAATATGTTAAATATATTTGTTGTATTTATAATAGGTAATCCATACATCTCATATTCTTTTACTTTTGTGCTTATTTCCCCATTATCTCTCCAACCATTTTTCCTCCAACATATCCCTATATCACTTGTAGCTATTTCATAGCATGCATCCTTATGAATTAAATTATGTTTGAAGGTTATACCCTTTACACCATTTTTAATGTAATTATTAACTTTTTCAGTAAACTCTATTGAACCATAGATTTTTCCATACACTATCTTTAAGACAACTTCTGGTCGTTCCTTATGAATTGTTTGAAATTCTTTAATGATTTCCAAAATATTTTCTTCTTCCCGAAGTGTCCCACAATAAATTAAACGAATTTTATTATCATTTCTCTTAGGTAAATCAAACTGATATTTATAAGAAAATGGTTCTATAATGTTAATTTTATCTTCTAAAACTCCATAGCTTTGAATTGTTTTTTTAAGTTTTTCACTTTGGGTTATGATACTATGAAATGTATTATCAAGTTCTTTAATATCATCTAAGTCCGCACCGAGTTCGTAGATAATAGTTTTAGACAGATACGGTTCATTCTGTAGATTCTTGATATTTTTGAGTCCTCGAATAAAAATAGAATTACATGATTTATGATAGTCTTGAAATATTTGTTTATGGTTTTCTTTATTGCATTTGATAATAGTATATCTTTTAAAAATTAAATTCTGTAAAAATTTACCTTTAATTTCAAATGGTGATACAAGTAAAATTTTATTGTTATTTTTCATTAAGAAATTCAAATAATTAATAGCCATAACAGTATTTCCAGCAGTTAAATTAAGATTGAATCCAAAATAAAATAATATGGTTTGATTAGATAATTCAAAATTAAATTTTTTTATTTCTTTTACATTGATTTCAGGTATGTCATTAGATTTTAAACAAGATACAACATCTTTATGATGTTTATATTCAGTCATTGGTTCTCGTTTAGAACCAACATCTTTATGATGTTTATATTCAGTCATTGGTTCTCGTTTAGAACCAACATCTTTATGATGTTT
>Ga0075476_10000203_pt1 | contig 25400 bp, 25 predicted proteins | sample DEB08_DNA_5_FD_76339 | JGI IMG/M metagenome (GOLD analysis project Ga0075476, IMG submission 76339) | Aqueous microbial communities from the Delaware River and Bay under freshwater to marine salinity gradient to study organic matter... | ecosystem: Environmental > Aquatic > Marine > Coastal ...
GTAAGCAAGAATTTTCCCTGTGGTTTAGATGAAATGATTAAGAGATTTCTAGGACTTTCTTTTTCTAAGACATCAATTAGAAAATTCATATCAATTTAATAACTCTTTTATAGCCTCTTTTTCTGATTTAAGTTCATTGATTGAAATCTGTATTTTCTGTTTTGCAAATTCAGATAATGAAAAATCTCTTAGAATGTCTACTTTGCCAGCACCATCAGAAATCAGAGGAAATCCAGCAACTAGGCCTTCATCAATTCCGTAACTTCCATCAGAGACGATGGCTGCGCTAAAGCAGTCTCCATCAAGTGTTTTATTTTCAACTGCTCTTACCGTGTCAAGAGCAGCTTTAGCGGCAGATGTTGCTGAAGAAGCTCCTCTTGCATCAATCACTGCTTTCCCTCGCTGCTGAACACCGGGCAAAAATGTTTGTTCAATCCATTGCAAGTCGTTGAAGACTTCAGCACCTCTTTTATTAGCTATAACTGCATTTTCATAATCTGGATACATAGTTGGGCTGTGATTCCCCCAAATAGTCATTTTTGATACTTCTTCAACTCCAACGTTAGCTTTTTTTGCTAAAAAAGATTTAGCTCTACTTGAATCAAGCATAGTCATAGCCATCCACAACTGATGCTCATTTTTTGCATGATAATGACCAATTAATGCATTTGTGTTTGCAGGGTTTCCTACGACCAAGATTTTGGCATCATCTTTTCCTTTCTCACCAATCGCTTTACCCTGATCAATAAAGATTCCACCATTTACTTTGAGGAGATCAGATCTTTCCTCAATTTTTTTTCCATTAAGAATAATGCCTCTTGGAATACTGCCAACAAGCAAGAACCAGTCTGCATTATGTGCCGCAGAACTAAAGTTATCGGTAATATTAATATTTCCAAGCTTTGGAAAATAAGAATCTTCCATTTCCATAACGATGCCTTCAAGTTTACTTACTACAGCAGGCACTTCTACAAGCTCAAGATCAACTTTGCGATCTCCAAAAACAGTTCCATCAACCAGCCTTGGTATTAGTGAGTAAGAAATTTGACCAGCAGCACCAGTAACAACCACTTTAATTTTTTCGCCCATAATTACTCCTTTAGCTGGTTTGTATTATATTCCTAAATGTAAGATTAATCCTTGGACTAACTTCTAATTTTGTTTTTGAAATACTGTGTTGAGCATTTTTTTGTAGCTCTGGTTCCATGATCGTTAATGAACCATGATCTTGAGAAATTTTGATAATTTCTTTTGTAATATTATCCCTGATATTTAAATTCCTGTTGCTTCCCAGTGACAAGGATGCAATAAACGGTTTTTCTCCTAACTCTATTTCATTATCTGCATGCCATCCCATGGAATCTTTACCGTCTCTATAAAGGTTAGCGAGTACGGAATTAAACTTGTAATTTGTAATTTTCTCAATTCTTGCCTTCAATCCTAACAATTCTTCATTCCACTCATATCTTTTAAGCATATTTTTAGAGTAGGTATAATGAATTCCATTATCCGCAATCCAGCATTGTTTTCTTGGGATCATTATCTCTTTACCAAATATTTTGATAGATCCCTCTTCCCATGAGATTTGTTTCAGAAGTCTTGTGAGCATTATGTTAGCCTCGTCAATTGAAAGAAAATCCTTTAGATACTTAATTTGGCCTCCGCGATAAGTTAAAATTTCTTTTTCATTAATATTCATGATCAATAGTCAAAGCAGAAAAAATACATTTAGCAAGAAATGGGATAAGTATTCTGATAAAGATATTTTACCGCTTTGGATAGCAGATATGGATCTGCAATCACCTAAATTCTTACAAGATATATTTACCAAGAGAATAAAACATAATACTTATGGTTATACGCTTACTCCAGCAAAACTCAATCATGAGGTTATAAAGTATTACAAAAAAAAACAACAGTGGAGCATTAAAAATGAATGGATTATTTGGTTGCCAAATTTAGTAACTGCAATTTATGCAGTCAATAAAATGGCATCTGATTCGAGCCAGAGCCTAGTGATACCAAAGCCAATATACCCCCCTTTTACTGAATCAGCCAAGCATTACAAAGCAGTCTTTTCATTTGTTTCAATGGTAGAAGAACACGGAAGGCTTACATATAATTTTTCTAAGATCTCTAAGTTGCTTAAAAAAGATGCTTGGTTGATGTTGGCAAATCCATGCAACCCTGGAGGAAGTGTTTTGAACTTAGACGAAATGGAAAAAATTATTTCAATGGTCTTTAAAGAAAAAGCATTTTTGCTTTCAGATGAAATTCACTCTGATTTAATTTTAGATCAAAATATTCCTTTTTTCTCTCTAGGTAAAGATAAGCGAATTATAGATAGGACTATTACACTTCATTCATGTGCAAAAACTTTTAATATCCCTGGTCTTTCTTGTGGTTTTGCAATAATTCCCTCAAAAAAATTAAGGACAAGATTTCTCAACACAATTCATGGGATTGTCCCAGATCCAAGTCTCTTCGGAATTATTGCTACTCTTGAATGTTTAAAAAAAGGAGATTCATGGAGAAATGAGCTCCTAAAATATCTTAGAGATAATAGAGATAGAGTGGTCAATGTATTGTCTAAAATATCTAATATTAGTTTCATTGCTCCAGAGGCAACATTTTTAATCTGGATTAAGATTTTACATCCTGTACCCAAGAAAGGATGGAGATCTTACTTTGAGGAATTCGGAATCGGTGTTTCTGATGGCAGGGATTTTGGTGATCCACAATCTATTAGACTTAACTTTGGCACAAGTTCGTCTAATTTAAACAAGGCTCTCAAACGATTTAGTCTTGCTATGGAGAACATCAATGGATAGCAGACAAAAAGTTATCATAATCGGTGGTAGCCATGCAGGAGCAAATGTAGCCTTTAACTTAGTTAAGGATGGTTTTAATGGAGATATCTCAATACTTACCCAAGAAAAACATCCTCCATATCATAGACCACCACTCTCAAAAGATTTTTTTAAGGGAAATTTGCCTCAAGAAAACCTTTATTTTAAGCAGCCATCTTTTTATGAAGAAAACAATATTGTGCTCCAAACCCAAACAATTGTTGATTCAATAAATAGAAAGGAAAAATCTATATCAGGTTCATTTGGAACTTTGGAATATTCGTATTTGGTTCTTGCCACAGGCGCAACCCCAAGAACTATCGTTAGCGCAGCAGCAAATAATACCTTTTATCTTAGAACCATAGAAGATGTTATGAATATCACTGAATCTCTTAACAAAAATTCGCATGTTGGTTTAATCGGAGGCGGTTATATTGGCCTGGAGCTTGCCGCGTCTTTAAAACAATTAGGCATTAATCCAATTATAATTGAGGCGGAAGATCGCTTACTTAAAAGGGTTACCTCCGAAGAGGTTTCTCGTTTTTATGAGCGATTTCATATCAATATGGGCGTACAGATAAGATGCTCAACTAAGGTGATTGAGTATAAGAAGACTGAAGAAAGAATTCATAATTTAATTTTAGATTCAGGCGAATCAATATATGTAGATGCAGTAATTGTAGGAATAGGTGCTTTACCAAATACTAGATTAGCTGAAGATGCCGGTCTTTCTTGTAATAATGGCATTTGTGTAAATGAATATTGCAGAACAGACGATCCATTTATTTTGGCCGCTGGAGATTGCACGCAACATCAAAATCTATTTTTCCAACACAGCATGAGATTGGAAAGTGTTCCTAATGCACTTGCTCAAGCAAAAGTTGTTTCATCATCTATTGTTGGCAATGATTTGACCTATAATGAGCTACCATGGTTTTGGTCTGATCAATTTGATCTTAAATTGCAAATGGCTGGTCTCTCAATGGGGTATGATGAAACAATTATTATTGGCAATAAAAGTGAAGCCAAATTTCTTTCTTATTACGGAAAGAATGGAATTCTCATTGCAGTTGATTCGGTAAATTCTCCAAAGGAATTTATGGCAATCAAAAGAGCCCTGAGTAATAGATTTAATATAACAATGGACACCATAAAGGATCCAAATTTTAAACCTGAGAATTTATTTTCGGGTTCTAACTAGGAGTTTAAATGACAATACGATTTGATAATAAAGTAGTTATTGTAACTGGTGCTGGAGGCGGCCTTGGAAAGCAGCATGCAATTGAGTTTGCTAAAAGAGGAGCAAAGGTAGTGGTCAATGATCTTGGAGCCTCTGTGGATGGCTCAGGAGGCGCTAGCGAGACGGCTAATGCCGTTGTTGAGGAAATCAAAGCTTATGGCGGAGAGGCGATTGCAAATGGCTCTAGCGTATCTGATAAGCAAGGCGTGGATAATATGGTTGCCGAAGTTATGAATAAGTGGGGAAGGATAGATGTGCTTGTTAATAATGCTGGAATTTTAAGAGATAAAAGTTTTCATAAAATTAGCCTTGAAGAATTTAATGCGGTTATGGATGTTCATTTCCAGGGCAGCGTTTATACATCTCATGCAGTTTATCCAATCATGCGCGAGCAAAACTTTGGACGAATTATTTTCACTACTTCATCAGGAGGCTTGTTTGGTAACTTCGGACAAGCAAATTATGGTGCTGCAAAAATGGCAATGGTTGGACTAATGAATTGCTTGAAGATTGAAGGTCATAAGTACAATGTCTTCTCTAGTGCTGTTGCCCCTGTTGCTTTATCTCGCATGACTGAGGCTTTGTTTCCTGAGGGCGTAGGAGAAAGATTCTTACCGGAGTACGTTACGCCTGCAGTCATCTACCTAGCAAGTGATAATGCTCCAAATGGTGCCATTATTGGAGCCGGAGCTGGTGTATTTACTCAATTTAGGATTTTTGAAACTATGGGTGTTGCACTTGGCACAGGAGAAAATATGACCCCTGAGAATATTGCTGCAAATTGGGATGCTGTATCCAGCATGGATGATGCTAGAGAGTGCTTTAGCGGACCTGAACAAACCGTTAAAATCTTAGAACAGGCAGATAAGTAGTTTTTAAGCTGAGAAACTTGGTCTTGAGGACATCATTTTGGTGTAGCGCTCCAGATTCTTAAAATCGGCAAGATCTATTTTATTTAGTCTTAAGAAAAAGTCTGTCGTGCTTATCATTTGAATATCAGCGAATGTAAATCTTTCACCAGCAATATACTCTGATTGTTGCAGCACTTTATCAAAGTAGTTTGCTGATTTTATCCCCATTTCTCTTTGTGCTTTTCCATATACTGCATTTTGCTCCTCTAGAGCAGCCATTGCTGGGTGAGTATGCCTGAATCCCATTGCCAAAGGCAGCATCAATTCAAATACTATTCTTGATTGCCACATTTCTATCGCTGCAATTTCGATTGGGCTCTCTCCAAATAAGTTAGGTTCCGGATATAGTTCTTCTAAGTATCTGCATATAGCAGTACTTTCGCTAATGATTGTGCCGTCTTGTAATTCTAGGGCAGGGACCCTTGCATTTGGAACTTTTGCTCTATATTCAGGAGTTTTATGCTCCATTTGCATTAGGTCTAAGTCTTTAATTTTAATGTCTTGGATACCCTTTTCAGAAAGGAACATCCGGACTTTTCTAGGACTATTACCTGTTTTGCTTGAATATAGAAGCAATGTTTAATCCCAGTTTAGAGCTCCACCTGTTTGGTACTCAATCACTCTTGTCTCAAAGAAATTTTTCTCTTTTCTAAGATCCATTATTTCAGACATCCATGGAAATGGATTTGTTGCTCCCTTGAATTCCTCAGTTAGACCAATTTGGCTTAATCTTCTGTTTGCAATAAATTTTAGATAATCTTCCATCATTGCTGCATTCATTCCGAGCACTCCCCTTGGCATTGTGTCTCTGGCATATTGAATTTCAAGTTCTGTCCCCTCGAGTATCATTTGAGCAGCTTCTTTCTTCATCGCATCATCCCATAAATGCGGGTTTTCTAATTTAATCTGATTGATGACATCTATGCCAAAGTTAACATGCATTGATTCGTCTCTAAGAATATATTGAAACTGCTCTGCTGTGCCCGTCATCTTATTTCTATTTCCCATCGAGAGAATTTGCGTGAAACCGCAATAGAAGAATATTCCCTCAAGTACGCAATAGAACGCAATAAGATTTTTTAATAGTTTTTTATCAGTTTCTAGGGTGCCTGTTGTAAAAGATGGATCGGAGAGTTCTTTTGTGTATTTAAGTGCCCAGCTAGCTTTTTTTGCAACACAAGGAATTTCTCTGTACATATTAAATATTTCGCCTTCATCCATTCCTAGAGACTCAATGCAATATTGGTATGCATGGGTGTGAATGGCTTCCTCGAGGCTTTGACGCAAAATGTATTGTCTGCATTCTGGATTAGTAATGAGTCGATATATTGCTAGCACAAGGTTATTAGCTACCAAAGAGTCTGCAGTTGAGAAAAAGCCGAGACTTCTTTTTACAATAGTTCTTTCATCTTCAGTCAACCCTTTTTCGCTCTTCCACAGCGCCACATCAGCGGTCATATTGATTTCTTGTGGCATCCAATGGTTGGCACTTCCATCAAGGTATTTTTGCCATGCCCAATCATACTTAAAAGGGACTAATTGGTTTAAGTCTGCTCTGCAATTGATCATTGCTTTTTGATCAACTTCAACCCGACCACCCAACGCTTCAAGCTCTTTAACTCCTTCTGCTGGGTCTAAGTTTGCGATTGCTTCCTTTGCTTTTGCAGCTCTATCGCTTGCAGTGGCTTCAGATTCATATTGCTCGGATCTTTGTGGGGCTTGAGATATTTCCTCATCTTCTAACTGCTCAACTTTAGCTACTATTTTTTGGGCAGCTTTTGGTGCTACTGCTTTTTCTTCTTTGTTATATTCATCCCAATTAAGCATATTTTTCTCCGTTTTTTATTGGCATGCCTCGCAATCTGGGTCATCCAGAGAGCATGCTGTTGGTACCGGGGCGGGTGAACCAAGAACTTTGTTTATATCGCTAGAGGCACTCACTTTATTTAAGGTGCCTTGCGTTACCGTTGATTTTTCTGTGCCTGTAGCAGCAATGGATCTCAAATAATAGGTTGTTTTTAGACCACACAACCAAGCCATTCTGTAGGTTATGTCTAGTTTTTTTCCGCTTGCATTTGCGATGTAAAGGTTAAGTGATTGTGCTTGATCAATCCATTTTTGTCGTCTGCTTGCAGATTCCACAAGATATCTTGGTTCTACCTCAAATGCTGTTGAAAAGAGGGTTTTTATTTCATCAGGTATTCTAGAAATTTGAGCTAAGCTTCCTTCAAAAAACTTGAGATCATTGATCATTACATCATCCCACAATTTTATTTCTTTCAGTCTTCTTACTAAGTGCGGATTAACTATAGTAAATTCACCTGACAAATTAGATTTTACATAAAGGTTTTGATAAGTTGGTTCAATAGATTGTGTTACACCGGTTATATTTGAAATAGTTGCGGTAGGTGCAATTGCCATGACATTGGAATTTCTCATACCGTCTTTCATAACTTTCTTTCGCAGCGAATCCCAATCAAGGGTTTCTTCTAGGTTTACTTTTAGATATTCCGATCCTCGGTTTTCTATGAGAATTTGCAGTGAGTCTTTTGGAAGGATTCCTTTGCTCCATAACGAACCCTCAAAGGTTTGATAGCTACCGCGCTCCTTTGCTAGCTCAGTTGATGCATGAATTGCGTAATAACTTATAAGCTCCATACTTTTATCTGCAAAATCAACTGCTTCATCAGAGCAGTAGGGGATGTTTTGTAAGTACAAAGCATCTTGGAATCCCATGAGGCCAAGCCCAATTGGCCTGTGTTTGAAATTAGAGTTTTTAGCTGTATCTACTGAGTAGTAATTAATATCAATAACATTATCAAGCATACGAATGGCTGTTGAAACTGTTTGTTTGATTTTTTCTTCGTTTAATTTCCCGTCCACCATATGATTTGCAAGATTTACTGAACCTAGATTGCAAACTGCAATTTCATCTTTGCTTGTATTGAGCGTGATTTCAGTACACAGGTTTGACGAATGAATCATTCCCATATGTTGTTGCGGTGATCTGAGATTACATGCATCTTTGAAAGTAATCCACGGATGACCTGTTTCGAAGAGCATGGTTAACATTTTTCTCCAAAGATCTCTTGCAGGAATTTTTTTGTGCTGACGCATTTTTCCTTCGGCTGCAAGTTTCTCGTAGGACTCATATCTTTCTTCAAATGCTTTGCCTGTAAGGTCATGAAGGTCTGGTGCTTCGCCTGGGGAGAAGAGAGACCAATCCTGATCATTCTCAACTCTCTTCATGAATAAATCTGGTACCCAGTTTGCAGTATTCATATCATGGGTTCTTCTTCGATCATCCCCAGTATTTTTTCTGAGCTCTAGAAACTCTTCTATATCCAGGTGCCATGTTTCAAGATAAGCGCACATCGCTCCTTTTCGTTTGCCGCCTTGGTTTACTGCGACAGCGGTGTCGTTGGCCACTTTTAAAAATGGAACAACGCCTTGGCTTTTTCCATTTGTTCCTTTGATGTATGATCCCAGAGCTCTAACAGGAGTCCAATCATTTCCTAATCCCCCAGCCCATTTAGATAGCATTGCATTATCTTTCATGGCTGAAAATATACCATCCAAGTCATCTGGAACAGTTGTTAGATAGCAAGACGAAAGTTGCGGTCTTAGGGTTCCTGAGTTAAAGAGTGTTGGAGTCGAACTCATGTAATCAAAGCTTGAAAGAAGTTTGTAGAATTCTATAGCTCTTTCTTCTGGATTATTTTCTTGTGCTGCAAGACCCATTGCAACTCTCATGAAGAATATTTGTGGTAGCTCAAATCTTATATCATTTGAGTGAATAAAGTATCTATCGTAAAGAGTTTGAAGGCCTAGATAGGTAAATTGATAGTCTCTTTCTGGCTCAATAGCCTTGGCTAATTTGTCCAGATCATATTTTTTGAGCTCAGGATTTAACATTTCTAGCTCAATACCTTTTTCTATAAATGCTTTAAAGGCTTTTGGATAATTATTATGCATTTCATTTTGCGTGCTCTCTTCAGCAACACCCAAGAAAGTTAGGGCTTCTGCTCTCAATGAATCAAGCAATATCCTTGCTGTAACATAACTGTAGTTTGGTTCTACTTCTACTTTCGCTCTTGCAGACATTATCAGGGCTGATTTCATGTCAGCAACTGAAACTCCGTCATATAAATTTTTAACGGCTTCTTGAAGTATTATTTTTGGATCTGTTTCCAATAGGCCTTCACAAGCATGACTAACTACTTCTGATAGCCTAGTAATATCTAGGGGAACCCTTTTTCCATTTCTTTTGGTAACTTGGATGTTAGGCAAGTTATCTAGTTCAATTACCTTAGGTGGCTCTTTTTTTGTTCTTTCTTGTGCTCTTTCTTCTCTGTATAGAATATATTTTCTTGCGACCTGATATTCTTCATTTCTCATTAGCTGTAATTCAACTTGATCTTGAATTTCTTCGATATGAAGTGTTCCGCCTGACGGCATTCTGCGTTTGAATACTTCTAAAATATCGTTAGATATATCATTAACTTTTCTATGAATGCGCTCGCTAGCAGCAGCATTACCAGATTCAGTTGCAAGAAATGCTTTTGTAACCGCAACTTTGATTTTATCTTCCTCAAATGCAACTACTTTTCCATTTCTTTTAATAACTCGCAGTTTTCCAGGTGCGGTTATCACCAATTCTTCGTTTAACGTTTCTGGTTGCTGTACAGTCGTTGTATTTGTTGCTTGTTCTTCGCGTAAATCCATTAATTTTGCCTCAAAATAGCAGCACAGTTTTCTCCTGCAACTGGTCATTTTTATCGGGATGAGGTACAAAAATTTAGCTTTTTAAATTTTTTGTTTCCTAGGTTGATTTAACTTTATTGTGGATAAATAATCAAGCAAAAAACACAATATATTGTGAAATATTTACTAATACTAACAATATACTGTATAGATAATGTTTGATAGATGTTATTTAGCAGTTGATAAATTGTGGATAAATCATAACAATTAGCACATGAAATCAATTATTTGCATAGATCAGGGAACCACCTCAACACGAGTTGTGGCATTTGATGAAGAATTAAATCCTCTAAAGACAAGCCAACAAGAATATTCCTTAATTTTTCCTAAAGATGGTTGGGTAGAGATTGACGTGAAGATTTTAGAAAGCACAGTAAATGAGGCGCTAGATGATGTTTGTTCTAGTTTCAAAGAAATTATCAGCATCGGCATCACCAACCAACGAGAAACAACAATTTTATGGAATAAAAATAACGGCCAACCATTGCATAATGCGATAGTTTGGCAAGACAGAAGAACCGCAAGATATTGTGATCAGCTCAAGGCACAGGGAGTGGAGGAAACAATCAATCAAAAAACAGGATTAGTTTTGGATCCTTATTTTTCTGCTACAAAATTAAAATGGTTGCTAGATAAATATGATAATGATAGAAAGCTCTCCTCTAGCGGTGACTTACTGTTTGGAACCGTAGAGACATTTTTGATCTGGAAGCTCACCGGTGGCAGGGAACACGTTACAGACTACACAAATGCCTCAAGAACAATGCTTTGCAATCTGCAATCTCAAAATTGGGATGAAGAGCTATTGAAATTATTCAATATACCTAGAGAGGTTCTGCCAGATATCAAAACCAATGATGCATTTTTTGGTGAGGTAGAGCATTTGCATGCACCAATTTTTGGTGCCATTGGTGATCAACAATCAGCCCTGGTAGGCCAAAATTGTTTTCACTCTAACTCAATGAAAGCAACTTTTGGTACAGGGTGCTTTTTAATGGTAAACACAGGCTCAGAAAGGATTGTGTCAAAAAATGGGATATTAACCACAGCAGGTTATCAACTTGAAGGCAAAACAGCTTTTGCGCTTGAGGGAAGTATTTTTTCTGCTGGCACAGGCATTAAATGGCTAAGAGACAATATGCAGTTTTTTCAAAATTCAGAAGATAGCGAGCAATTAATTAACCCCAACTGGGATTCAAAAGGGGTAATTTTTATTCCAGCTTTTACAGGCGTTGGAGCTCCAAGATGGCAACCAAATCTGAGAGCTGGTTTTTATGGCATGACTGCAGAAACAAATAAAGCAGATCTTACCACTAGCGTCTTCAAGGCACTTGCTTTTCAGGTCAGAGAGTTATTAATTTCGCTGGAAAGAGATTCTATCTCAATTGATAGATTGTCCGTAGATGGAGGGATGACTAACAATGCTGCTTTTTGCCAGCTGCTGGCAGATATTTGCAATATTGAGATTCAAGTACCAGATTATAAGGAGAGCACTATACTTGGAGCTGCAAAATGCGCCGGCATTGGCTCAGGAATTTTTTCAATCTTAGATCTTATTAAAAATCCCAACAAAAATAGCGTATTTACTCCAAGCAAGCATATTGGATGCGATGAGGAGTTTGCAGTTTGGGCTAACTTTTTGGATTTGATTTCTAGCCTAGAGAAATAGTATTTTCTTTTAATTCTTCGATTAGGGTTTCAGAATTGTGTGATACAAGGATTAATATCTGATTTTTTTGCTTCACCCAATTAAAAAGAAATCTTTGAATATTTCTAGCTGCTTCCTCATCTAAATTTGAAAAGGGTTCATCTGCCAGAATTATTATTGGCGATGAAATTAATGTTCTTGCAATTGCAGTCCTCTGTTGTTGCCCGCCTGATATTTTATCAATATCTTTTTCTAGGATTTCATCAAGGCCAAGAGCGCTTGTAATGATTGAGATCTCTTGATCAGTGACGTTGCGTCTTGAGAAGCAAATGTTTTCTTTAACAGTTAAATGCGCAAACAAACCAAAGTCTTGGAAAATGTAACCAATTTTCCTTGATTCGGTGGGAATAATATTTTGTTGGCCATTTTGGAAGACAGAGTTGTTCAGCTCTATTAGACCATGGCTAGGGGTTTCAATGCCTGCAATTAAATCCAGAAGTGTTGATTTGCCAATACCATTTTTGCCCTCAAAAAGAGAGACTGATTCAGATGTACATACAATACTAAAGTCTTTAAAAATATGATTTTCTTCTCTGCTAAAAGCTAGGTTGGATATTTTTAGAGTATTTTTCATTTCGTATTTGTGATTTTATCTGATATTGGTTTATAGTCGTAGGTTTTACCATGTATAAAGTTAAAACATTTAATAATATTGCTGAAGAGGGGCTTCAAAGACTCTCTCGCGAAAATTTCCAGTCGGTTGATGCATCTCCAGATGCAATCTTATTGAGAAGTCATAAACTCTCAACTCAAGAATTTGGCAATTCTCTCAAAGTAATCGCAAGAGCTGGAGCTGGTGTAAACAATGTTCCTATTGAAGATGCTACAGAGAAAGGAATAGTGGTGATGAATACTCCCGGTGCCAATGCGAATGCTGTTAAAGAGTTAGTTATTTGTGGCATGTTGCTTGCATCAAGGGGCATTGTTCAGGGGATAAATTTTTTAAATAGTTATAGCCTTTCCGATGCAACTGATTTGAATCAATCCATGGAAGCTATCAAGAAGGCTTTTAAAGGATCTGAACTTAGTGGTAAAACACTTGGAATCATTGGCTTAGGCGCCATTGGTTCTCAGTTGGCTCAAGCTGCTCACGCACTCGGAATGAAATTGATTGGTTATGATCCTTATATATCAATAGATGCTGCATGGAGATTACCTCGAGAAGTAGAAAAGGCAGAAACGCTAGAGTTCTTAATTCGTAATTCAGATTTCATCAGCTTACATATTCCTTTAACAGAGGATACAAGAGATTTTATAAGCCATAGTCAGCTTTCCAACTGCAAGGAAGGCGCAACTCTAATAAATTTAGCACGTCAGGGGATCGTTAACGAAGATGATGTGATACAAGCATTACGTGAGAGCAAATTAAAACGTTATGTTACAGATTTCCCGTCAGCAAAACTGATTCAACAAAACATAGAAGAAGATAATATTATTTTGTTGCCTCATCTTGGAGCAAGCACTAAAGAGGCAGAGATTAACTGTGCTGTAATGGCTGCCAATCAAACTATTAATTTTCTTAAAGATGGAACAGTAAAAAATTCAGTGAATTTTCCTGATATATACCTTGAACCATCTACAGGCAATCGTTTGGTAGTGATTAATAGGAATGCGCCTGGGATGATTGGAAAAATAGCTGATAAGCTCGGAGAGTTAGGGCTTAACATTAATGATATGTCTAATAAAAGCAGGGAAGATGTTGCAATAAACCTTATTGATTTAGATGAAGAAGTTTCTGAAGATTGCTTGAGCCAGCTAAATCAAATTGAGAATGTAATATCTGCGAGAAAATGCTATGCCTAAGACAGTTTTGATTACAGGAGCTAGCAGGGGAGTTGGAGCTGCATCGGCAAAACTGTTTGCTAAACATGGTTTCGATGTTGTTCTAAATTGCTCTTCAACCAAGGTTGATGCAGAAAAAATTGCAGAGGAGTGTAAAAAAAATGGAATTCGTACTCTTGTAATTGAAAGAGATATTAGCGATGAAAATAATTGTAAAGCGATTATTGAAGATACAGTGGATTGCTTTGGGGGCATTGATGTTTTAGTCAATAATGCTGCTCGAACTAAATTTGCTTTTAATCATGCTGATATGGATGCCTTAAATACTGAGGATTTTTTAGCAATATATTCCACAAATGTAGTGGCTCCTTTTAATTTGATTAAATATGCTCTTACTGAACTTAGAAAATCTAAAATTGGCTCTGTTGTAAATGTTGCATCAATGGCTGGCATCAATGCGATTGGATCCTCAGTTGCTTATGCAGCATCAAAGGCTGCTTTGATTAACATGACTTCATCGCTTGCTAGAGCTCTTGGGCCTATCAGAGTTAATGCTGTCTGCCCTGGTTTTATTGAGGGCGAATGGCTCAAAAAGGGTCTCGGTGAAGATATTTATAATGCTACAAGAAGCCATATCATTAATTCAAATCCATTGGGAAGGGTGTGCAGTCCAGCAGATGTAGCAAATGCTATTTATTATTTGGCATGCATGCAGGAAATCACCACCGGGGAAACTCTTATTCTTGATGGGGGTTCTTACCTAGGCGGAAACCCATTAAAGTAGCTAAATTTTACTAATAGTAGTTTTCAACATAGCTTTTATTGAACTGTTGAATTTCATTTTCTTTATTAGCTTGTATCTTATTGGCCCAGTTTGGGTCGCTTAATAAAGCTCTGCCAATAGCAACTAGATCAAACTCCTTATTTCTAAGCCTATTTTCCAGTTCCTCAATAGTGCTAAAGCTTGCTTCATCATCCCCAGCATATAGGTTAATAAAGTCTTTATTTAATCCAACGCTACCTACTGTGATGGTAGGAATTTTAGTGACTTCCTTCGCGATGCCTGCAAGATTTAGCGAAGAGGATGTAAATTCAGGCTCCCAGTACCTTCTGGTGCTGCAATGCAAGAAATCTGGATTTGAGCTGGCCAACTTTAAAAGAAATTCGCTAAGGTTTTCAATATTTTCAGCAATCTTGGCATCATAGTCTTGTTGCTTCCATTGAGAAATCCTAATACCAACTATAAAGTTTCTTGATGTATTAGTTTGACAAGCATCTACAATATCACAGGCAAATTGAGCTCTCTTTAATAAATTCCCACCGTATTGATCTTCTCTTTTATTGGTATCCTTCCAGAAAAATTGATCAATTAAGTATCCATGCGCACCATGAATTTCAACGCCATCAAAACCAATATCTTCACAAATCTTGGAGTCATCTGCATAGATTTTGATCATTTCATGGATCTCATCTAATGTCATTGCATGAGCAACCTGTTTCTTGGCATTTATATATCCCGAAGGAGTAAAACCGGGTATCTCAGGATTTGGTGGTAGGCCTAGTTTTCGGATACCTCCAACATGCCACAACTGACAAAAAATTTTTGAACCGGCATCATGAACCGCTTGTACAATTTTTTTCCATTCTTTTCGAGCTTCTACTGTTCTTAGGTTGGGGCAATTAGGATATCCGCTAGATGAATCATGACTAATTTCAACTCCTTCTGTTATAACTAATCCTATGCCTCCAAGCGCTCTTCTTTGATAATATTTAGCGGCATCTTTATGAGGGATTCCATTTGGAGAAAAGTTTCTCGTCATCGGTGCCATTGCAAGCCTATTCTTAAGGGTAAGATTTTTTAGTGTAAAGTTAGAAAATAGGGGGCTAGAAGACATAAATATAAGTAATTTTGATGTTAAATATCAATTGGATTAATTCTAATGGAAAAAAAACTTTTTTAATACTTGCCCACAGCAAAAATAAATGCTATTGAGCTCTTTATTTTCTTTAAATAACTAACATAATTATTTACAATTATTTACATAAATTACTGATTTACGGTAATTTATTATATATTGATCATTTTTTGATCAATTTCATCTATTCTAATGTGCATCGGCCTTTCAGAGATAGTATCTCTAGTTATCCATAACTTTATCCACAGTTTCTGTGGATAAAATTTTTCAATAAAATAGACTTAATTTATGGAAAGCAAAGTTAAACTTCCAGATTGCTGGATGTCAGTTTTAGGCGATGAGTTTACAAAGCCTTATATGCAAGATATTAGAAAATTTCTTGCTACTGAATTAAGCAAAAAAAAAGTAATTTACCCGCCAATTGATAGCATTTTTGAAGCTCTAACATCAACGCCATTTAATAAAGTAAAAATCATAGTGCTGGGACAAGATCCTTATCATGGCTATGGTCAAGCCCATGGGCTCTCATTCTCAGTCAATTCATCTATGCCAATTCCCCCAAGTCTAAGAAATATTTTCAAAGAAGTATTGGCAAACTACCCAAATAGCACTTTTAGAAATGGGAATCTTGCATCTTGGGCTGAACAAGGCATCCTGCTTCTTAATTCATCTTTAACTGTTGAGGCCAATAAACCCAATTCTCACCAAAACATTGGATGGAATTTTTTTACAGATGCTGTTATCAAATGTTGTTCGCAATCTGGCAAAAAGGTTTTTATGTTATGGGGACGTCATGCACGCGAGAAAATAAAATTAATTAATTCAGAAAACAATCTTGTTCTTGAGGCCGCACATCCTTCTCCTCTATCTGCTCATCAAGGTTTTATTGGGTGCAATCATTTCTTGAAAGCCAATCAGTATCTAGAAGAGCAAAAACTTTCAAAAATTAATTGGGATGTTAATTAACTGTTTCTAAAAACCAGAAAAGGTTATTGTGCTTTATTTGGTTAGTTAGAATTTTGTCAGATTTTATTTCTTCGGATGCTTGAGATAGTTTTATCTGATTTTTTTTCTTGCTTAGATAGTGCATTCTTGCAACTATTTCTTGGCCTCTGTAACAGCCTTTTGTGAAACTTACTCTATTTTTATCAAATCCAACTTCCTGCGGTCTAGTCTTTTGGATTAAGAAGTCTTCTAAAAAATAAATGCCTTCTTCCCAATGCGCAAGCTTCCAAGGCGATATGTAATTATCTAAATTTATTTCATCCATGCAGAAAACCAGATTGAATGAGTGTTTATCGGATTTAAAGTAACAATGATTACCTCCATGATTATTAATGTATCCAGCAACAAATCTATTATCTATCTCGAAGTTGAGCTTATAAAAGGGAAGATATTTAGCCAATTCCTGAATGACTTCTTCAATTTTTGAATCATTGAGGGTAAGAAGAAACTCGCTTTCGTGTTTGGATACAAACATATCAGCAATTAAGAAGCCTTTTTCATTGCACATTGCTGAAAGCTGTGAATTTTTTTCAGTAACCTCGTTGATGTCTGATGTAAGTTGACCTTGAAGTAATTGAATAACGTTTTTCTCATCACCAATCAAGCGCAATGACTTATAATTCTCAAGCAATGTCTGTGTGGGTAGAGTCATAGTACCTAATTTAGCAGTTTAAAGACTTTTTAGAAATGGATAAAGGTAAGCTTAAATGGAGATCGCGCAGAGGTTTAAGAGAATTAGATCTCCTATTTAGAAACTTCATTGAAAAGAATTGGGACGACATAACCGATATTGAGTTAGAGCAATATGCTGCAATAGTAAACTTAGAGGACCAACCATTGTTTGATTATATTTTTAAAGATATTAGTCTTGGGAATGCAGAGCTAGAATTATTCATTGATCAACGAATTAAACCTTATTTAAATTGAACTTTTTTAAATCATTACTGTCCAACCATGCATAAGCCAATGGAGCAATATAAAGATATGGATGCTCAGCTGATAGATGAGTTTGGAAGAGGTAATGAGGCAGCTTTTGATATTCTTTTTACTAAATACAACAATAAGCTGTATGCATCATTATTGGCATTTACTAAGTCAAAGGAATTAGCTGAAGATTTAACTCAACAAACTTTTATAAGGGTATGGAAAAAGATTGAAACTTTCCGAGGTGAAAGTTCCCTATTTACTTGGATGTATAGAATTGCAATCAATCTTGCTAAGAATGAATTTAATTCTAAAGAAACTAGAAAACAGGTTCTCACTGATGTTATTGAAGATAATCATGAGATTGCATCATCGATCTCCAGCCCTGAAAGTATGGCCATTGAAAAAGAATCAATGGATGCAGTCATTAGTTTTATTTCTTCGATGCAGAGTGATTTAAAGGAAGCTATTTCCTTGAGAGAATTTGATGGAAAATCCTATGAAGAAATTGCTCAAATTACCTCAAGTCCAGTTGGCACAGTTAGATCTAGAATATTTAGAGCGCGAGAAGAAATTCTTAAATTTATGAAAGAGGAAGAAATATATGGATAACAAAGAGAGATTATCTGCTTTTTACGACAATGAGCTTCATGAGGATTCAAGTGATTTATTGCAGTTGCTTCAAGAAGAAAATAGCTTATCCAAGGAGCTGAAAGGCTATTCATTAATTTCCTCTATTATGCAGCAAACTAGGTTTTCATCACCTCAGCACAAAGCAAACACTAAGCTTAAAATAAATTTAATTACTCATTCATTTGCAGCAGCAGCAGCAATATTTTTAACGCTAGGTTTTATTACATTTTTTAACCCAGCTAAGTTCGATTATGATGAAAAATCATCACAGCTTTTAGCAGATGCTATCGCTAGCGAAGAGGGCCAAATAAGATTAAATCAAGATCAGGATATTCTGGTTGACCATCTATTTAGAGTAATGGATGAAAGAAATTTAAATACTAATATGAGCCCCGGATGGGTACCCGTTGGCTTTTCTCAAAATAAAGAAAAGCCTGCGATTTTTTCTAATGGTCCTAAAAAATTTGTTCTTCATGTTGAAAATTCTAATGTGAGCCTTACTAAACCAATATATTGGAAAAAAGGTAATAACTTGGTTTATCTACATCCAACCACCGATGGAAAAATTATAACTGTTTACGGCAATATTAGACCTGCCGAAGCACAGAAGATTGTCTTCTCACTCAAGAGGTAACATATGAGAAAAACTATTTATTTAATCTCCTTAATGGCTCCAATTTTTGTTGGCAGCTTTGTACATGGAGCACTTCCAACCGGGATGGCAGAATTGGTAGAAGATTATGCTCCAGCAGTGGTAAACATTACCTCTAAAAGAGAGGTAACAAGAAACACCTCTAGATCCCCCTTGGATGACTTTGAAAGATTTTTTGGAATACCTAGAGGACAATTACCACAGCAACCTGAACCCGAAACAAGAGAAGCGCTTGGATTTGGATCTGGTTTTATTTTTAAGAATGAATACATTCTTACAAATTTTCATGTTGTTGATGGCGCAACAGAAGTTATTGTCTCTCTGAATGATCGAAGAGAATTTCAAGCAGAAATTGTTGGCGTAGATCCTTTATCCGATTTAGCTGTTTTAAAAATCGATGGTAATAATTTAAAGAAGGTAAAAATTGGAGATAGTGATCAATTGTCTGTTGGTGACTGGGTTATTGCTATTGGCTCACCATTTTCCTTTGATTTTTCAGTAACAGCAGGAATCATTAGTGCAAAAGGGAGAAGCATTAATAACAATAATATTGGTAACTATGTTCCCTTCATTCAAACGGATGTTGCAATCAATCCAGGAAACTCAGGCGGACCATTGCTAAACCTTGATGGAGAGGTTGTTGGCATTAATTCTCAAATTTACTCAAGAAGCGGTGGTTATCAAGGTTTAGCATTTGCTATTCCTATTAATGTTGCCATAGAGGTTGCGGATCAGATTATCAAGAATGGCAAAGTTGCTAGAGGTTATCTTGGTGTAAGAGTTGGTGAGGTTGATAATGATCTGGCTTTGGCATTGGGTATGAAAAAACCCTATGGAGCCTTAATCAATGACATAGAGAAGGGTGAGTCTGCCGATCTAGGGGGACTATTACCCGGAGATGTTATCTTGGAGTTTAATGACAAAGAAATAAAATTCAGCGGAGATTTACCGCACGTTGTTGGAAGAATTATGCCAGGCACCAAAGCTGACGCTAAAGTTTTTAGAGAGGGCAAAGAAATTACTTTAACTTTTGATTTGGGAGAACTTCCAACTGATGAGAGATCTTTTGTACCAGCAAAAAATGCAGCAACGGAGGATCCTTTAGGAATAAGGATTACTGATGCAACAGAAGAAAATACCGGAAGAGAGGACGTTGATGGTGTGATAGTTACGAGAGTTGCTCCAGGTTCCCCAGCTAGTGGAAGAATTGCTAGAGGCGATATCATCACCGAGATAAGAGCATCTGGCACTAAATACCCAGTTCAAAATGTTGAGGATTTCACAAAGGCTGTTGCAGACTTTAAAACTGGTGATCGGATTGCATTGGTCGGAAGAAGGGGTTCGAATAGATTCTTTGTGGCTATTACAGTAGAGTAATTTATAAAGTAAACGCTAAATTATTAGTTTTACTTTAGAATAGCTCTGCTTACATGAACCACATACGTAATTTTTCCATAATCGCCCATATTGATCATGGAAAATCGACCCTGTCCGATAGACTTATTGAATTTTGCGGCGGTCTTACCAAACGAGAGATGGCTGATCAAATCCTAGATTCTATGGATATTGAGCGTGAACGCGGTATTACCATCAAAGCGCAGGCAGTAACACTCGAGTACAAAGAAAACGGCATTACGTATCAGTTAAACTTCATAGATACTCCTGGCCATGTTGACTTTACCTATGAGGTATCAAGATCTTTGTATGCTTGCGAAGGAGCTTTATTGGTTGTTGATGGGTCTCAGGGCGTAGAAGCTCAGACCCTGGCAAATTGTTACACAGCCGTTGATCATGGTTTGGAAGTTATTCCAGTAATTAACAAAATTGACTTGCCTCAGTCAGATCCAGAGCGTGTAAAAAAAGAAATTGAAGATATGATCGGATTAGACGCCTCTAATGCTCCCTTAGTGAGTGCAAAGACGGGTCAAGGCATTCCTGAGCTCTTATCTGCAATTGTAAGTCTTATTCCTCCGCCAAGTGAAAATAAAGATAACGAACTAAGGGCGCTCATCATTGATTCTTGGTTTGATGCTTATCTTGGGGTGATTTCCTTATTAAAAATTACCCAAGGATCTATTCAAACCGGTGAAAAATTTAAAGTTTACTCCACTGGCACGCTGCATAATGTTGATGAAATAGGGATATTTACTCCGAAGCAGAAGAAAATGTCAGCACTTCAAACAGGACAAGTAGGTTATTTGGTCGCTGGGATCAAAGAGATAAAAGGTGCGCCTGTTGGAGATACGATCATCTCTGCCAAAGATAATAAAACTAAGCCATTACCAGGCTTTAAGCGGGTTATGCCTAAGGTATTTGCAAGTTTATTTACTGTTAATTCAGATGAGTATGAAAAATTCAGAGATGCGCTATCTAAACTTGTGCTCAATGACTCTTCATTGGTGTATGAGCCTGAAACCTCAGATGCACTTGGCTTTGGTTTCAGATGTGGATTTTTAGGGACCTTGCATATGGAGGTTATAAGAGAGCGTCTAGAAAGGGAATATGACCTTGAATTAATCTCAACTGCCCCATCAGTGCAGTATGAAATAGTGAAAACTAATGGAGCAATCATTCGATGCGAGAGCCCATCTCAACTTCCTCTGCCAAATGAAATTGACAAAATAAAAGAGCCTTACGCTCAGACTAATATTCTTACTCCCAAAGAATATGTAGGAAACGTGATCACACTTTGCACAGCAAAAAGAGGCATACAAAAGGAGATGACTTATTTTGCTAATCAGGTATCAATTGTATTTGAGATGCCTCTTGCTGAAATCATTGTAGATTTTTTTGATCAGTTAAAGTCTCAAACCAAAGGATTTGCCTCAGTTGAATATAATCTGTTAGATTTTAGACCCTCTGATCTGATCAAGTTAGATGTCCTGATTAACAATACTAGAGTGGATGCTTTGTCTATGATTATTCATAAAAGTTTCTCAATGAGCAGGGGTCGGGTGGTTGCGCAAAATTTGCAAAAGCTTATACCTAGGCAAATGTTTGATGTTCCCATTCAGGTCGCCTTAGGATCAAAGATTATTTCAAGAGAGACGGTTAAGGCTCTTAGAAAGAATGTCACGGCAAAATGTTATGGCGGCGATATAACAAGAAAGAAGAAGTTGCTTGAAAAGCAAAAAGAAGGCAAAAAGAAAATGAAACAGCTTGGCAAAGTTTCTATTCCGCAGGAGGCATTTATGAATTACTTTAATACCGGAGTGTCCTAATGAATGCAGATATAGCAATCTTTATTTCTATTGCTTTGCTAATTTTTACGGTTATTGCTTGGATAAAATTTGTGGTTACGAATGAGTTAAACGAATCCAAGAGCACCATACTCTCAACTCTAGGATTCGTTTCTGTTGGAGTTGCAGTTTGGAATATCTTTGTATCTTCAGGAGATTTAACCATCCTTTTAATTGTTGGTACGGTATTGAGTCTGATGGTGTACCTTGTGGGAATTTACTATTCAAATTCAGAAATCAGTACTCAAGGCAAAGGTTATTTTTGGCCATTACTTGCAATCTTTGTAGTGCGGACTTTCTTGTTTGAACCATATCAAATTCCTTCTGGATCAATGATGCCTGGTTTAAAGGAGGGTGACTTTATCTTGGTCAATAAATACGCCTATGGACTTAAAATTAACAGAACAGATTTACCATTTTCTGGAAATCAGGATCCTGATTACGGTGATGTTGTCGTATTCCTTGAGCCAAATACTAAAATTCCTTTTATTAAACGATTGATAGCAAAACCAGGTGACAGGGTTGCTTATAGAAATAAAGTTATTTATTTAAACGGCGTTCCTCTCTCGCAAGAATTAATTTCAAGAGACCAGCAAGAATACTTACTTAAAGAATTTTTTGAAGAAAACTCCAGAATTATCAGGATTACTCAGCCTCAACGTAATGATTCAATGAGTGAAATAACAGTCCCAGAGGGAAATTACTTTGTGATGGGTGATAATCGAGACAATTCCAACGACTCAAGATTTTGGGGTTTTGTTCCAAGATCTCATTTTTTTGGAAAGGGATCCTTAATTTGGATGACTTGGGAGTGTTGGCTATGCGTTCCTTCATTTTCACGGGCGGGATATATTGAATGATGAGTGATGCTTTAGTTATGCTTCAAGGACTAGAGCAATACCAGCTATCCTTAACTCACGTTAGCCATTCAAAAGAACTGAATAATGAACGTTTGGAGTATCTTGGGGATGCGGTATTGCAACTTCTTATTTCTGAAGAGATATATACTAGATTCCCAAATCTTGATGAAGGAAAAATGACCCTAGCTAGAGCAGCTTTGGTAAACGGCACAAATCTTGCTGATATCTTTCTTGCTCTTGGAATCTCAAATGAAGTTTTGTTATCCAAAGGCACCGCTAATCTTCCTAAAGAACGAAAGCTTTCTATTTACGCTGGCGTCATGGAGGCTTTGATTGGTGCACATTACACACAACATGGTTTGCAGAAAACTCAGCAATTAGTCCAGTTAATTTTTAAATTTGATGAGCTTGATTGGTCAAAAATCATTGAGAAAGATAACAAAACTAAGTTGCAGGAATATTTGCAACAGTCAGATATGGAATTGCCTGATTTTGAATATGATTTTGATTCTGTATCTGAGCACTACAATGTTTCCGCATTCTTTTTGGGGAAAAACTACTTAGCAAAAGCAAAACTTAAAAAAGATGCAGAGCAAAATATTTGTTTGCAACTTTTAGAGGAAGTGATGAGTGCCAGTCAATAAGCACAACGCAGGATATGTTGCAGTCATTGGAAAGCCAAATGTTGGTAAATCTACGCTATTAAATGCAATTTTGGGAACCAAGACTTTTATTACTTCAAGAAAAGCTCAGACAACAAGAAATAATATCTTAGCTATTAAAAACCTTCCGAACGGCCAAATTGTATTTCTCGATACACCTGGCATTCACAGCAGAAACAAGAAAGCATTGAATAAGGTTTTAAATAAATCCGCATTGAGCATTATTGCTGACACAGATTTGGTGGTGTTTCTATGTCAACCTTCAATCAATGCTAATGATTTAATGGTAATTAATGCCATTAAAGAAGCCCAGGTTCCATCGATATGCGTAATCAACAAAATGGATCAGCTAAAAAATAAAAACAGCTTATTGCCCTTAATAAAAAAAATAGCTGAATTGCATGATTTTATTGCAATCACGTCAACATCTGCAGTCAAGAAAAGTGGCATTGATGAATTGATAAACTTGATTCTTAATCAGCTCCCAGTTCAAGATGCTTTGTATCAGGATGACATCACATACTCGTCTAAAGAGCAACTTTTTCAGGTAGATGAAATTATTAGAGAAAAATTAATTCGTCAGCTTGGCGCTGAGGTGCCTTATGAATTATACGTAGAATCTATATTTACTGAAGAAACCAATAAGCTCATCACGATCTATTCCACGATCCATGTTAATAAACCTACCCAAAAATCAATTGTGGTTGGAAACAAGGGTGAAATGTTGAAGAAAATTGGTACATTAGCCCGAAGAGATCTCGAATCTTTTTTTGCAAAAAAAGTTATGTTAAAACTTTGGGTTAAAAGCAAAGCAAACTGGAGTAACGATCAGAAATTTATCAACAGTCTTGGTATTGGTAGTATAAAAAATGCGAAATGAATGGCTCGAGGGCTACATTTTGCATACCAAGGACTTTGGTGAGACATCATTAATTTCAGAACTTTTTAGCAAAGAACTGGGTAAGGTATCTCTGATTGCCAAAGGGGCAAAAAAACCTAAATCTAAATTTTTTGGCATGCTCCAGACATCCAACAAAGTTAGGGTTTGCTTAAGCGGTCGATCCGATTTGAAAACCTTAATTGAAGCGGAGCTTCTTTCCAGCCTAAGTTCAACGGAGCTCTCAAGTAGCGCATACAGTTATCTATACGTGAATGAGCTCATTGCAAACGTCATACCCAAAGATACCCATGCCGAGGACATATTCAATCTTTATGACAAGCTTATGATTCATGCTAAGAATTCTCAGTTAGATGAAATTTCTTTGAGATCTTTTGAAATGGAGTTATTGGAGTTACTGGGCTTTGGTATTCATTTTTCTCCCGATACAATTGCAAACAAGGATCAAAGCTATCATTATCAGTTTGCAAAAGGATTTGTAATTTTAGATGATACAGAGGGATTTAGTTACGATGAAATGGTTGCCCTTGAAGAGGGTAAATTTCATTTGGCATCTAAAGTTAAACTCAAGAAACTAACCAAATATGTCATTGGATACTGTATTGAAGGTAAAGAAATTCATAGCAGAAGAATTTTTAGGAAGTTGAATTCATGATATACGGAATTGGAGTAGATACAGTTGAAATTCATAGAATCAACGCAATGCAAAATCAGGAGGCATTTGCTGAAAAAATATTATCTTCAGAAGAATTAAAATTACTCAAAACTAAAAATTCTGCACAAGTAGCATCGTTTCTTGCAAAGCAGTTTGCAGCAAAAGAGGCTGTGGTTAAGGCGCTTGGAAAAGGTTTTCATGAAAATATGTTTCCTAGGGATATTAGCGTTCTAAGATCACAAGACGGCTGTCCTAAGTTGGTTTTTTCTGACAATCTTCAGAAACGCCTAAATGACTTGGGCATAGTTTCATGGCATGTTAGTCTAGCTGATGAAAGGACACATGCTATAGCAATGGTAGTGTTTGAGACATGAAGAAGAAAATTATACTTTTAGGACCTCCTGGAGCTGGCAAGGGCACTCAGGCAGATCTCATTTGCGAAAGACTATCTATCCCTAAAATTAGTACAGGGGATATGCTGCGCTCTGCAATTTCTTTAGGAAGTGAACTAGGCATTCGTGTTAAATCTATTATGGATTCAGGTAGGCTTGTATCTGACGATATTATTTTGGAGCTAGTCTTAGAAAGGTTAACTCAATCTGACGTACAAAAAGGCTTTCTTTTTGACGGAGTGCCCAGAACCATAGGTCAAGCAAGCTTATTTAACGAGCATCGTATAGCTTTTACTGATGTGTGCGAAAT
>Ga0075476_10000207_pt1 | contig 25195 bp, 20 predicted proteins | sample DEB08_DNA_5_FD_76339 | JGI IMG/M metagenome (GOLD analysis project Ga0075476, IMG submission 76339) | Aqueous microbial communities from the Delaware River and Bay under freshwater to marine salinity gradient to study organic matter... | ecosystem: Environmental > Aquatic > Marine > Coastal ...
GCAGCATCCCCGGCCAGGGCCGGGTCAACGTCAGATAGCCACCGCCTTCGGTGACCGGCTGCCCGGCGTCGTCAACAACTTCAGCAAACGCCCCCGGGATCGGTTGAGTCGCCGAGCCTGGTTTGGTGGTGGTCACTCCCGGAAGCGGGGTAATCATGTGGCCGCCGGTTTCGGTCTGCCACCAGGTATCGACGATCGGGCACTGTTCGCCACCGATGTGCTGGTGGTACCACATCCATGCTTCCGGGTTGATCGGCTCACCGACCGTCCCCAGCACCCGCAAGCTGGTCAGGTTGCGGGCATCTGGCCATTCAGGACCCCAACGCATGAAGGTCCGGATCGCGGTCGGCGCGGTGTAGAGCTGGGTCACTGCGTAGCGTTCGATGATGTCCCAGAGCCGATCTTTGGGCCAGGCCCCTCGATCGTCGCCGTGACGATCGGCCAGACGCGGCGTGTCCGGGGTGCCTTCGTACATCACCGAGGTGCAGCCGTTGGCCAGCGGTCCGTAGACGATGTAGCTGTGGCCGGTCACCCATCCGATGTCGGCCGCACACCAGTACACGTCGGTGTCGGGCTTGAGATCAAAGACGTATTTGTGGGTGAACGCCACCTGGGTCAGGTAGCCCCCGGTGGTGTGCATGATCCCTTTGGGTTTAGCGGTAGTCCCCGATGTGTACAGCAGGTACAGAAGCTGCTCGGAGTCCATGGGTTCGGCCACGCACACCGGGTCGGCGTCGGCCATCAGGTCATGCCACCAGTGGTCTCGGCCGGGGACCATGTCGGGGTTGGTGTCGCAGCGGTTGACCACCACCACCGATTGCACGCTGGCGGCTCCCGCTGCGAGAGCCGCGTCCACGTTGGGTTTCAGCGCCGATGGTTCACCCCGCCGATATCCGGCGTCGGCGGTAATGACCAGTTTGGCGTCGGCGTCTTCACAGCGGTCGGTGATCGCGTCGGGAGAAAAACCTCCGAAGATCACCGAATGGGCTACCCCAATACGGGTGCAGGCCAGCATGGCGATCGGCAATTCGATGACCATCGGCATGTAGATGGCCACCCGATCGCCTTTTTCGAGACCAAGACCTTTCAGGACGTTGGCGAACTTCTGCACTTCGGTCAGCAGATCGGCGTAGGTCACCGTGAGCGTGTCGCCCGGTTCGCCTTCCCAGTGGAATGCCACCTTGTCGCCGTTCCCTGCCTCCACATGACGGTCGAGACAGTTGTAGGACAGGTTGAGCTGTCCCCCCACAAACCATTTGGCGAACGGCAGTTCCCATTCGAGCACCGTGTCGAAATCACGGTCCCAGGTCAGCAGTTCTCGGGCCTGCCTCGCCCAGAACGCTTCGTAATCTGCCTCGGCTTCGTCGTAGAGCGAACGATCGCCGGTGTTGGCCTGCGCCACGAAGGCAGGCGACGGCGGGAACCGCCGATCCTCGCTCTCGTAGATCTCGATCGATCCTTCAGCCACGACGTTTCCCTTCACCCGACGACCACCGGCCGCCTTAACAGCCCGAACGGGATGACCTTAGTCAACAGATCGGCACCAACGTAGAGCGATCCGTCCCCCTACGTTGCGAACCCGAAACGCCGGAGGGTGAATGCCGGGCCTGAAATGCCGAACCCGAAACGCCGGACAGCGGGTGGTTACTGCTGGGTGAACGCCTGCCAGCTCTCCAACGCCTGCGGGTGGGTTCCTCGGCCAACTTGGCGCTCCGGCCAGCGAGCCTCATCTTGTTGCAGCGGGTTCGGTTCCACGTCCTGCCCGTAAACCAGATAGTGGCGCCGGTTAGCCGCGAAATACCAGCGGCCATCGCGTCGCTCGTAGCGGTCGTGGTACTGGATGGCCTGGGTGACCCAACGATCGCTGCCCACCCCACCGTCTTGCACTTCGGCCTTGCAGTACACCACCCCGTGGGCATGATCGGGTTCGTCGAGTGTGATGTGGTGGGTGCCGACGTTGAGAAACGTCACCCCTACCGCGTGCAGCGCTTCGCTCACCAGCCGATGGAGTTCTGGCCGGCCGCTGAGCGTCGAGCTGATGCGAACGTCGGGCACGTACAGTTCGACGATCCCATCCACATCTTTCGCATCGGTCAGGTACGCATAAGCCGAGGCCAACTGCCGGATTTCTTGGAAGGCGACCAGGCGCTCGACGGGTTCCACGGCTCCGAGCGTAGAGCGTGGGCCAACAACCGACAGTGACCGAACCCTGCTCACCCGACCCGGTTCAGTCCGAGACGGTGTCGGCGTCCGAGACGGTGTCGGCGTCGGCGGTCAAGCAAACAGCTGCTCGCAGCCGGTGCCGGCCAGTTGGCGGTCAACAAACACCCGATCGTCTGGTGCCAGCTCGCGGTATTGCTCCCCCAACCACGTCAGACATTTGCGCTGATAGGCAAACGGTCGCTGCCAATACTCCTGACCGTCGATCAGGCAGCGCATCTGTTCGGCACCTTGGTCGAAAGCCTCCGCGTTGGCCACCATGAACGGCGCGTAGGTTCGACCGATTTCTTCGAGCAGAGCACGAAAAGTTGGGCCGAGTTCGTCGCGGCTGCACCATCCCTCGCCCTTCCATTCCCACCCGGAAAGGTCCTCAAGCACATCAACCCAAGCCGAGACTCGGGGGGCGATCTCGCGAGCGATGAGCAGCGACGGCAACTCGACCTGCACAAGCTGAGTCAATTGGCCAAACAACGCGAAGTCAGCAGCCGAGGGTCGGGCACCAAAAAGGAAACGTTGCTCGCTGAAGCGATCGCGCAATATGGTCAGCAACCGCCGATAGCTGGCCTCGATCAGCGGGCCGGTGACCTCCAGCGATCCAGCCACCACCCCCGAGAGACGATCTATTTGTCGCTGCCCGAACGTCTCACCAAACACCGCAACCGCCTCATCGGTAGCCCCGAGCCGCCACAACGGAAGCGCCTGATTGGCATAGGCAATTCCCTCCGGTGTCCCCCACCGGTAGTGAAACATCTGCTTGGTGACCCACTCGTCGGCATAGTCCTCCACCAGCGAGACGAGCATGTCTAGCACCGGGTCCGCCGGCACAACGTTGCGACCATCCCACTGGTGTTCAAGTTCGCGGATGATCGGACTGGAATCGCTCAGCGCCCGGTAGCCGCCCGTGTCCTCAGGGACATAGAGGCACGGCAGGAGCGGAAGCGGTGGTGGTGGCAGTTCTGCGCGACCAGACACGCCCGGCATCGGTGCGTTCAGAAACTGATGCGGGATCCGCCGGTAGCGGAGCACCGCCCACAACTTTCGGGTGTACGGCGAACCGACCCCTCCCGAGATCAGGTACGGCTGCGGCGGGTTCATTGCCGCGACATTTCGGTCGCAGCCCGGGCGGTGGTTTCTTCAACGCTGGATCGTTCCGGAACGCTGATCACAACTTCGTGGAGCGTTCCGGTGTAGGCGAACGGTGCCGCATACCGTTCCGACACGGCAGAACCGTGGTCTTCGCCAACGCTGGACCCCACCGAGGAAACCATCCGCATGTAGAACGGGATCACCTCCCGGCCGCACGCCTGTCCGTTGATGGACACCTCGGCCCATCCGGTCGTCCGACTGTTGCGTTGAAGTCGCACCTGCAAGGTCACTTCGCCGTCAGGTACCGCCATGGTTGACTCGACAATGGTGTGATCGTTGAACGCGTTGTAGTCGACCACCAGACGGCCGTTCTGGACAAACACCGAACACCCGGAGTTCTCATTTCCTGTCGCCCACAACACCCCTTCGTCGCCGGCGGTGGCCGACACTCGAGCGGTGAGGTCGAACGCGAAACCGGTCACCGTTGCCGAGGCCTGCGCCCCGATCGGTGACATGGGTGGCCGGTAGGTGTAGATCCGGTCGTGACGATGAGGTGAACGGTCGTTGCGGTGCGGGGTGAACAGTTCGATCGTTCGATCGTCGAGGGGAAGCACCCCGTGACGTTCGGCTTCCTGCCACCAGAGGTCAATCATCTCGGCGAGCCGCTCGGGTTGCTGCTCGGCAAGGTTGTGGCATTCCGACGGATCCGCTCCGAGGTCGAACAGTTCCCAAGGTTCGGTCTCGAAGTCGTCTCCTTGGAGGTGGCGGGTTACTGCTTTCCACCAGACCCCATCGCGTTCGGCGATTAACGCCCGGCTTCCACCGTTCTCGAAATACTGACAGGTGTTGACAGCCGGAGCGGCCGCATCCTGAAGGACCGAGACGAACGACGTTCCGGTGACCGGAAGCTGGTCAATCCCCCGGTAAATCTCAGGGGCGCTAACCCCCAGCAGTTGATAGATCGTCGGGGCGATATCGGACACGTTGACGAACTGGGCACGTTTGGTCCCGGCCTGATCCGGACCGAGCCCGTCGGGCCAGTGCAGGATCATCGGGACGTGAACCCCGCCTTCGTGGGTGTTTTGCTTGTACCAACGGAACGGCGAGTTGCCGCACTGCGCCCAACCCCACGGATAGTTGGTGTGGCTGTGCGGGCCACCGATGTCGTCGATTCGAGCGATTGCTTCGTCGGGGGTTTCGAGGATCCCGTTGAAGAACTTCATCTCGTGCATGACCCCGAACGGGCCGCCTTCTTGTGACGCACCGTTGTCGGCCAGCACGATCAGGATGGTGTTGTCGAGCTGGTCAAGGTTGCGCAGACCTTCAATGAGTCGACCGATCTGGTCGTCGGTGTGGTCGAGAAACGCCGCGAATGCCTCTTGGAGCCGGGCGGCTAGCAGGCGCTGGTTCTCCGGCAGTTCATCCCAGGCTGTGACACCAGGGTTGCGGGGTGCGAGTTCAGTACCCGCAGGGATAACCCCCAACTCAAGTTGACGCTGGAACCAGCGTTCACGGATCACATCCCAACCTTGGTCGTAGCGACCCCGGTACTTGTCGAGATACGCCGCGGGCGCCTGATGGGGAGCGTGGGCCGCGCCAAAGGGCAGATAGGCAAAGAACGGGCGGTCGGGACGAACCCCTTTGCTGTCGTTGATCATCTGAAGCAACTGATCGACGAGGTCTTCAGAGATGTGGTACCCCTCTTCGGGGGTAGCCGGAGGGTCGATCAACGTGTTGTCTCGCACCAGTTCGGGATGAAACTGATCGGTCTCACCTTCCAGAAAGCCGTAGTAACGATCGAACCCACGAGCGAGTGGCCACTGGTCGAACGGCCCGGCAGCCGAGATGGTATCGGTGGGGGCCAGATGCCATTTGCCGGTGCAGAACGTGGCGTACCCCTCGGCTTGAAGCACTTCAGCGATCGTCGCCGCCGAGTTGGTGATGTGACCCAACTGATGCGGGAAACCGGTCCGCCAGTTCGAAACCCCCCGCATGCCGACCGCGTGCTGCGACCGGCCGGTCAGCAGCGCCGCTCGGGTCGGCGAACACAGCGGGGTGACGTGAAAGTTGGTGAACTGCACACCTTCGGCCGCCAACGCATCCACGTGGGGGGTGTCAATGTCGGACCCGTAACACCCGAACTGGGCGTAGCCAGTGTCATCAAGCAGCACCACCACCACGTTTGGTGCGTCCTCACCTGGGTGCGGAGCTTGGGTGAAATGCGGCTCAGAGTCGGCCAGCGTTCTCCCAATTCGTCCCGGAAAATTGGTCATGGTGCAGTGTTCCTTAGATCGTGATCGTGGTCAGGTCATCACCAATGATGACCTCGCCGGCGTAGTGCTCGGCGGCGAGGGCCACCCATTCCGGGTACTGCTCGGCGGTGGGGGCTGGCACCATGTGGGTCAACGCCAGGCGTTTCGCCCCGACCCGGGCCGCGGTCTGGGCGGCCTCCACAACTCCCGAGTGGTAGTCGAGGATGTCCTGCATCATTTCGTTGGGGATCATCTCGACAATGTCTCGGCGGATCGCCGTTTGTACATACACGTCGGCGTCACGTGCGAGTTCGTCAACCCCGTCGCAGGGGATGGTGTCGCCGACCAGCGCCGCAGTTCGCCCGTCATGTTCGAGTCGGAAACCAATGGTGGGACGGACCGGTGCGTGTTCGGTGGCGGCGGTCGTGACCGAAACACCACCCACCATGAACGCATCACCAGGTTCGAGTTCGGTGACCGCCACCATCGGTGGTTTCACCAGCACGTCGTGATGGTCTATCCGGTATCCGATGTCCGGTTCGAGCGCATGGAGTTGGCGTTCCACGAATTGGGCCGTACCGACCGGTCCGTAGATCGCCAGGGTGGCGTTTCCTTGGGTCATTACCCAGTGCGTGGTGATCACATCGTTCAGCGCGCACACGTGATCGCTGTGCAGGTGGGTGATCAACACACCGGCCAGGAACCCGGGAAGCGAACCTGCCCCGGCCATCCGCATGACTACTCCCCGCCCGGCGTCAACCAGCAGGTGTGTGTCGCCAGCTTTGACCAACGTCGAAGGCCCGGCCCGGTGTGGGTCAGGTAGGGGTGATCCGGTACCGGTGAGGATGACATCCATCGCTATTCCTGTCTGACGAGCCGCGCTACTCGGCGGAGCATTTCGAGAAACCGAACCAGCATCGGTCTGAGGTAGCGATGACGAGGCCCATCAGAGCAGGACCCGGTTCGGATCGGCAAGTGACGAGGCGAGGTATGGCTGGTTCAGGTTTCCGTTGCCGGGCACAGCTAAACCCTAAGAAGCTCAGAGAAGCAGCGCAATTGCTGGTCACCGGCGAACGGCCCCCAAGGCGACCACCACTAGACTCGGACCGGCCAGAGGCCCACCGTTGGGCGGTCTTCGGCACCGCCCCCGTAGCTCAGGGGATAGAGCGTCGGTTTCCTAAACCGTGCGTCGCAGGTTCGAGTCCTGCCGGGGGCACACGACACACCCACGAATGCACCGGCGGCTATCTGCTTGGCATCCCAACGCCACGGGTCGCGATGGTGGGCGGCTAGCGTGGCCGACGTGCAGTTGTACGACACCAAAACGGCCGCCATCATCCCGTTCGAGCCCGGTTCGGAAGTCAGCATCTACGTCTGCGGGATTACCCCGTACGACTCGACCCACCTCGGGCACGCCAACACCTATCTGGCCTACGACTTGTTGATCCGTCGCCTCGAAGATCAGGGCCACACGGTTCGGCTGGTTCGCAACATCACCGACGTCGACGATTCGATCCTGCCTAAAGCGCGTGAGCTCGGCATCGATTTTCTCGAACTCGCCGCTCGGGAAACCGCCCGTTTCACGAACGACATGCGGGTGCTGAACACTCGGCCACCGTTCGGCGAGCCCCGCGCCACCGAATGGATCGCGCCAATGGTCGAGTTGATTTCCCGCCTCGACACGCTGGGCCACACCTACGCCGACGACGGGACCGTGTTCTTTGATGTGTCGACCTTCGACGGGTTCGGTTCGCTCAGCGGCTACGACCAGCAGACGATGACCGAATACGCAGCCGAGCGAGGCGGGAACCCAGACGACCCTCGGCTTCGCAATCCCCTCGACTTCATTCTCTGGCAACCCAGCCTCGATGACGAACCCTCATGGCCTTCCCCTTGGGGTCCTGGCCGGCCCGGTTGGCACATCGAGTGCAGCGCCATGTCGATGGGGTTGCTTGGGTCGACCATTGACCTCCACGGGGGTGGCAGCGACCTGATCTTCCCCCACCACGAATGCGAACAAGCCCAGAGCGAAGCCGCCACCGGCCAGACGTTCGCCCGCCATTGGATGCACTGCGGCATGGTGGCCTACGAGGGAACCAAGATGTCCAAGTCGCTCGGCAATCTGGTGTTCGTCAACGAACTTTCCAAACAGGCCGACCCTCGGGCGATCCGGGTGGCCTTGATGACGCACCATTACCGGTCAGATTGGGAATGGCACGATCACGACCTCACCGCTGGCGTGTCGTTGCTTGACCGGCTGCACCGTGCCGCCCACGGTTCGGCTGGGCCCAACCCCGGTCCGTTCGCCGAACGACTTCGGGCTGCGCTCGACAACGACCTTGATGCTCCGGGCGCCCTCACCGAACTGAGCGCCCTCGCCGACGCCATCTTGGCCGGTGGCGAGGACCCGACCGCCCCGGCCGTGCTTCGCCAACTCGGTTCGCTGGTCGGGCTTGAGCTTGACGCCGAGCCACGGGCTCTGGCCTGATCGGGAGCCGATCGTGATCCACCTTTTTGACACATTGAACGGCGAGATCCGCCCGCTGAACCAGCGAGACGAAGGGTGCGTTTCGCTGTACGCCTGCGGCCCCACCGTCTACGACCATCCCCATCTCGGCCACGCCCGGCAGGCCATGACCTACGACGTGCTCCGGCGCTACCTCGAATGGCGCGGGGTGACGGTTCACCATGTCGCCAACATCACCGACATCGACGACAAAATCATCGCCCGGGCCCAACGAGAAGGGACCACCGAAGAGGCCATCGCCACCGAATGGAAAACGGTCTACGACCAGATCATGGACCGACTGTCGATCCTGCGGCCCCACGACCGGCCTCACGCCACCGGCTACATCGACGAGATGGTGGCATTCATCCAAACCTTGCTTGACAACGGCAGCGCCTACGCCAACGACTCTGGGGTGTACCTGCGGGTCCACCGGGTGGAAGGGTACGGAGATCTTGTCCACCGCAGCCTCGACGATCTGCGCGACGGTGCCGGAGCCCGAGTCGAAGTGGACCCCAACAAGGAAGACCCGCTCGACTTCGCACTCTGGAAAGCAGCGAAACCAGACGAACCCACGTGGCCGGCCCCTTGGGGGGCTGGTCGACCCGGCTGGCACATCGAATGCGTGGCGATGAGCCTCGGGATCCTTGGCGATGGGTTCGATCTGCACGGTGGTGGCAGCGACCTGGTTTTTCCCCACCACACCAACGAACGGGCCGAGGCGTTGGCCGCCGGTCGGAGCTTCGCCCAACACTGGGTCCACAACGCCATGGTCAATATCGGTGGCGAGAAGATGTCGAAATCGCTCGGCAACTACACCACTGTCGAGGCGTTGCTTGACGAACACCGCGACAACGCTCGGGCGCTTCGATTGGCGTTGCTGCAGACCCATTACCGCAAAACCATGGAGATCAACCCGGAGGTCATGGCTCAGGCCCGAGCCGGGCTGGAACGGCTTGACGCCATGGGTCGCAAAGCGGTCGCAGCTGGGGTGCCCACCGACGCCAGCGAACGAGATGCCCCAGCCGTGACCGCGTTCGTGGGGGCCATGGACAACGACCTCGGCACGCCAGAGGCCATCGCCACCGTGTTTGAAACGATCCGGCGAGCCAACGGCGCTTTAGATGCCGGGAGCGAAGAGGCAGCGGTTCTGGTTGCAACCGCCTTGGATCTCGCCGGCGCGTTGGGTTTGTTTCTGGAAACCACAGGTAGAGACGGCACCGACCGCACCATCGATGATCTGGTTGCCGCCCGTACTCAGGCCCGAACCGATCGGGACTTTGCCGAAGCCGACCGCATCCGCGATCAACTCACCGAGTTGGGGGTCGTCGTCGAAGACACCCCGAACGGCCCGATCTGGCACCGCAGCTGAACGGCTGACGGGGCCAGAAACCGCTTCAGCCCACCGCGTAGAGGTAACCGGAGCGCGTCCCGACCACGATCTTGCCTTTCCACACGGCCGGAGTGGACTCAATGCAACCACCGAGCTCTACCCGCCACAGCTCCACCGGCATCACCGTGGTGTCGGAAACATCAAACCCGCGCAGGAAACCCGAACAATCGCCTTGAACCAGCACGTCGTCGACGATCACCGGTGACGACCAGGTCGGTCCCGGAAGATCAAGTCGCCACCGTTCTTCCCCGGTTTGACGATCTAAACCCAGCACGTCACCGGTGTCGGTCGGAACGATCAAAATGTCTCGGTGCAGACCCGGGGTTGCCCACACCCCCGAGTCGAGTCGGGGGCGCTCATCGACCCCCCAGATCAGTGCTTCTTCCGGGGGTCGGGTCGGGTCGAGTTTGATGATCTGACCCACCTCCTGGCTCCGCGCGTTGCCGCGTTCGTATTCGACACCGGCATAGATCATTCCCTCGTCGTCGATAACCAGCGACGCATCAACATCGTCCCCGGTCCAGTAGCGAAACACCCGGGTTGGTTCGATCCCGTCGGCCAGTCCGGTGAGATCCCAACCTTGGATGAGCCCGCCCGAGTTCGAGAAGTAGACGGTGTTGCCGGAGATCGCCACCGAGTTCTCGATCGAGACGTTGCCACCAACCGCTGCGATCAGTTCGTCATCCCATCCGGGGGTGTTGAATACCAGTTCCGGCGCAACGGTAGCCAACCCACCGGCGTCGTAGCCCCGGTTGAGTTTGACGATATGGAACTGGCTGTTTTCGCCTCCGACAAACAAGTAGTCGTCGATGATCAGTCCGGCACCGTCCCAATCGTTGTTCCATTTGGTGGGTGACACGTCGTAGGCGTGCAGCGCCCAAAGCTCGGTCGGTTCGGCCCGGTCGAAGGCGATGATTCGGTAATAGTTGTCCCGACTTCCGGTGTAAAGCAGCGGAAAACCATCTGGATCAATCGTGACTGAACCTTTGATGATGTCGCCGGTGCGAAAGTCCGGCAGCAGCCGTTGCCCGTTGTCGAGGTTGAGAAAATGCACGTTGCTGCTGTAGGCCCCCAAGGTCACCCAGGTCTGGCCGTCTCGTTCGAAGATGGCCGGCTGACCGGTCCATCCCGAACCGCACCAGGTCGAAACGTCTTCTCCTACTGCCGATTGAGAACACATCGGCGACTCAGGGAACCGCCAAACCACTTTGGGATCAGCCGGCACCGGACCCTTGCCGTAGTAGCTGCGGGTCGGGTTGCCTCGGAAGGTCAGCAGGCCTTCGACTGCGGTGCCCCACGGTTGCCCGGAGGTCGCTGGGTCAACCCATCCCTGATAGGGAGGAACCGTGGTGGTGGTTGAGGTTTCGGTTGTTGTCGTTGGTGGCGCAGTCGTGGTCGTGACCACGTCAACTGGACCCGCCCCTTCGGTGTCGTTGTGGGTGGGTGGTGGCCAGACGGCCAAAACCAGCAGCAGCACCACGGCAAGAAGTCCGCTCGCCAAAAACCGGCGGATCATCCGCAGAGAGTTCCACTCGGTCGACGACATCGCCTCACCTTACCGAACGGTGATCTCCTGACTCTGGCAGTCGACGCCTAGGATTGACCCATGACCACCCGCCCGACTCCTCCGAAACGAACCCTGTTCTGGCGTGGTGTGAGTCGTGCCTGTCCGGTATGTGGAAAGCGTCGTCTAACCCGCCGAGTCGTTGAGCTCGCCGACGAATGCCCTCGCTGCGGTTTGGTGTTCGAACGGGCCCCCGGGCATTTCGTGGGAGCGGTTGGTATGAGCACCATCTTCACGTTCGGGTTGATCCTCATTTCGTTACTGCTAGGGATCTGGGTGCTCTGGCCTGACGTCCAGTTCCTGTCACTGGCGCTCGCCCCGCTGGCGATCGCCACGTTCGTCCCCTTGCTTGTTCACCCCACCGCCAAGACGCTCTGGGCCAGCATCGACCTGATGATGAACCCGCTGGAACCCGGAGAAGCCTTGGGTGGTTACTCCGACGAGCCGTCCGCTCCCTGAGGCCCCATCGTGATCCTCGGGTTCGACGCTGACGACACCTTGTGGCACAACGAGGACGGGTTTCAGGCCAGCCATCGAGAGTTTGAGCAGCTGCTCGCCGAATGGGCCGACCCGGAAACCATCGACGACCAGTTGTTCACCATCGAATCTCGCAACCTGCCCCGCTACGGATACGGGGTGAAGGCCTACACCCTCTCGATGATCGAATGCGCGATCGCCGTCTCCGGAGGCCAGATCGGGGCCGACGCGATTTCAACCATGCTTGATCTTGGTCATGCGCTGCTCGACCGGCCGATCGAACTGCTCGACGGGGTTGAGGAAGTGCTTGACGAGCTGGGCCGCCACCAGTTGATGATCATCACCAAAGGCGACCTATATCACCAGCTGCTGCGTATCGAAAACAGCGGGCTTCAGCACCGGTTCTGGCAGTCCGAGGTTGTCGCTCACAAGGACCCATCGACCTACCAGCGAGTGCTCAAACTGCACGGGGTCGCTCCCGAAGAGTTCGTCATGGTCGGAAACTCCGTGCCGTCCGACGTGCTTCCGGTGCTGGCGGTTGGTGGCCGGGCGGTTCACATCCCGTATCACGTGACCTGGACCCACGAACGCCACGACGGCGACCATGGGGCTCCCACGCTCAACAACATGCGAGAACTTCCGGACCTTCTTAGCGACTGGGGTCTTCATTGATCCGTCGGTTGACCGACGCTGAACAGGCCCGCTACAACCATGTGCCGTCCGCGCTCCATCGTCGAGTTCGGATTGTGACAGTCGGAGTTCTCCCTCCCGGCGCGCAGGGAATGACCATCGGACGCCTGATCTTTGTTCGACGAGACGACAACCGTGACGGCACACGGGCGCTGCTCGCTCACGAACTGGTCCACGTCCACCAGTACGCCCAACTCGGCACGGTCAGGTTTCTGAGCCGCTACCTCGCGACGTATCTGCGGTTCCGACGCAACCACATGACCCACCGGGCTGCGTATCTGGCGCTCCCGGCCGAAGTTGAGGCCCGCCAGAAAACGCACCGTTGGCAACAACAACTCCACGAGTGAAAAAGGTCATAGGCGACGACCGGACGAGGATCTGAGTCCTACATTCGTGCTGTGCCCCTCCTCTCACCCCCCGCCGACCGCAGCTATTCGGCGCGCCGGGTGCAGTTCGTTGCGCTCACCGGGGTGGCCTGTAGTTCGTTCGCGATCACGGTGCTTTCCGCGGCTCTTGCCGACATCGCCGACGACCTCCACACCACCACCTCGGTTATCACGTGGGTCATTTCGGCACCGCTGCTGGCGTTCGCCGTGTTTACCCCAATGGCCGGCAAGCTCGGTGACCTCTACGGACACCGCCAGATCTACCTATTGGGGTTTGCCGGTGCCGCGGTGTTTTCCTTGGCGACCGCTGCCGCCCCCAACGCGCTGTTCCTGATCGTGTTTCGGGTGCTGGCCCAGTCGTGCAGCGCCTCCACCGGGCCTTCCGCGTTGGCCATCATCATGTCGGTATTCCCCGATGACCGCCGAACTCACGTCACCGGTACGTGGAGCGCGGTGCTGGCCGCATCGCCTGCGGTGGGGGTGGTCATCGGCGGCCCGCTGATCGACGCCACCAGCTGGCGCATTCTGTTCATCATCCAAGGCATTGGGATGGCCGTCGCCGTGCTGATGGCCTGGCGGGTGCTGCCCGGCACCGAACGCCACGAACAGCGAGGTTTCGATCTCACCGGCAGCCTGCTGCTCGCCACCGGCGTCGGGATGCTGCTCATCGCCATCAACCGCGCTTCGGCACTGGGATGGTCTCATCCGTTGATCGCCACCGGGTTGATCCTCTCCCCGTTCGCGTTGTTGGCCTTTGGCCTCTGGGAACGAAGAACCATTACTCCGCTGGTGAACCTGACCGCGCTTCGCAACCCGAACGTGGCGCTTCCGATCGTCAGTCAAGTCTTTCTCAACGGCCCGTACATGGCCGGGCTGGTGCTGACATCGCTCCTGCTGGCGTCGGTCTTTGACCTGAACACCACGGCAATTTCGCTCATGATCCTCCCCCGTCCCATTGCGTTCGCCACCGGAGCGAGCCTGGCCGGGTCGCTGGTAACGAGGTTCGGTGGCCGGGTGATCGTGACCATCGGGTTATCCGGGATCGTCGGTGGCCTCGGATTGATTGGGGTCGCGGCTGAACTCGACAACCTGGTGCTGGTCGGGGTTGGGGTGTCGTTGGCCGGTTTCGGAAGCGGGATGGCCCGGCCGCCGATTATCGCCGCGTTGACCGAGGCGGTTGGCGATCACGATGTCGGTGTCGGCACCGGATTGTTGAACATGGCCGGCCAACTAGGGGCAGCCGCCGGAATCTCAATCTTGGGGGCGTTGGTGGACAACGGATCCGATGGCCGCCGGTTCTTCACCGTGCTGGCGATCGCCGCCGCGGTGAGTTTGGTCGCCATCGTGCTCTCCACCGGGATCCGGTTCAGCCGCAACCGGCCGTCAACTTCGAGCACGGCGTCGCCAACCGCACCGTACAGCGCGGTCCTCGGCGTCCATGGCCCACGCAACCCTGAACGAAACTCCGATCAGTAGCTGTAGAAACCCTGACCGGTCTTGCGACCAAGATGGCCCGCGGCCACCATCCGACGCAACAACGGAGGTGGCGCGTAGAACGCCTCGTTGTACTCGTCGTGCAGCGACTCGGCGGTCCATAGCATCACATCAAGACCGATCATGTCGCTGAGCTCCAACGGGCCCATCGGGTGGCCGGCCCCAAGCTTCATTGCTTCGTCGATATCGGCTGCTTCGGCGTGTCCGGCTTCGAACATCCGCATGGCCTGGCAGAGATACGGGACCAGCAGCATGTTGACCACGAACCCGGCCCGGTCCTTGCAGTGCACCACCCGCTTGCCGAGCACCTCTGAAGCGAACGCCGACGCGGTAGCCCGAGTCGCCTCCGAAGTGCGCTGCGTGGAGATCACCTCAACCAGCTTCATCACGGTGGCCGGGTTGAAGAAGTGCATCCCGACGACCTGCTCGGGCCGCCCGGTCACCATCGCAACCTCAATGATGGGATACGACGAGGTGTTGGTGGCGATCACCGCATCCGGTCCCAGAACCGAATCCAGAACCCCGAACAGCTCCTTTTTGAGTTCAAGGTTTTCTGGAGCGGCTTCGATCACCAGACCACACGAGGCCAGGTCGGCTAGGTCGGTAGTCCACACGATTGCCGCCACAGCCGCGTCGCGGGCGGCTTCATCAAGCTTTCCTCGCTCAACGGCTTTGGCCAACGACCCTTCGACCCGACGCTTGCCGGCTTCGACCGCTTCCGGGCTGATCTCCCGCGCGATCACCGAGACACCGGCTTTGGCCGCGACTTCGATGATGCCGGAACCCATCGCTCCCGCACCCACCACACCCAGAGTTGAGATTGTCATCGTCAGCTCTCCTCGATGGTCACCGATTCGATGGTGACGTCGATCAGCGGACGATCGCTTCGGTCGGTTTCAACCTGCTGCATGGCTTCGACCACGTCGAGACCTGCCACCACCTTGCCGAACAACGAGTACTGGGGCGGTAGACCAACCCCGCTCGGACCGGAAACGATGAAGAATTGGCTTCCGTTGGTGTTAGGTCCGGCGTTGGCCATCGCCAGCGAACCGATTTCGTACCGACCAGGGGCCGGCAGTTCGTCTTCAAAGCGGTACCCCGGACCACCTCGCCCGGTACCGGTGGGATCACCACCCTGACACATGAAGCCGTTGATGATCCGATGAAAAATGATTCCCTCGTAGTAGTGGTAGCGGGCCAGCGTCACGAAGTTATTAACGGTCTTCGGGGCCTGCGCGGCGTTGAGGTGAATGGTCATCGTGCCCAACGACGTGACCATCGTTGCCGTGTAGGTCTTGGCCGGGTCGATACACATCGCAGGCGCTTCGTCGAAGGTTTGAAGCTTCGGGCTCGATCCGTCATCAGCGGGACAGGGAGTTTCAGCCATCAGGGTTCCTTTGGGTCTGGGTTTCGTGGGCATCAGCACCCGCGAAGCGGTCGTTGATCCTCCGGGGTCCCCCGGAACGACCCTCCGAATCTAGGCCCGTCGCCGGCAATCCACGAACCCGGGCCCGAGGGTCACCCAGTCGCGGGTGTTTACGTGTTTAGGGTGACGCCTGTGAGCGACTTCCCAATTACCGACCACACGGGGGATTCAGCCAGCCTGCAACGCTGCACTGAATGCGACGTGACCTGGTGGGGAGACCTTGACTCGCAGTGCTGGTTCTGCGGGACCACCGGTGTGATCGCCAGCGAGACCCGACGGGTTGTTCGCGACGAGAACGCCGCCTAGAAGCCTTCGCTCGCTGGCGACTAGCGTTCTGGCATGCCGCTTCATTGGTCCGATAGTCGTATTGAGGTACACCGGCTCGTGGTTGGACCGATGGACAACAATGTGTTCGTGATCCGCTGTCGTGAAAGCGGAGACGCGGTGCTGCTTGATGCCGCCAACGAGCACGAAAAGCTGTTGGAACTCTGCCAAACCCTCGGGGTTCGGACCGTGCTAGAGACCCATGGCCATTGGGATCACATTCAGGCGGTGCCCGCGGTCCGCGACGCCGGCTACGAAGTTGGGGTGGCTGCCGCTGATGCCGAGATGCTCCCGTCGTACGATTTCATTCTCGACGATGAGCAGGTCATCGAAGTCGGACGGATGCGCATCCGCTGCCATCACACACCAGGCCACACCCCGGGGTCGATGTCGTTCAGCATCGACGACACTCCGTTGCTGTTCAGTGGCGACACGCTGTTTCCTGGAGGCCCCGGAGCGACCGGTTTCGAAGGTGGCGACTTCGCCACGATCATGGAGAGCCTCGAGAACCGGATGTTTCGAGTCTTTGATCCGGACACACTCGTACTGCCAGGACACGGTTCGGACACCACGCTGGCAACCGAAGCGCCCCATCTCGACGAGTGGTACGAACGAGGCTGGTAGTTCCAACTGGGGTCTTCGAGCGCTGAACTCGACTCGGATTTAGGGGTGACTAGGAATGGCCAACACCATTTCCTACACTCGGGGGATCAGCTACATCCAACACCCCCATCGCGCCGCTGACATCGAGCGCCGGAACCAGTTGATCGAACGCTGTCTCGAAATCATTTCTGCTGAGCCGATTGACGCCTGCACTGCCCGCCGTCTGAGCGAAGACACCGGCATCAACCGGGCGTACATCCATTTCTGGTTTGGCGGAAAGACTGGTCTGCTCCGGTCCGCTGAAGAAGTTCTTCTGGAACGGATCGCCAAACGGATCGAAACCAGCGGTCGAGGCGACCTCCGGCATCCCGATGTTGCTACCGCAGCCCGTCTGTCGGCCTATCTCTATATTCATGATCCGGAGTTCGCCTACCCGGACCGGCGCCCCATCGTGACCGCGAAAGCGGCAAACCTTTCCCGGAACTACGGGCTTGACGAGGACCATTCTCGACTGCTCGCTAAGTTCCTGCTCGGTTCACTTCTGGCCGCCAACGTCTTCGATGCGCAACTCGATGCGCTCAAGGACCTTGATCGTCTCGAAGCGTTGGCGTTCCAAATGATCAGCGGCCTTGCAGCGCAACCAAGTAACCCCGTGCCACCGAGCAACCCCGTGCCACCCGTCGCCGGGGCGCAACCGGAGCGCGACGAGGACACCATCGGGTAGAGGGCACCGCGGCAAAACCGGTGGCCACCCCAACGAGGCGTCAACCCCATCACGAAGGCTGAAGCGCTACCGTGACCCCATGACCGAAACCGTTCTTCTTGCCGGGGCCCGAACCCCGATCGGCCGACTTTCGGGTTCGCTGGGTTCGCTCAGCGGTACCGACCTTGGCGGTTTGGCTATCGCCGAAGCACTCCGGCGAGCTGGTGTCGCCGGAGAAGCCGTGGACTACGTCTACATGGGTCAGGTCGTGATGGCTGGCGCCGGTCAAGTCCCAGCTCGTCAGGCCGCGCTCAAAGGCGGCGTTCCCTTGACCGTCCCGTCGACCGGGATCAACAAGGCTTGCCCATCGGGCCTCAACGCCATTCAGCTAGCCCATCGGCAGATCGCCAATGGCGAAGCTGAACTGATCGTCGCCGGCGGCATGGAGTCCATGACGCAGGCCCCGTACGTGTTGCCCAACGGCCGGGCCGGATACCGCTATGGCGACGCCACCCTGCACGACTCGCTGACCCTCGACGGGCTCTATTGCAGCTTTCACAACGAGTTGATGGGGGCAGGAACGGAGCGTTATGCCGCGGCTGCGGCAATCCCCCGACCCCCTCAGGACGCCTACTCGGCCCAGTCCCACGAACGCGCCGCTCGAGCGCAAGCCGATGGTCTGTTCGACGCGGAGATCGCCCCGGTTACCATTCCCCAACGCAAAGGCGACGACCTGGTGGTCTCAGCTGATGAAGGCATCCGGCTGGGGATCACTGCGGAAACGCTGGCCGCTCTCCCCGGTGCGTTCGCAGATGGCGGCAACGTCACGGCGGGCAACGCCAGCCAGCTCAGCGACGGGGGTGCGGCAACGATCGTGACGACCCGAGCCCAGGCCGAAGCGCTCGGGGTTGAGCCTCTGGCCGAAATCCTCAGCTATGGCGAAGTTTCCGGTCCGGATACTTCGCTACTCACCCAACCGAGTCGAGCGACCGCCGTGGCGCTCGAACGCGCCGGTCTTACGGTCGCTGACGTTGACCTGTTTGAGTTCAACGAGGCGTTCGCTGCGGTGGCGTTGGCGTCCATGGCCGACCTTTCGCTACCCGACGATGTGGTCAACGTGAACGGTGGAGCAATCGCGCTTGGTCACCCCATCGGGATGAGTGGCGCTCGACTAGCGATCACCTTGGCCTACGAGCTGAAACGCCGTGGTGGGGGAATTGGTGTGGCTGCGCTCTGCGGTGGCGGCGGCCAAGGCGATGCGTTAGTTCTTCGGGTCAAGGCGTAAACATCAGAACCGCCCGTTGACCATGATCGCGGCCGCTACCCCACTGCGTGCAGCGACCAGTTCCAGCGGAAGCGTCCGGGACGAACCCGGAACTCTTCTAGCGTGTCCGGCCCGCAGGCCGCGGTCCCTAAACCGCGTACCGCCAGATCAACATGCACCTCGGTCGTGGTTGTCGCCGGCAGCTCGGCCAGCGTCGCGGCCGAGGCCAGGTCATGATCGTGGTGGGGTCGGACGGTCATGGTCAAGAGCCGGTCACCGGCAAGCAGCAGGCCTTGACCGGTGTCGTTGCGTAACGTCAACCAACGCGTTTCGACATGCGCTCCGTGTTCTTGAGGCACGACAAACGGGTGATACTGCTCGGCCACGGTTGATGACCATTGACCGACCATCGCCGACGAACGCCGGTCCGGATAGGTTTCGTGAGGGCCTAGTCCCAGCCATTCGAGCTGGTGGTACGTATCGGGAACAGTGAACCGCACCCCAACTCGGGGCAGGTCCGACCAGCTCGCCGGAACCACGATCTGTTCGCTGAACGTCACCTTGTCGTGTTCGACCCGCATCCTCGTGAGATGCTGCGCTTCGGCGTCGCTACCAACCAGTCGACGGCGCAGCGTGAGCTCCTCCACCCCGTCGCGCCGGCGACGCTCCACCCCATCGAGTTCTATCCGAAGCCGATCAAGACCCCATCGCTGCCAGTCCCGCCGAACCCCTGCGATGTCAGCCATCCATCCCTGCGCCACCCCATCGTTATCGGTGGGGGCACGCCAGAGCCAACCGCAAAGATCACTGTCAACCAACCGGTCTGAACCTGCCCGGATCGCGGAAATTCCCTGATCGTCGATATCGACTTCCAACGCTGGCTGGCCGCGGCGTCGCTTCGCCGGTAGCGGACCGGGTTGACCAGCTAGCAGCATCTGGTCCCAGGCCACGAGATGTCCTCGATCAGCCCACGGGGTCCGATCGCGGGTTCGCCATTCGCAGCGAAGGTGGACTTCACCTCCGGTTTCGGTCGCCAACTTGGCCCGAACCGCATCCGCAACCGGCACATCCACCACGGTTTGCTCCCCGGGGGCGACATCAACTCGCAGACGACCTTGGGCGATTTGGCGTCCGTCTCGGGTCAGCGTCCACTGCATCACGAGGTCGTTGAGGTCACTAAACCAGCGACGGTTCAACACTCGTATCCGCAGCGACCGCTCGGCGGTCACCACCACCGGCCGGCACCCCCAGGCCAGTTCACGCATCGCCGGGTGTGGGGTTAGGTCTGGTCCGGTCAACCCGTTGATACAGAAATTGGCGTCGTTGGGTTCGTCACCGAAATGCCCACCGTACGCCCAGTAGAAACGACCGTCGCGGTCGTGTTCAGCAAGACCCTGATCCCGCCAATCCCAGATGAAACCTCCGGCCAAGGCGGGCTGTTCCCAGAACGCCTCAAGAAAACGATCCAACGAACCGTTGGAGTTGCCCATGGCGTGCGAATACTCACAAACCACCATCGGGCGGTCGTCGTCACCGGTTCGTTCCGCCCACTTGGCCCACTCCACGACGTGATCGATCGTCGGGTACATGGTGGAAACCACGTCGCTACCTCGACGCTCCGTGTCGGTGGGACGGCGGCGGGTCGCGGCCACGTCAAGGCCAGATGACTGCAGCATCCGCCAGCGTTCGACGCCTTCGTGATGCACGAACCGACCCGGGTCAACAGCACGAACCCAGGCCGCCATTGCCTCATGTACCGGTGCATGGCCCGACTCGTTGCCCAGCGACCAACCAATCACACTCGGATGATTTCGATCGCGGCGCACCATTCGTTGGAACCGCTCGGTGATTGCCCGCTCATAACGCGGATCGTGGGCCAGTGAACGCTCCCGAGCGTGACATTCCACGTTCGCTTCGGACACCACGTAGATCCCCAGTTCGTCGCAGAGATCTAACAGGTGGTGGTCGTTGGGGTAGTGCGCGGTGCGCAAGGCGTTGAGGTTGTGTTGCTTCATCAACACCAGTTCGTCACGCATCTGGTCGACGGTGACCGTCTTTGCGTGAATCGGGTCATGGTCGTGCCGGTTCACCCCAAACAATGTGATCGGTGTTCCGTTGATCCGCAGCCGACGCCCCGTCCACTCCACCCGCCGAAACCCAAACCAGGTGGCGTGAGCTTCCAGCACTTTTCCGTTGCGGTCCAGCAGTTCGGTGAGCAACCGGTAACGAGTTGGAGTTTCGGCCGTCCACGCTGCCACGCTGGCCACGGTGAATGTCGCGTTGGCGTTGGGTCCTGGGTAGCTGAACGCTGAGAGGATCTCTGCGAAGGTTGACCCGCGATCGCGGGTCGCGAAGGGGACCTCAACCGGAGGGGCCACTACTCGGCCTCGCTCGGTTTCCACCCACATCCGTATTTGTTCCCCACCCGGTTGGCCCTGCAGGCGAGAGTTGACGGTCAGCGTGCCGGTTCCGGATGCCACCTCGTAGTCGGCTTGCAACGCCAGATCGTCGACCCGTACCGGGTTGCGTGCTTCGAGATACACCGAACGGTGCAACCCGGCATGCCACCAGTGGTCCTGGTCTTCTATCCAACTGGCGTCGGAATAGCGGATCACCATGACCGCCAGCAGGTTTTCTCCCGGCTCAACGAAATCAGTCAGGTTGAACTCCGACGGAAGTCGGCTGTCCTTGCCCATCCCTACGAAATGTCCGTTGCACCAGACGACCGCCACCGTCTCCGCGCCGCCGAGATGCACGATCAGGTCTCGCCCCCGCCACGTTCGTGGGCACCGAAATGACGTTCGGTAGAGCCCGGTCGGGTTGTGGTCTGGTACCCACGGTGCTTCGGCTTCCGACCAGGGCATCACGATGTTGGTGTAATGCGGGAAATCTCCGGTCCCCTGTCGGGTCCAGCAGCCGGGCACTTCGATGGTGCGCCACTGTTCATCGACAAAACCGGGTTGCGCCCAGCGAGTCGGAGCGTCGTTGGGTCCAGTGACGAGCCGGAAACGCCAAGAACCGTCCAGCGACCGGCGCCAAGGAGAACCGCCATCAACTTTGGCGGTGTCGACATCCGGGTAAGGGGTCAGCGGTGGCCTGGCGGGGAGGCGGTTGAGCTCCGTGAGTTCTGGCTGAAGCAGATCGGCAGGTTTTGGCACGACGACATCATGACTGACGCAGCAGGACCGCGTCGGGAACTTTCCCCCTGCTGCTGTCAACTTCGCCAGCCGGGTGGTTACGAGGCCGTTTTGGTGGCACGCTAACCATCGTCCACCAACGATCGCAGAGTCCCCAGGAGGGATCATGGGAAATCTTCTTGAAGGCAAAGTCGCACTGGTCACCGGCGCCGGGCGTGGTATCGGGCGCGAACACGCGCTGATGATGGCGTCGGAAGGCGCCAAAGTTGTCGTCAACGACCTCGGGGGCGACGCCGCCGGTGGTGGCGGCGACCTGAGCCCAGCTCAAGAAGTCGTTGCTGAGATCGAAGCCATGGGTGGCGAAGCGATCGTGAACGGGGGCAGCGTCGCCGATTTCGCTCAGGCCGGCGAAATGATCCAGCAGGCCATCGATACCTTCGGTGACATCAACATCGTCGTCAACAACGCCGGCATTCTGCGAGACCGCATGCTGTTCTCGATGAGCGAAGAGGATTGGGACGCGGTGATCGGCGTTCACCTCAAAGGCACGTTCGGGCCGAGCCAGCACGCGTCGAGCTACTGGCGGGAGAAGGCCAAGGCCGGTGAAGAGGTGTACGGGCGGATCATCAATACCGCTTCCCCGTCGGGGATTTACGGCAACGTCGGCCAGACCAACTATGGCGCCGCCAAAGCGGGCATCGCCGCGTTCACCATGATCGCCGCACAGGAACTGGTCAAGTACGGCGTGACCGTCAACTGTCTGGCCCCGACCGCCTGGTCGCGCATGACCGCCCCGTTGATGGGTGGCGAAGATGCCCCTGAGGAGTTCAAGGAAAAGATCAGCCCTCGTTGGATCGCCGTGATCACGGCCTGGCTGGCCTCTCCCGAAGCCGCCAACGTGACCGGACGCTGCTTCGACATTCGTGGCGATCAGCTCGGTATCGCCGAAGGTTGGCATCTCGGTCCCGTGGGCACCCAGACCGACGACCCGGCCGACTTGGGACCGGTTGTTGCCGACCTGATGCAACGGGCTCGACTCAACGCCAACATGAACGGTCAGGATCACGAAGGTCCCGGCTTCCCCTCGCAGAGCATCTGATCTCACCGGTCACCGGGTTCACCAACCCCGCCCGGCGTTTCTCCGGAAACTACCGGTGGTCGTCGAAGGCCACCTGACAGAAACCGTGGTTGCAGTAGCCCATCGGGTTTTGGTGGAGGTACTGCTGGTGGTAGTCCTCCGCGAAGTAGAACTCGCTGGCGTCGACGATGGTGGTAGCTACCTCACCGAAACCAGCCCCGGCCAGCCTGGCCTGATACCGGTCGCGGCTGGTGTTGGCCTGCTGACGCTGCGTCTCGTTGAACACGTACAGTTCGCTGCGGTACTGGGTTCCGATGTCGTTTCCCTGCCGCATGAACTGGGTCGGATCGTGCACCTCCCAAAACACCTTGAGCAGTTCCTCATAGGAAACCTGCTCAGGGAAATACACCACTCGGGCCACTTCGTTGTGGCCGGTCATGCCGGTGCACACTTCCTGATAGGTCGGGTTGGGAGTAAACCCGCCCTCGTATCCGACTGCGGTGGTGAACACGCCCGGTATCTGCCAGAAGAAACACTCCGCACCCCAGAAACACCCGAGGCCAAAGTCGGCGATTTCGGTTCCTTGCGGATACGGACCGGCCATCGGGGTACCGAGGACTAGATGTTCGCCAGGTTCAACGATTGGTGTGGCCCGGCCCGGAAGCGCATCGTTGGGATCAGGTAGGTGTTGGGGACGTCCAAACATGGGTTGCCTCTTTAGTTCGGTGGAGTGGTTGGATCAAGGCTGGCCTCGCCGCTGATGGTAACCAGGCAGGAACCGGTGAAGTCCCGCGACGACCGTCCGACATGTACCAGATAGCGGCCAGGATCGATAGACCATCCGGGTTGGGCCCGATGTCGGGCGCCTTCTCCAGCTGGGACCAGCGAGCTCGCCGACAGTTCCGACCATTGCGGATCGCCCGGGTCGTAATGGGCGAACGCCCGCGGTCCGAGCGTGAACGTCACATCGGTGGAGGCGCCAGCAACAAGCTCGACTTTGCGGAACGCTTTGAGCTCCCGCACCGGCCGAACCACCTGCGGATCAAGCGGTTCGACATAGACCTGCACCACCTCGCTACCGGTCCGCTCGCCGGTGTTACGGACCGTCACCTGAACCGACAGGGACTCCCCTGCCACCAACTCCATGGTCGGTACCGGCGCGGAAATGTCAAAAGTCGTATATCCGAGCCCGTAACCGAACGGGACGGCCGGTTCGATCCCGACCGAGTCATGCCAGCGGTGCCCGCAAAACACCGACTCTCCGTACCGCACTTCACTGTTGGCCCCCGGATAGTTCAGGTACGCCCCGAAATGCTCATAGCGAGCACCCACCGTCGACGACGCCCGTCCGCTGGGTTCGGATTCTCCGAACAGCATGTCAACCAGCGCATCTCCGAGTTCCTGCCCGGCGAAACCGACGCTGAGGACTGCCGCGGGAAGTTCCAACCAGTCAAGGCAATGAGGAGAACCGACGTTGAGCACGACCACCGTGCGCGGGTTGGCTGCCGCCACCCGACGAATGAGCTCTGGTTGATCACCCGGCAGTTCCCAAAGATCCCGATCCCGCCCTTCGGTTTCCCAGTCGTCGTTCGTTCCGGCGACCACCACGGCCACGTCGCATTGGGCGGCGAGCGCCTCAGCTTCGGCCAGCAAATCTCGCTCGACCAGCGGTGCGGCACCAACGATCACTCCCGCCAGAAACGGCGCTCCGTGGTTGCTGAACTCGACTTCAACCCGAGCGGTTTCCCCGGCGGGAAGCACCACGTCACCGGCCATCTCTTCGGAACCAAACCCAAAGAACGATTCGCCACGAGGGATCGACTCCGCGGTGGCATCGACGCAGAGTTCACCGTTGACCAGCAGCCGCGTCTGCCCACATTGGGTCAGGGTGAAACGATGCAAACCCGAAACGTGAGGGCGGATCTCGGCCACCATCCTCGCGGTCCAAGGTCCATCATCGACACCGGGGGCTGGTGATCCAAACGCCCGCAGCGTGGTCTCGGATTGCTCGACGACCGCGTCGGCCGGACCGTCAAACGACGTGCCGTTGCGGTACTCAACCGTGACCACCCCGTCCAGCAATGAACGCCCGATCGGAGGAATGATTCGGTCGATGTCGGCACCTTGGGCGTAGCGGACGTCCAGTTCGCGATAGCGGTCCTGCAAGGCATCCAGCGGGGACGATTCCCGGTAGGCCTTCACTTTGGCTGAACCTCCGCCCATCACTTTGGCCTGCAACGCGTTGGGTCCGATCAGCGCCACCGAGCCAAGGTTGGACGCGTCCAACGGGAGAAGGCCTCGGTTGCGCAGCAGTACCGAACCGGACGCTGCCGCCCGACGGATCAACGCCCGGTGCTCGGGATGGTCCAGCGTGTGTTCTCCGTCGTTGGGGGCCGGCACGTGATCAGTCCGGTCGAGCAGTCCGGTGCGTTCCATCACCGTCAACGTGTCCGTCACCAACGGATCCAACGCCGCTTCATCGATCGTTCCTTGGGCTACCGCCTCGGCCAGCGCGGCGCCGTAGAAGCGCCCTGGACCAGGCATTTCCAGACTCAAACCAGCCGCGACCGAACCTTCGGCGGTTCCGTTCGC
>Ga0075476_10000213_pt1 | contig 24991 bp, 25 predicted proteins | sample DEB08_DNA_5_FD_76339 | JGI IMG/M metagenome (GOLD analysis project Ga0075476, IMG submission 76339) | Aqueous microbial communities from the Delaware River and Bay under freshwater to marine salinity gradient to study organic matter... | ecosystem: Environmental > Aquatic > Marine > Coastal ...
ACTGCGTATACTGATCCAAATCAGAAGGATACCCGTCGACCGTATATGCTGCCGCTTTTGAATACTAATGCCGTTATTGCGGATGATGACGTCGCCCTGCGGGCACGTAATCCATACGGAATTATTTCAAAAATAATTCGTAAAATTCGACACAAATTAGGTATTGGAAATACGGCCGCGTACAATCCTAGGTTCCTACGGCCTCCTTATAAAGGATATTACGAAGGGTATTGGCAATCAGACCGATACTTATCTCTTGTTGAAGACGAAATTCGTAAGGAGTTTACCTTGAAAAAGCCAATGGGTGCCGTGGCGGAGGAGATGCATAAGCAAATTGCTGCCGATCCAAACGCGGTTTCGATTTTCTATCGACGTACTGATTATGTCGGGCATAGTGCTTTTGATATCGGTGAGCAGGCGTACCAAAAGCGAGCCATTGCTCGCATGAAAGAGTTGTTTCCTGAAGGCAAGCTCTACGTCATGTCTGATGATATCGATTGGGTAAAAGAGCATGCAGATTTACCTGAATCCAGCGTGTTTGTTTCTTCAGATCAGATTCCTCCGGAGGAAGAAATGTTTTTAGCGGCAGCGTGTCGGCACAACATTATTCCAAATTCAACGTTTGCTTGGTGGGGCGCATATTTAAACACTAATCCAGAGAAGATTGTGATTGCGCCAAAAGAGTGGGCACGTGGAAAGGTGGAGAAGCAGTACGATTATATTACTCCTGATGAGTGGTTGCGGGTGTAGATTTAACAGACGTATGCAAATGTATCCAAATTTAGATTTATATAAAGCCTATCGAGCGCGCCTTGCACTACAGGATTTTTCGAGGGACCTGCCCAACGTGACAACAAGAACCACACTTCACTATATGAATATCGCCATCAATCTTTGTGATAAGTGGGATTACTGCATTGATATTGGCGGGGGGAGTGGTCATTACGCTGCTGCCATGGCTTCTCGATTTAAAGAAGTGTTACTACTAGAACCGGAACGGTGGCCAGAGCAAGAAATACTAACTACTCGATACAAGAATCTACGGGTCGAGCATTCTTATATTGAAGTGTACAATGACACAAAAAAAGCAGACTTCATTTTATTGGCTGATGTATATGAGCACATTCCTGATATTGATGCTTTCGTCAAAAAAATGGCCGCCATGCAGGGCGGCGGTGGGGTGGTGTATATACTCACTCCGAATCCACTTCGTTGTGGTCCTGCTACAGAATCAGCTTTGCATCATACAAGAAAAAAAGACGGACATATTAAGCACTACACACACGGAGAAATAGTTGCTTTAATGGCTTCTGCTGGATATGGCTTGGAGTCTGCGATGTACGAAGAGGGTCCTTGGCGCCAGACAGTCAAGAGGTTTATTTTTGCAATTTCTCGTCGAGATAAAAGCTGGTCACAAAAAATACCCTACAAAATAATGCGACCGTTGGTGTTGCTTTTTGCTAAGGCTTTGTTTTTCTTTTTTGATAAAACGGTGCGTTTTTCTGAAAAAAGGAATCAAAATAACACTCTCGAAACTTTGGCGCAGGTTCTCATCTTTAAGAAAAAATAGTCTTGACACAACTTAGAAGCTTAGGATTGTTGCTTGATAATCTTGGCAATCCTCTTTGCTGTCTGAACGCTGCTTAATATTTTTCCACTTAAGATAGACCAACATCCATTGCCATGTTCAATAATATTTGCAACACGAGAGTCATCGTGCTCGTGATTGGCTAGTACTCCACGATGCACAATTCGAGAAGTTACGATTTCTGCGTTTTTCAGAAAAGGGAAAAATCTCAAGCTTTTTTGCATAATTTCATCCCTGCGTGACGTGGTTGTCTGAACAGGTTTTACTAGGCCATCGTCCGGGGTGTATTGATCAATAATCGAAGCTTCAACGTGGTATAGCGTATATTCATTTGGGTTTCCGGTTGGCATGATGGTAGCAAAAGGTCCATCCATTATGGTGAGTGAAATGAGTGGTCCTGGAATTTTGACGATCAACACTTCTGCTAGGTCGATTCGTATTGGGAATGGTTTGAGGTTGAGCCACCTTGTGAAGCTATTAAGGTGTGCGTATGTTGCATTTATTACAAAATCAAATTCGTGATCATTAGTTTCCTGATTTCCGCGCTGAACCGTAATCTTTTTCTTCCCGTTTTCTAATAACTTGCAATCAATTACTGAGGCATTGTATTGGATTTCAATATCTTTCTTCTCGTTGAGGTGACTGTTGGCGATTTCTATAAGTTTGGTGTAGTGGTAGCTCGCTTCTGGTACTTTGATGATAAGAGAGAGCTCTTCTTCATTTAAATATCCGGCTTCTGGTTTTTCAGTATTGTAGGGGAGGTTGTGTTGGTCACAAAAATTGAGAAAAGATTTGGCATCAACACGTGAGCCGTCTTTTGCAATCCCGTAATACGTTGGGGTGGTGATAACCAGCGCCTCACCGTATCGTTCTTCAAAACTCTTTGAGGAGTTTTGAATGTCAATTACGGTTTCTGGGCTGCGTGGGTAATGATATCCCATGTGGTGCCGAAACTGGTTAATGAAACTTCCTTCTGTGAGTAGGGTTGGTTTTCTTTCAAATAGAGTGACACGTGCAAACTCTCCAAGATCAATAGCTGCGTTGATGCCAAAGATGCCGGCTCCTATAATTGCAATGGTTGGTTTTTGGTCTGTGGAGTTATTGTTGTTTTTCATACTGTTCCTTGGCTTTCTCTGCTACTACAATGGTAGAAATTACTGATTCTGAAGAGATATCTGCCTCTGGTGGCTGTTGTCCAGTGATAAGATCTATGAAGAAAAGGATCTCTTTGGTGAGAGCGTCTTCTTTTTTGGGATATAGCACCTGTTCTTCATCAGGTCTGCTGATAACTATTTTTTCCGTAATATAATCTGCTTGTATCTCTGTGTCGGTATAGTGAAGTGTGTAATCTCTAGTTTTCTCATGACCCCATCCGAGATTTAGCTTGCACTCAGTTTTGCTGCCGGATGTGTGCTGGTATGTGAAGTTGAGGTGTACAACATCCTGCACTTTTTCGGCTTTTATTGAATCAATCATAATTTCTCCCAGAGGGAAGAGGTGCATGATTAAATCAATCCAGTGTATAAATTCCAGTATGGGTTCTCGTTCCGTTCTTTCCTCTATTGGATTAATAAAAGAGCCAGTAATGCTTTGGGGGGTATTTGGAAGTTCTTGTGAGATTAGTTTCTGGAGCTCTTCCGAAACTGGGTGAAAACGGAAAATATGTCCAGGCATAAGGATTTTTTTTCCACTTGCTCTGTACAAGCTAGAGGTGTCGTCTGATGAGGTGCAGACTGGTTTCTCTACAAGTGCATGAGCCTTTTTTAGACATTTGCCTGCTATATCATGGTGTGTCTTTGCTGGGGTTGCAATACAAACTGCATCAACTTCATCTAGCATTTCTTGGTAGTCTTGAGTGAATCGAATGTCTGGGTGGCGCTCTTGAAGGATGTGCAGACTTTTGGTAGATGCTACAGCTCCTCCCCAGAAAATAATTTTATGCGCTTCATGGAGCTCTTTGAGTATTTTCAAATAGTTTTTCCCAAATTTCCCAACCCCAATAAGGCCAATAGTTGGTTGTTTTTGTTTAATGCTCTCTTGTGATATTGCCGGTGTCATGGTCTGTGCAAAAGCCTTAAAATCCTTGGTTATATTACTTGTCTATCTTATACTCAAAGGCATGAAGAGGCTAGTAATCGCAAGGCGAAAAATCGGGCACGTTTTTGACGTAAATATTCGAAGGTCTCTGAGAATTCTTTTTAAGATGCAGGCCGTAATAACACGCAGGCTCAGACCTACTGCGTATCCATATGTAACAGGGGATTCATTTCGTGTGCTAGCTGATCATGTTTTTGACCAGGATGCTACATTTGACCCTGTTGCTGTGGCGGAGCGTGATATTGTGTTTGTTGGTCAAGAATTCTTGAAAAAGTTTTTTACCAAAATACATCCCGTAATTCAGACGCCTTATATATTGATTTGTCACAATGGAGACGCTCCGGTTGATCATGAGATTATCGAATATATTGACGATAAAATCATTCACTTCTTTGCTCAGGATGTTGTGGTGGGTCATGAGAAAGTCACACCAATCCCAATAGGACTAGAGAATCTGAGTTACTACATTAATGGGCCCACAATACTGTTCAGATATTTACATCGAATTGCCAAGAGCTTTGGCGGGCAAAGGAAAAATAAGATATTCTTTAATTTCAGTGTAAGTACTAATCCGACAGAGCGTGGCTATGCACAAGATTTGTTTGTCAAGAATCCAGTAATGGAGACAGCTACTCGATTTCTAACTCCATATCGGCACGGAAAAACTCTTATGAAATATAAATTTGTTGCCTCTCCTCCAGGTAATGCGATTGAGAGTAGTCGTACCTGGGAAGCTCTCTATTTGAAGACAGTCCCCATTGTTAAAGGTTTTGTCGCTATGCGATATTTTGAATCTTTAGGTCTGCCGATGTGGATAGTGGAAGACTGGTCTGAGCTGAATTCGGTAACAGAGAAAGACCTATCTAAAAAATATAATGAGATGATGAGTGCGGCATCTTGGGATGCTCTGCACATGGATTTTTGGATCAAAAAAATTGCTAAATTTAAAAACAGTGCAAGGGAGTGAAGAGTGTGAAATATTTTTTTCCTAAAACATATCTTGGGGGCTGGAGTATGGAAGGAGTGAGGAAGTATGCCAGAAACACCGGCTGGGCGTTTCTGGGGAGAATAGTTACTTTTGCTGTATCCTTTTTTACTATTGCGATTGTGGTGCGGTATTTGGGGCCAGAACAGTATGGGCAGTTGAGCTACGCGCAAAATTTCGTAGCTATTTTTTCTGTTTTTGCAGTGTTAGGCCTCGATCAGATTTTGTATCGAGAGCTTGTTGCGAATCCTGAGAAGAGAAATATTTTACTCGGTACCAGCATTGTTATGAAGCTTGTATTCGGGTCACTGTCTTTTTTGGTCGCTGTTGGAGTGGCATACCTCACACAATCAGACCAGTCTCTTGTTTGGCTGGTGGCGATCGTGAGTTTAACTTTTATATTCCAGCCATTGGGAACAATTGGCCACATGTTTAATGCAGAAGTTAAAACGAAGTATGTCACTTATGTTGCATTCCTGGTTGCATTCCTGCTCCCAGCAATAAGATTATTTTTCGTATATAGAGAAAAAACAGTATATGCTTTTGCTGCACTTTTAGTATTCGAAACACTTATTTATGGCGCTGGTTATCTTTGGATATATACTAAGGTTTTTCGTTTTGACCCCCGAGAATGGAAAATGAGTTTGAAGCTAATGATTGTACTACTTAAACAATCTTGGCCCTTAGCTTTGGCGAGTTTGTCTGGCTACATTTACGGCCGTATCGATCAGGTAATGATGCAGGGAATGATTAGTTCTGAGGCAGTTGGCTGGTATGATGTAGCTGTACGAATTACGGAATTGTTAACGTTTCTACCCTCAGTGATTATAGCTTCGTTGTTTCCAGCATTGGTAAATTCTTTGAAGGTGGGTGAAGGGGAATACCAAAAGCGTTTTAAGATTCTGTCACTCACCACAATCTTAATTACTGCATTGTCGAGCTTGGTTGCTTACATCGCCGCATCATGGTTGATACCATTCATCTTCGGTGACTCTTTTGTGCCATCAATTGGAGTGTTACAGATCTATGTCTGGTCAGCAGTTGGAACCACGTGTATTTTACTTATTCAAAATCATTTGATTGCTAATCATAAACAGAGACAGTTTCTCTATTACTCGTTGATGGGAGCCTTGCTTAATGTCGGATTGAATATGGTTCTCATTCCTGAAATGGGTATGATTGGCGCAGCTTGCGCTACTGTCTTAACCTTGCTTGTCACGGCTTTCGTGTTCATCTTTTTTGAAAGAAAAAAAATCTTTATTTCAAGGAGGCTTAACAGTAGGGTCAAGATACAATGATATTGCCTTAGCCATTTTTGTATGACTTTCGATAACGAGCAAAAAAAACTTTCCATAATAATGCCTTGCTACAACTGTGAGGACACTTTGCTAGAAGCAGTTGAGTCAATTTTTTTTCAAAATTTACAGGACCCCTTCGAGGTGGTTATGGTTGATGATGGTTCAACCGACTCCACGAGAAAGCTTATTGTTGACTTGGAGAAAAAACATCAAGAGGTCCGATATGTTTTTCATGAGACTAATCAAGGGGGTGGCGCTGCTCGTAATACAGGAATAAAAGAATCGAAGGGGGAGCTTATTTTTTGTTTGGATAGTGATAACTTCTTCTCAGAAAATGTTCTGCAAAAAATGATTGACGATCTTGAGAAGGATGGCGTCGATGGGGTTGTGATTCATGACCGTCGTTTTTTTCGAGACGACAACCACGGTGTGTATAGTTCGCACCATAATCCCGTCGAAGAGCAACCTTTTTCACTGTCTGATTTATTTAATGCGAGTGGATTGTTGTTAGATAATTTTCTATTTACACGTGCTGCTTATGATAAAACATTAGGCTATCCGGTACGGCACGGTTTTGATACACAGTGTTTTGAGTTTCGTTTTCTTGCTGCAGGAAATAAAGTGAAAACATCTGCGGGGTCAGTCTTTTACCATCGCCAGGTCACAAAGGGGAAATCATATTTCCAAAGAGTATACGAACAAGGCATGTTCTCTGTTAATTTCTATCTTATCTTTGAAGAAATCTTACCTCTTTTGAGTGATTCAATAATTATAGAAATTTTAAACTTTGATATCTTTCATAAGAACAAACTTGGAGAAAACAATATTAAAAATTATCTTGAGTTTCTCTATAAAGAGAAGCCTAAAGCTTTCTTTTTTGATGAAAGAGGCGATGCTGTGCGGAGTAAGGAAGTCCAGCTTTTTTTAGATGGAGTTTCGAAATACAAGCAGGGCTTGTATCAAGGTGCCCGCGATGATTTCTTGAGATTACAACGTGCCGCCCCAGGGTCAAAAGTGCTCCAGTATGATTTAGCGCGAACAGTACTAGCGTCGGAAGGGGTGGACGTCTTTCTTGTTGAAGAGCGTGCAGCTTATTATGGAAACCTGAAGCCGAGACGCAGAAAAATGTACTGGAGCGCTCCCCTGTTGGTGTTGTTACTTGATAGGATAAAGCGCATAATGAAGACTCTATGGATAAAAAGAAGATAAAACGAGCAATCATTAAAATTCCTTTTGCGGTGTCGGTGTACAAGATTTTACGATCTGCCTATCATTTTCCTGGTTTTTTATTGGAGTATCTTCGCTTTAGTCACCAGGGGGGAGCAGAGAGGTTTGGTGGGTTTTCGCGCATGCTTCCTTTGTTGCAAGATAAAACATCAACTACTCCTTTTGAGCCGCATTACACTTACCATCCTGCTTGGGCTGCCCGCATTCTTGTTGAACGTGGAGTTGAGGAGCATGTTGATATCGCTTCGACGTTACAGTTTTGTGCCATCGTTTCTGCTTTTATGCCAGTAAAATTCTATGATTATCGACCGGCACAGTTACGCCTAAATAATCTCACATCCAAGCATGCTGATCTGACAGATCTCGATTTTGAGACAGATAGCGTCAGCTCACTTTCTTGTATGCACACTGTTGAACATATTGGTCTAGGTAGGTACGGGGATCCGATTGATGCTCTCGGTGACAGAAAGGCTGCTGCAGAGCTTTCTAGGGTTTTGGCACCAGAGGGTACTTTTATTTTTGTAACTCCTGTTGGTAAGCCAAAAGCTGTTTTTAATGCACACCGCATTTATTCTTTTGAGCAGGTAATGGATCTATTTCCTGATCTAAAGCTTTTAGAATTTTCTCTTGTGCCAGATGATTTTAAAAAGTTTGGCCTAATTAGAAATGCTGATCCAGAGTTGGTGAAGGATCAAGAGTGGGGGTGTGGCTGCTTCCTTTTTACAAAGTAGGATATGTGTGGGATCTTTGATCGTGTTGAGAAAATTGATTGCGAGGCTGGTTTCTTGCTGAGTTTTTATTTCGAGTACGAGGTTTTTTCAGTAGAATAAAGAGTAATGGACACCCCAGTACTGCTACTCGTATTTAATCGACCCGAAAAGGTAAAACAGCTTATTGCTGCCCTTGAAAAGGTGCAGCCTAAAAAGTTGTATGTCTCTGCTGATGGTCCGCGTAAGCATATTGAAGATGAATCGGAAAAATGTGCCGCTGTTCGTGGCCTGTTTGATGCTTTGCCGTGGGAATGTGAGGTGCAGAGAAACTTCTCCGAAGAAAATAAGGGCTGTAAGTATGGAGTATCGAGTGGAATTACTTGGTTCTTTGAGCACGAAGAGCAGGGAATTATTTTGGAAGATGATTGCATTCCGCAGCCAGATTTTTTTAGCTTTTGTGAAAAGATGCTCACGTTATATGCAAATAATGACAAGGTTATGCATATTAACGGTACGACGTTTATACAAGATACGACCGGTCGTTCTCATTATTTTTCTCAAGTGCCACACGTATGGGGCTGGGCGACTTGGCGATGGGCTTGGCAAAAAGTGGATTTAGAAATGAAAGAAAGAACTCATGTGGCTCGTCAGAAAAGTTTTTTAAAGTTGTTTAAAAATAAAATTGATGCATGGTATTGGATGGACTTATTTAGGTATGTTAATCAAAAAAATGTTGATACTTGGGATGTGTCATGGGTTTATTCTGTGATGAGCCAGGGCGGCGTTTGTGTTGCTTGTCCTACAAACATGGTTGAAAATATTGGCTTCGATGAGGAGGCTACGCATACAAAGAAGGTCAACCTTGCTACTTTGCCTGCCCAGCAGCGTGATTCTCGTGGCCGGATAGAACCAATGGCTGTGAAGGTGGATAAAGATATGGACCATATGGTTATGAAAAAAGTCTTTCATGGGGGGTGGGTTTCTCGAATTACAAGAATAATCAAGATGGTATTCTTTCGTTACCATGGTTAATCGCGTCTTAAAAAAAATAAGAGAAATCCACATTCGGCTCCATCAACGGTTTACTCCTTTTGCAACGCGATACCCCGGCTTTCTATGCCGTGTTGTAGATAAGTCTTCATTCCTGTTTATGTACGATGAAATTTTTAATAAAGAAATTTATGCGTTCGAGGCAAGCACACAAGAGCCTTATGTTATTGATTGCGGCGCAAATATTGGCCTAGCCACAATTTACTTGAAGAAAAAGTTTCCTAATGCGGAAGTGGTTGCATTTGAGCCTGACCCCGCTATTTACTCAGTTTTACGTTCAAACATAGAAGGCGCTGGTGTTGTTGATGGAGTTGCATTGCATCAAAAATGCCTGGCTGCCCAAGAGGGCAGCGTGATGTTTTATCCTGATGGTGCTGATGGTGGATCAAATATAAAAAACAGTGAAGAACAGAAAAAAAGTGTTGAGGTGCCTGCGGTAACACTTGATAAATACCTCAATAAAAAAGTTGATTTTCTCAAGATTGATATTGAAGGGGTTGAGATTGAGGTGCTGGAACAGGTGCAAGATAAGCTTCCTGTGGTGGAAAGGATCTTTGTGGAATACCACTCGTTCGCTAACGAACAGCAAAAGTTAGAAAAATTATTAAGTATTCTAACCACTGCTGGGTTCAGATATTATATTGAGCACATTGGAGTGACTTCTTCTCGTCCTTTCGTGGCAAGAGATGTTCATTATGGTATGGATTTGCAATTAAATATTTATGGATATCGTGACTAGGTTACGAGAAAAAAAGAAAAAACTCTTGGAGGAACACTTTTTCCGACCGAAATGGTATTCAGTGTTCCTGAATCCGTACTTTATTAATCGATGGAGTTTGTATCGAAGTATTGCAACTTTTGCCAAAGGGGTTTCAAAGAAGGATCGAGTACTTGATGTTGGTTGTGGCCTTAAGCCGTATCGAGATCTATTCAAGGTGGATGAATACATTGGGATTGATATTGAAGGGGGTGGTCATGATGATGGGGCTAAGGTGGTTGATGCGTACTATGACGGGCATAATATTCCATACGATGACGACTCGTTTGATATTGTGGTGTGTACTCAGGTGCTGGAACATGCCGAGAGTCCTGATGGCGTTGTAAAAGAAATTGCTCGTGTATTGCGACCGGAAGGGAGGGTGTTTATCTCTATGCCTTTTACGTATCCTGAGCACGAGGTTCCATATGATTTTCAAAGATTTACTCGTTTCCAGCATCAAGCACTTTTAGAAAAACATGGTTTTGGTGATATTGAGATCACGCAAACCACCGGCTTCCTCGGCACCTTCACCCAGCTTTTTGTGGTATGGGTATTTGAGTCAATCACATTTCGAGCCTCGCTCTTAAAGTTACTTCTTTCGGTTTTTGTATTTGGCCCCATCCAGATTCTAGGACTGCTGTTCGACCGATTGCTTGGCAGATCAGGGCAGACCATGGATTATACAGTTGTCGCAAAGCGTGTATGAATGTGCTCTTTATTGGAACCACTGATATTTTAGGAGGAGCAGCGAAGGTGTCTTGGATTATTAAAGAGGCTCTAGAAAAAAGAGGAGATGCTGTCTCCATGTTCGTCGCTGATAAGCGAAGCGACGATGACCGTGTCCATGTGATCCCAAGACAGTCTTGGAGAAAGTATGTTGGTATTGCATTGGCAACAGATACCATGCCCAATACTGATTGGATTTTGGAGACGAAAGCATATCAAGAGGCGGATATCGTACACTGTCACAACCTACACGGACGATTTTTTAACTTGAAAACAATGCAGAAAATGTCCCAAGAGAAACATGTGGTTTGGACACTGCATGATGAGTGGGCGATTACGCCACATTGCGCCTACACCCTTGAGGGAGAAGCTGTGAAGCATGGTCTTTTTGTGTGCCCAAGTAAACACACGCAGCCAAGAATTTTGTGGGACAACACAAAAGCGTTGGCAGGGCGAAAGATTTCAATCTACAAAAACTCTAAGATGACTGTGGTATCGCCGTCACTGTGGCTGCAATTAAGAGTTGCTAAAACCCCGCTTGGTAATCAGGCGCTGAAACATATTCCTAACGGTATTGACACCAGAGCTTTTGTTCGCACTGACAAAGCAGAGGCGCGTAAGAGGCTCGGACTACCAGCTGATAAAAAAATAGCTTTGTTCTTGGCGGTCGATGCGAAGAGAAATACGTGGAAAGGCTGGAGGTATACACGGGAGGTCATTGATGCGTATCAGCACGATACTTCTGTATGTTTTGTGAGCGTTGGTAATTTTATAGAGCACGAAGACACTAATCAGATAATTCATCGGGGCCATGTTGCTGATCCTGCTGAGCTTGCGCTCTATTACAGCGCAGCTGATACACTCCTCTTCACTTCGATTGCTGAAAATTTTCCTCTGGTGATTCTGGAGGCTATGAGTGTTGGAGTGCCTATTGTTGCCTTTGATGTGGGAGGAGTTGCAGAGGTGTTAGAGCATAAGAAACATGGTTATGTTGCTGCATACAAAAATGTATCCCAATTACTTGAAGGGCTACGTTGGTCTTTGTCGCTCTCTGAAGAACAGCAGCGGCTGCTTGCTCAGTCTTCTGGTGAAGTAATCCGTAGCAAGTATGATGTAAAACATATGGTGCAGAATTACTTGCAGTTGTATCAGTCACTTCTTTAGTCAGATGAATAGTCATCAGCGTAAAAAAATTACAGAGCTTATTTTGAAACGGGAACAGTTGCGGTCACAGAGCCGCTTGAAACGTCTCGTGGTTGATCCGATTCGTACAGTTCCTTTTTATGTGATTGCGCTCTTGGGCCGGGTTGGTCCATTTCAATTAACATTTCCTACAATGTGGGGTGGCCGCATGACGAGCTATTTGCCAGAGGGTAACACCTTCTTGTATTACGGATATTGTGAAGCCAATCTCACTAACTTTTTTTTACGCTACATAAAGCCTGGCATGGTGTGTATTGATATTGGAGCCCATGTTGGTTTCTACACCATGCTCTTTTCTCAGCTGGTGGGTGAAGACGGACGGGTGCATAGTTTTGAGCCTACCACTTGGACGTATGCTCTCTTAGAAAGAAACACAGCGTCACTTAGTAACGTAACGTTACAGAAAAAAGCGATTGCTTCCCAGAGTGCAACATTAACTTTGGCTGATTACGGTCCTGGGTACGGTGCATATAATAGTGCTCATGAAGCTGGTGCGGCGGGCATGCGGCGTAGAAAGAAAACATCAGAAATGGTTGAAGCAGTTTCTGTTGATCATTACTGTAACTACGCTTCTGTACATCCAGATGTGATTAAGATTGATGCTGAAGGATATGAGCCAGAAGTGCTACTAGGAATGGCCGTGCTACTGCGCCAAAAGAATCGGCCAATTATTACGCTTGAAGTTGCTGGCGGTGATGCGTGGGCAAAGAGTAGAGGGCAAGCCTTTTCTGTTCTGGAAAGAAATGACTATGTGTTGTTTGAGATAGCAGTAAATGGGATGCTGAAAAGACACACTCCAAGATCAGATTATGAGTATGATAATTTAGTAGCGATTCCTCGTGAGCGTTTGGGTGAGATGGAGGAGTGTGTGGGTGAATAAATATTATGAAAGATAAGGGGGGCGCAAAACAGATCGAACCATTAGTAAGCATTTGCATGGTTACGTATAATCGCGCCCATCTTATCGGTGAAGCGATTGAATCAGTCTTGTCTCAAACATATTCTCATTGGGAACTCATTATTATTGATGATGCTTCGACGGACATCACTGCGGATGTAGTAGCGTCATATTCGAGTAGGCTTCCAGAAGACAAATTAATTACGTACACCCATAAAGAAAGGCAGTATATTTCACGTGCTCGCAATAAGGCACTGTCACTTTCTTCCGGAAAATACATTGCAGTTTTAGATAGTGATGACGTTTGGTCAGATGTAAACAAGCTGGCCGAGCAAGTCGAGTATCTTGAAGGCAATTCGGGGTGTGTGGCGCTAGGGACACAGGCGAATATTATAGACACTTCGGGGGCGGTGTTGCGGAAGTACGTGGTGCCCGAGACAGATAAGGAGATCAGAGCAAATCTGTTGTGGAAAAATCCATTTATTCATTCATCAGTTATGTTTCGCCGCGAAGACGGGGTTGGTTACGATGAGGCTCTCACTACTGCAGAAGACTACGATCTTTTTTTACGATTAGGTCAAAAGGGTGATATGGCAAATTTATCACTGTGTGGTGTTGGTTACCGTGTCCATGAGGGCAACATTACGAAATCTCACCGCTTGGAAACAATGAAAAATACGTTGGCTGTTGTAAAGAAATACAGCAATGTATATCCCGGTGCTTTTTGGGCACTGCTGCGTCGCCGCATACGACTTGTTCTGTACAAGGCGCTTGTTGTTTTGCGAATTAATGCCTCGTTTTAAATATGAAGATTTTATATGTCATAACCAAATCAAATTGGGGTGGGGCACAGCGATATGTGTATGACCTCGCGACGCATATGCAAGAATCTGGTGCTCTGGTTTCGGTGGCAGCGGGTGGTAATGGTGATTTGTTTGAAAAAAGCAAGGCGAGTAGCATTAAGACATTTTCTTTAATGCACGCTGCTCGAGATGTGAATATACGAAAAGACTACAAAGTGTTCCGTGAGCTTCTGGCGCTTGTTCGGCGTGAACAGCCAGATGTGCTGCATGTAAATAGTTCAAAGCTTGGCGGTATTGGGGCTTTGGTTGGGCGGATAACAAAAACCCCCGTTGTTTTTACGGCTCACGGATGGCCTTTTAAAGAACGAGTTTCTTTTGCAAAGAGAATATTAATGTGGATCTTGAGCTGGGTTACCGCATTGTTGGCCACCAGCGTTATAGCAGTGAGTCAGGATGATTTTAAAAGGGGGGTGCGGATGCCGTTGGTGCGAAAGAAAATGAACCAGATTCATTTAGGGAGGGAGGTTGCGTATCTTTCTAGGGAAGAAGCACGAGAAATTTTATCCAAGCACAATAATGGTATTCGCGAAAATGATGTATCTATTGGGGTGATTGCGGAGCTTCATCCGAACAAGGGTCATCGCTATCTTCTGGAAGCTGTGGTTCAGCTATCTCAAGGTTATCAGCTCTTTTTGATTGGTGCGGGTGAGCTTTTGCAAGAACTGAAGGCTTTGGCGAGTGAGCTTGGGATTGAGGATAGCGTACATTTCTTGGGGCACATTCCTAATGCCGCAGAGTTACTCAAGGCGTTCGATCTATTTGTTCTTCCTTCTCTCAAGGAAGGGTTGCCGTACGTGATAATCGAAGCGCAAGCGGCTGGTTTGCCAGTGGTTGCGTCTTCGGTTGGTGGGATTCCCGAGATTGTTTCAGATGAGAGTGCGATACTGGTTAAGCCGGGTGACGTAAAGGAGCTTTCAAGAGCGCTTGAGATGCTTGTGCGAGATGCTCAGTTGCGATCTGTCTTGAGCCAGGGCGCTCGAAAAAGGGCGGACCTGTTCTCTCAAGAGCGTATGTTTGAGCAAACCAAGTCTGTCTACAGGGCGCTTAATGTTTCAAAATGATGTAGGCGGTGCGGAGCATGATTGCCGCATCCATGATGAGGTTCCTGTTTTTTATGTAGTACAGGTCGTATTGAAATTTTTCGAGTGAGTCGATGACGCTTCGAGCGTAAAAGAATTTTACTTGCGCCCAGCCGGTGAATCCAGGCTTAATGATATGTCTTAGTTTGTAGTGAGGAATCTCTTCTTCTAGCTGCCTTACGAAATTTGGTCGCTCTGCTCTTGGTCCGACGAGGGCAATATCTCCCTGAAGAATATTGATCATCTGGGGAATTTCATCAATGTGAAGTTTCCGTATGATTTTCCCAACTCGAGTGGTTCGAGTATCGCTGGCACCTGAAGACCATTGTGGTCCATTCTTTTCAGCATCGGTGCGCATGGAGCGGAATTTGTAAAGCAGGAAGCTTTTACCGTAGTGGCCGACCCGCTCTTGTTTATAGAACACTGGCTTTCCATCTTCAATGAGGATTGCAAGTATCGTAAGTATGGTGATCGGTAGTGTGAGTATGATCAGGAGGATTGCAACGAAACGATCAAAAACAGAATGGAAGACTTCGTAAAATAAATTCTTTTTCTTTTGTGCGTGGTACAAAATCCACTCCGTATCTACAAGATGCACAGGCACTTTTTGAAAGTAGTGTTCGTAGGTACTGACTGCGTCTGATACATAAATTGGTTTCTGTAACAGTTTTTCAATGATGTGGTCTGGTGTGTATTTTGAGTCAATAATGACATGGGAGGGGAGCGGTGTTTGTATTGTTGTTGCAGAGGTTGGATTGCCTAATCCTAGCTGAGGGTTATCGCGCAAGAGTTCCTTGAGTTGAGTGAGTCTGTTTTTGGGGTCAATGATGAGCGTATTAATGTGAAAATATTGCGCAAGGCGATTTGAAAAAATTACACGCCAGAGTGTAAAGAAGACAGCAAATACGGCCATGTTAATGATGAGGTTTGCGCGTGGGGTGATACCAAAGAAAGGAAAGATGTAGAAAAAGGCGATTGAAGCAAGTAGTGCGGCTAAGAGTGCTTTCGTTATTTTGTTGTACAACTGCACGCCATGCCGGTGATATTCAACATCGTATAGTTCAAAAATATAGAAGATGAGTAGCCACACAATATATAGGAGTGCGAATGGTCTTGCGTGTAAGATCCAGGTTTCTTGGGGCACCGAACCGCCAAAGCCAAACATAAGCGTTGCAACAAAAGCAATACTTAATGCTATGGAGTCTCCGATAATGAGCAAAAAAGCCCGTGGCTGTTTCATGATAAGTGTTATACTACCAGCACTATGCAAAAGCAACATGACACGCCAGCCATGGCTGATACGAAAAACCAAGAGTCAATGCCGAAATTCGAAAAAAAGGAAGTTGAAGGGATCGCGAAGAAGGTCTTCTTCGTCCTTGCAATCATAACTATTATCGCTGTTCCTTTGATTGTCTCAAAACAATTCTTCTTCCCGTTCATTGTTCCGCGCTCGGCAGCATTCATGATTTTGGTTGACCTTATGGTGGTGAACTGGGCGGTGTTGTATTGGGCAAATCCAGGGAAATATCGTATTGATATTAAGAATCCTATCGTGCTTGGTGTGCTCGGGCTGCTTGGTGTCTGGACGGTTTCTGGAATATTCGGCGCAGACTGGACGCTGTCGTTTTGGTCTACGTATCAGCGAATGACAGGGATCTTGCTTTTGATGCACCTAACCGCATTCCTGTTAACGGTTTCTACCGTGTTGCGTGATCGTAAAATTTGGAACAAGCTTCTGTTTATTTTTTCTCTGACTGGTGTGGCGGTTGCGCTCTACACCATTGCGGGCCCTCATGGTTTTGGTATTGCAAACTCTTTAGATATTTCAAGAGGTGGAGCAACAATTGGAAATACCTCCTTCTTGGGTACGTATCTTTTGTTCACCATCTTTACCACTTTGATGCTGATTGCAAATCACTATCAAAAACATAAGCGAGTAAAGATTCAGCATGCAGTTATGCTTGCTATCGGTCTTATTAATCCAGCGATCATAAACTTCAAGCTATTTGCAGGAGAAGCACCAATTGGTGATCTGTTTTCAAATCCGCTCCTTATCTTGGGGGAGGCGCGAGCGGTGGCGGCTTCAATTTGGCTCGGTTTAATTTTGGCTGGAGCGCTGTATCTCTTAAGACAGAAAGAGGCCTGGAAAAAGATTGCTGGTTCAGTGGTTAGTATTGGAATTTTCCTGACAACGGCCGTTGGTATGGTTTTGGTGTTCCAGCCTGGCACTGCTGTATACAATGCGTTTGGACAAATGACAAACTGGGCTCGCTACCTTATTTGGGGCGAGTCTATTGACGCCTTTAGAGAGCGACCACTTCTAGGTTGGGGGCCAGAATCTTTTGATCTTTTGCATCAGCGCTTCATTGACGCAAGATTATTTGTTGAGCGATTTGGTGGAGAGCTCTGGTTTGATCGTGCACACAATATTGTATTGGATACGTTGGTGAGTACGGGGGTATTGGGGCTCTTGGCATATATCGGAGTCTTCGTATCCCTGTTTTGGGTGGTTTACCGCTTACGCATTGCGGGCAAAATTAGTAACGGAATCGCTGCTTTGGTGGGCGGGCTCGTATTTGCTTACTTACTTCAAGGAATGACTGTATTTGATATGACGGTGAGTTATTTTGCATTCTTCTTGGTGCTTACATACTTTGCTGCGCAAATGGAGCGAAGCGAAGTGGTCTTCAAGATCAAGGAGTCTGCACAACAGATTATTCCTTCCGTCGTTGCATTGGTTGCCATCGTGGTCTTGTTTGCATTTCCGGTTCGGGTCCTAAATAGTTCATGGGCGATTAGTGCTAGCTTAACGGCTGCTTCGCTAGAAGAGCGTTTGGAATTGTATGAGGCAGGGCATTCACTTACCGCAGGGCGCACGTTATTTATGCGGACCGTGAGTACGCGCATGTACGATATTTTGCGACAAAATCCTCAGTACATTAACCCAACCTCAGCTCCGGCAATTCGGACAGAAGCGGCTTTCTTTGAAGAGCGTTTGCTGCAAGAAGCTGAAACAAGGCCGTATAACTTCCGGGCATACATTGGTGCAGCCAAGATGGCACAGCTTCGTGCTTTTGTTGGAGAGACAGAAAAAGTGAATGATGCACTTGCGTACACCGAAGAGGCGGCATTGATTGCTCCACAGAATCCAATCTCGTACATGACGATGGCTGAGCTCTACTTAATGCAGGGTGATTATGATGCTGCAGAAGATGCAATGGCGAAAGCACTTGCAAAGGCTCCGGAGTCAACTTTCTTGCAACGCTCTCATGCGCTTACGCTCGATACCCTCAATAAACTGCGAGCTGGTGAAACTCCAAACAACCCAGAAGAACCAATAACACTACAATAATGATGTATGTTTAATAAATCATTCTTTAAGCACGTTACGTTTTTTGGCCTCTTGTTACTGCTTGGTTTAGGTGTGATTTTCATGGTTCGAGTGCTCTAGTGTCTTCTTGACACTTTACTTGTAAAACTATACAGTATCCCTGCAAGCCGTAGAGACAGCAGGCCTCCATAAGCCCTGCCGAGCGGTCGATTGTCTTTTCTTGGAATACCAAAGAAGAGGTGTCTCTCGGCGGCATAGCCGCTTTTTTATTGAAAGAAAATTATGGCAATTACCAAAGCAAAAAAAGTAGAGATTCTTGATGAAATGAAGAGCGCGCTGACAGACTCACAGTCTGCGGTGTTCGTGAATTTTCATGGTCTTACTGTTGAGGCAATTGATTCATTGCGTAGCAAGCTCTATGAAGAAGGTGTTGGATATAAGGTTTTGAAGAAAACCCTACTCCGCATTGCACTTTCAGATATGGGGTACACCGGAGAACTTCCTCCACTTGAGGGAGAAATCGCCGTTGCTTATGCAGAGGATCTAACTGCGCCAGCGCGAGAGGTCTATGAATTCTCAGAAGACTACAAAGACAATATTGCTATTGTTGGAGGAGTATTCGAGGGTGTCTACAAAAATCGTGAAGAGATGATGGAGATTGCGACCATCCCACCAACACCTGTGTTGCGCGGTATGTTTGTAAACGTCATCAACTCACCAATCCAAGGTTTTGTATCGGTACTCAATCAGATTGCCGAGGCAAAAGCTTAATTAGTTATCATTCATTAATTCCATTTGTATTATGATGGCAGAAGATGTAAAGCAACCAGAAGCAGCAGAAGAAACTACTGCGACTGAAGAAGCTACCGACGCTCCAGCTACTGAGGAAGCTACTCCCGAAGAAGCTCCGAAGGAAGAAGCGACCGAAGCTCCACAAGAGGACGCTCAGGACGAAGCTGGTGATGATGCTGGTGAAGATGTTGAAGTACCTGAAAAGTTCCAGGCGCTCGTTGAGCAGGTTGAGAACATGTCAGTACTTGAGCTGAACGAACTTGTTAAACTTCTCGAGAAGAAGTTTGGCGTATCAGCTGCAGCAGTTGCTGTTGCTGGACCAGCCGCTGGAGGTGCTGCAGAAGAGCAGACTGAGTTCACTGTTGAACTTACCTCTGATGGTGGTGCAAAGATTCCAGTGATGAAAGCTGTGAAAGAAATTCTAGGTCTAGGACTTAAGGAGGCGAAAGAACTTGTTGAAGGACTACCGTCTGTTATTAAGGAAGGACTTAAGAAGGAAGAAGCAGAAGAAATCAAAACCAAGCTTGAAGAAGCTGGTGGAAAGGTTGAACTTAAGTAAGTTCAGTTTAGATTCTTGCTTAGTAAAAAACCGCCAACGGCGGTTTTTTGCGTTGCGAGAAAATTCTTTTCAGGTATAAAGCGTCTAAATTCAAATCTTTAAAGCAAGTATATGAAAAAGTGGAATGAGTCTTATTCGACACTGTCGGCAGATAATAAGCAGGTCTTGCGTCAGTATCTCTCAATATTGCTGCTGTTTTTTAATGGTGAGCAAAAATTCAATCACATGATGTCTTCTGTGACTGAGTGGCGTGCACTCAAGAAATTCCTTGATCTTAACGATGAGGGAGCGGAGGATCTTCGCTTTGTGCTTAGGGGCCTGTTGAGTAGAGTTGCAGAATTTAAACGAGCTTATGGTGAAGCGTATGAGCAAGGTAACGAGGTTGGTTTTGTTGTGAGGGGTAAAGAGATAAAGCCTAAAAAAATGTTTGAAGATTTTATGGGGAAGATCCCTGAAGTTAGCAATAAAGAAATTCTCGGAACCTTAATCTTTGTTGTGGGTGCTTATAACATGTTCCTGTACGTGGATGTTGATACTGGCAATATCGATATTGCCAACAATCGGCATGTGAAAAAGTTGGGTTTTAATATTCAATATGAAGACGCCTTTATGATCGGAGACCTGGCGCGGGCTTCTGGTCCGCTAACATAAAAAATAAGCGACCCAAGAGGGTCGCTTTTATAATGCAAGATATTCTCCCGCAATTCGATGATAAATATCTTGTCTGAAAATTATTCCCAGCAGATTGTCTCGTTCGTCTACCACAGGAACAGCGTGAATTCCGCGAGCTAGCATCTTTCCGCCGATTCGGAGAATGGGAGTGTCGAGATCTGTGGTGATATGTTTGATCGGAGCAAACTTCATGATAGTGTCGCCCTTAATCTCTAAGATCTTTTCTTCCCTTTTTTCTAGGTTGGTGTATTTCTCTGGTTGTTCGTAGAAGCTTTTTGCGTATGGATATAGCACTCGAAGCATGTCTTTTTCTGTGATCATGCTGAGTAGTTTTCCGTTGTCATCCACAATAGGTGCCCCGATGAGGTCATTTTGGCGCAGAGTCTTAGCGGTGTCCTCATATGTGTAATGATGAGGAATAGTGACAATGTCCACTCTCATAACATCACGAACTTTCATACAGAAATTATAGCATTTTAGTTTTCTATAATTTCAAAATCGATTTGTGTCCTTTGGGTGCGTTATAATAAAAACCGATGTTGTATCCTATTCAACTAAGTCTGGGAACCGAAATTATTTTGGGCATCTCGATCAATCTTGTGGCACTTATTCTTTTCTGGGCACCACTTGTTCGTTTAAGAAGAAGATTTAGAGGCAAGGAGGTAATTCCTTTTAGAGCAAGGCTGTACACTTTTGTTGTATTTGTTTTGATCTTTGCACTTTTTTGGTTTAGCTACCTGGCTTTTGACAGCTATGTGTGGGCGACCCCAGGTAAGGAGTGGATACATGAGTTTTTGAATAAGTGGACTTCTTATTTTGACTACGTGAGTGCAATAGCTGTTCCTGTGTATATCTACGAACTGGTGTTTTCCAAAATGAAAAGTAAAGACCATATGGCGAAAATAATTGTTTTGTTTCTAGGTATCTTGTTATCTGTTGGGCTGCATGTGTGGATTGTGGGGCAGATAGCAATTAAAGGAATTATTGCTCGGTTAGCTTAACTACATGTATAGAATTCTGTTGATTCTTGGCTTCCTCTTGATTTCTCAACTTGCTCAAGCACAGTCATCTTCAGATAAGATCCCTGTAATTATTGTTCCCGGTTACCTTGCTTCGTGGAATAACGCCTTATTCATCAGTCCCTCTCTAGAAAATGAGTGGGAGTTTTCTTTAGGGGATGATACTTACGACAACCTTATTGCATCATTGCAGGATGAAGGGTACGTACTCGGACAAGACTTGTTTATTGCGTATTACGACTGGCGTCAGTCAAATGTAGATAACTATAAACAATACCTTGTACCAGTTATTGAAGAGGCACTTCTGAAAAATCCTGGGGAGCGTTGGGTTGATGTTGTTGCTCATAGTATGGGCGGTATTTTTACGCGCGCCTATATTCAGGGCAATGATTATAACGACGATATTAGAAATTTTGTTATGGTCGCCACACCTAATCATGGTTCCGCGGATGCATATTATTTATGGAGTGGGGGAGTTTTTCCGCCCAATATGATAGAGCGAGATAGGCGTTACGCTTCTATGTTTCTCTTCTACAGAGGTCTTACATATTCACCTCCGATTTACAGCAGAAGGAAATTAATCCAACAAGATATACCCTCTACAGCAGAACTACTCCCAACGTATAACTATCTTGTCGACTTCGCTACAGGGCTAGACCTGCCCACTGCTGGAATGAGTGCGGCGAATCCATTGCTGCCCACACTTAATGAGTTGAGCGGAAGGAATGGTTTATTAACCGTCGCGGATAACGTTGCCCAGTTAACCATCATTGCCGGGCGTGGTCGGGATACGATTGAACGTATTGCCGTAGATACTCGAACACCAGGCGAACGCTGGAATGACGGTAAGCCAATTAAGGGCGGTATTGCGTACTCACAGGTGGGTGACGGTAGTGTGTTGGGAAGGAGTAGCTTCTTTCCGTTGGTGCGACCAAATTTTGACTGCGGTGGTGGGCCTCCACCTGTATTGTCGTTTTTAATTCGAACAGCTCATGCCTGTGATTTCTTTACATTTGAATACGGCATCGAATCTATTCCTGGTTGGGATGCAATCCGACAAGAATATATTTATGATGCAGGGCATCGCACGGTGATGACAAAAGCGATACCTATCATTCATGACGTGTTGAGTCAGGAAAACATTGTTGGTGCTCAGTACATTGTTGAAGATGAGCCAGAAGAGGTGCTTGGTTTTGCAATCGCATCACCACTTGATCCTGTGATTATTGATCCTCAGGGGAGAAAGATTGGAAAAGGGGTAAATGGTATTGGAGATGGGGCAAGCTACTTCGATGCTGACGATCCTTTGGGGCCCAAAATGATTTTTATCGAAAATCCAATTGACGGTAGTTACCAAATTGAAACCGTTGGGACTGGGGAGGGAGATTTCCATATCGGTGTAATGAAGCTTACGGGTAACTCACCCGATCCTGTGGGTGCCAGTGAGGATGTAATTTTGCCAACGATTGCTGGTGTTATTACAGATAATGAAAAACAAGATTTTGAAATAGAATCTTTAGGAGAAGGTTTGGTTGTTGATGGTGTTGTATATGGAGACCTACCAATTGCTACAGCATCGGCAACAGATCAGATTCGAGTGAATCAGCTCATCGCTGTGCTTGATCGTCTTGAGGGCGCGGGCGAGGTAAAACCAAGTACCGCTGATATCTTGCGACGCTCTTTTTTGTCTCGCATTAAACAATTGGACGCAAGAGATTTCCATCACGACAGAGGGTCTTCTTTGTATGTTCAGATTTTTAGATCTAATTTATCAATGCAAATACATGGTCATATTTCGTACATAAATTTTATGACCAAGCTGAGACAAATTACTCCTTCAGCTCAGCAAGAACTTGTGCTTCTGCTGCAAGAACTTCTTGAAAATATTTGACGCCTTGATTTCTTTAGCGTAAAAGCAAAAGAAAAAACAAATAATGCCAAAAGTATTTAATTTAAGGAACGTAAGTGCGAGTATTCCACTCTGTGCTGACAAAGACCTTGTTCAGAAACTTGCAGGCCTGATGAAGGTTCTTGATGAAAAAGTTACTGCACTTGAGGTTAACACCGCTGAATCTCGAATTGCTTGGTATGTGCGCAAGATTGAGCTTGTGCTATGTATTGCACTGTATGTGGAGGAGCTGCTGAGTCGTACTCAGACAACGTCAACTCATCAGGCAAATCCGGAAACAGTTCAGGCCCACAGGCTTGTCTTAAAGAAGTGGTGTAAAGACTTACAATTGCCCGGCCGTATTGGGTTGAGTTATCAAGAAAGGCAATTAAGAGTGAAAAGAAGATTCGACACCATGATGGGAGAAATCATCTCAATCAACCATGGTGATCTGCTCCGTAACGGACTCGGTAAACAAGAGGTGGTCATTGACCATCGTTATGCATTACCCGAAGAACTCAAAAGTGTCTACCGGTCAGATGTTGAAAATAGGCTTCACTACCTATTTCTTTCTGAGGCTGGTGTATACCAATTTGACTAAAAAATAAGCCCCCTAATCAAGGGGGCTTTTATGATATACTCCGTGCACTATGGATGAGCTAGCAAAGATTATTGGCAGTGCGGCACGAGTGAAGATCATGAGACTCTTCTTGTTTAATGAAGATGAAATCTATAGCTCTGCAGATGTTGCCAAGCGAAGTCGAGTAACCAAACCGGTAACTCAAAAAGAGTTGAATGTATTGCAGAAGGTTGGCTTCCTCAACAAAAAACAAACCACCTTTGAGTTGGTGACTAAAACAAAAACCGGGAAAGAATCTATTCGAAAAAAGAAGGCACTTGGATATAGTTTGAATACCAAGATGTCACTCGTTGGACCACTTCGAAATCTTTTGATTGATGTCGGTTTAATTAAGGGGAAAGATCTGATCCAGCGCTTCGCGAAAACAGGACGCATCAAAGTGCTCGTATTGGCTGGCGTGTTTTTGGACGAACCAGATAGTATGGCCGATCTCTTAATTGTTGGTGACAATATCAATAAAGCTAAAGTAGAAAAAACCATCCAAGAAATGGAGGCTGAGATAGGGAAAGAGCTTCGCTACGCAATTTTTGATGTGACTGAATTTAAGTATCGACTTGAGATGTATGACAAGTTAGTTCGAAGTATCTTTGACTATCCGCACGACATGCTCGTAGATAAATTGGGGCTCAACTATAAACGATAAGTCGTTTGCGTGATACACTAGTACTACCGAATTATTCATTAAATTCAGTAGTATGGCTTCATCTTTTGAAATTATTCAACCACTGGCAGATTCATCTCAGTTGGTTTGGAACACCGTAATCTCTTTCTTGCCGCAAGTAATCATTGCGATCGCAATCTTTCTTATTGGATTGCTCGTAGGTTCTTTGGTGGGGAAGGCGGTATATCACCTTATCGAACATCTTAAACTTGATCGCGCGCTTAAGGCGACTGGTGTACACAACGCACTGGCTCGTGCAGACATTGAATTCCGAGCATCGCGTTTCTTGGCCGGATTATTTAACTGGTTCCTTATCATCATCTTCTTGGTATTGGCACTAGACATCCTTGGACTACAGCAGCTTAATCAGTTCCTAAACGAAGTACTGCTCTACATTCCAAATGTATTTATTGCAGTAGTAGTTCTCATGATCGCTTCAGTGGTAAGCAACTTTGTATTCAAGGTTGTGGTGGGAAGCGCAAAGGCAGCTGGCATTGAAGTTGCCAACTTCCTTGGTTCTGTTTCTAAATGGGCAATCTGGATTTTTGCAATCTTGCTTGCACTTACCCAATTGCGAATTGGGGAGCAGTTCCTCTTCACTCTCTTTACCGGAATCGTAGCAATGTTCGCCATTGCTGGTGGTATTGCATTCGGTCTTGGAGGAAAGGAGGCAGCACAGCGTGTGATTGGTCATGTGGCCAAGGCGGTGCAGAAGCATAACTAAGTCTACTCAGATCTATTTACATAAAAGCCTCTCGAAAGAGAGGTTTTTATTTTTGTTTACAAAACTTAATACGTGTTGTATTTTGTGGAAAATAAAAACCCCCTCTCCTCAACCCCGAACCGCAACAGCGGTTATTTTTGTAATTAAAGACATTGCACCCAACTTTTAATCAGTTGATCATGCTCTAACATGATTTCAAGTGGGGTTTTGAAGTTCAGAAT
>Ga0075476_10000217_pt1 | contig 24835 bp, 48 predicted proteins | sample DEB08_DNA_5_FD_76339 | JGI IMG/M metagenome (GOLD analysis project Ga0075476, IMG submission 76339) | Aqueous microbial communities from the Delaware River and Bay under freshwater to marine salinity gradient to study organic matter... | ecosystem: Environmental > Aquatic > Marine > Coastal ...
AACCGTGAGGGTTACGGCGGTGACGGTTTGACGGAGGGAACACTTCGTGAGGCTCGCGCTATGGCTCGCGGTGAAATGAGTGATGACAAGGTGGTTCGCGCTAACGCGTGGGCTGCTCGCCATGAACCGGATTTGGATGCTCCGCAGAACCGTGACCCGGAACATCCGGAGTGGCCGGGTGCGGGTGCGGTTGCTCATTACTTGTGGGGTATTGACCCGTTGGACCCCGGTCCGGCGCGGCGTTGGTTGGAACGTGAAGTTGAACGCATCCGTGACGAAAGGACAGAGATGCAGCACACAGAGATCCGCACCCTTGATACGGAGTTGCGTGCGGTTGATGAGTCGTCTAATGGGATGTCGTTCGGGGGTTACGCTTGGCGATACAATGAGCCTTCGTTGCCGTTGCCGTTTACGGAGCGCATCGCTCCGGGTGCTTTCACTCGCACGTTGAAGTCACGCAACGACATTCGTGCGTACTACAACCACAACGATGAACTGCTACTTGGTTCCACTCGCGCTAAGACTCTCCGCATTGAGGATCGTGCGGACGGTGGGTATGTGGAGATTGATCTGCCGGATACCGAACTTGGACGCTCTACCGCGTATCACATTCGCCGGGGTGACATTACCGGTATGTCGTTCGGCTTTTCTACGGTCGCTGATGAATGGTCGCAGGACGGCAACGAACGCACCCTGAACGAAGTGCGGTTGCATGAAGTGTCTGTTGTCTCCGGTGTGCCTGCATATCCGACGACTACTGCTAGTGTCCGTAACTTGAAGGTCATTGCGCACCGTACTGAAATGGATGCGGATGTTCTCGCTGACGCTATGAACGCGTTGCAGGCGGGTGAACTTGACGACGACCAAGCGAACATTCTGCGCACGGTCGTTGATCGCATGACCGGTAAGGATTCGGAACCGGAACCAACTGTTCCGTTGTCCGTTCTGCAAAAGCAAATGGATTTGCTTTCTAAGGCTTTCTAGATTTTCGTCACTACGGAGCCGTAGGACGATGCCGCACGCGGAGCCGCTGCGGGTTTGCAAGATAAATAAAACATCTATTCAAGAGAGGTATTCCAATCATGGAGTATTTGAAGCGACAGGTTGAGGCTCGCCAGCAGGCGTGGCACGCAGCCAAGACGCTCCTTGATTCTGCGGCGGCTGAGGCGCGTGACCTTACCGCTGAGGAACAAGAGCAGTATGACCGCATCAACGCTGACATTGATGCACGTACGCAGCGCATTGAGGATCTGCAAGCGGCAGAGGCTCGCGCCAAGGATATTGAGGCATCGCTGGTTGATGCACCTGAGGTTCGTGAGGCTGCGAAGGTTCGCACCGAATCGGATTTTGATATGGTCCGCGCTCTGGTGGCGGGTGACATTCGTTCGTACACTTTCGAGCGTCGTGACCTGAACACCTCTGACGATTCGGCTCTTGTGCCGCAGTCGTTCTACGATGTCATTCAGGAGAAGTTGGTTACCGTCGGTCCGATGCTTGACGGTGGCATTGTCACTCTGCTGAACACCGCTTCCGGTGAGGACATCAAGGTTCCGGTTGAGTCCACTCGTCCGGCTGCTACCGCTATTGATGAGGCTACGTCGATCACTCCGCTTGATCCGACGTTCAGCAGCATCACCCTGAAGAGCCAGAAGGTTGCCGTGCTGACCAAGGTCAGTCGCGAGTTGCTCACCGATTCGGGTATTGATGTTGTGTCCTACCTTGGACGCACCCTCGGCACTTCGGTTGGTGTGAAGGTGAACAACCTCCTGACTGTTGGCACGGGAACAAACGAAGCCAACGGTGTAGTGACGGCGGCTGGTTCCGGCGTTACCGGTGGAACCGGCGTGTCCGGCGCTTTCACCGCTGACAATCTGATCGACCTTGCGCACGCTGTTGATGGTGCGTACGTTCGGCTTGGTGGCGCTTACATGATGCGCCGTGCATCCATGGGTGCGTTGCGCAAGTTGAAGGACAACGCTGGTCAGTACCTCTACATGCCTGCGGCAACTGTCGGCACTCCCGACACGTTCGCTGGTTACCCGATTGTTGAGAACCCCGATGTTCCGGCCATTGCGACCGGTGCTAAGTCGGCTCTCTTCGGATGGCATGGTTCCTACCATGTTCGTCAGGTTGGCGGCATTGAGGTTGCTCGATCGGATGATGCCTACTTCGCATCTGATGAGGTCGGGTTCCGCGTGACCATGCGTATTTGGGGTGACCTTGGTCAGAGCGATGCGGTGAAGTATTTCATCGGCAACGCGTCCTAGTAACCTCTAGCGTGACCGGGAGGGTAGTCGGAGGCAGGACCGGCTACCCTCCCTCCTGCCAAAACCTGCCAACGGAGGAAACTAATGAACCGCGCAGAGAAGCGGCGTAGAAACCGCAACGGCGTTGCACCCATCGCAGGCCTATGGGTGAGCAATGCAGCATGGTCGCCAACGGGATACGGAACGCAAACAAAGCAAGTGGTATCCCGCATGATCAAAGACGGTCATCCCGTCGCGGTCGCAGCGAACTATGGTCTTGAAGCAACGATGAGTGCGTGGGAAGGCATTGAGCATTTCCCTCGCGGGTACGATCCGTATTCGAACGATATGGTTCACCCGTATTTCATTGATTGGTCGAAGCAGCATCCTGATCACCGGCACTACGTTTTCACTCTTTACGATGTGTGGGTTTTCAATCATCCGCGTTGGGATGAACTGCCGGTGGTGTCGTGGGTTCCTGTTGACCACATGCCGATCCCTGAGAAAGTCGGCGCGTTCATCAAAAAACCGAATGTAAATCCGGTTGCCATGAGTAAATACGGATCCGGCCTGATGACGAAAGCCGGAATTGATCACTATTACATTCCGCATGGTATTGAAACGTCAATCATGAAACCAACGGCTCAGGTGTCTGACGATGTGGGGAATGTGCGCACGGGTCGTCAACTAATGCAGGTTGATGATGATCAATTCGTGGTTGGTGTCGTCAACGCGAATAAGGGTACTGCTCCGATCCGTAAGGCGTTCGGGGAACAGTTGCTTGCTTTTTCTATCTTTGCGGAACGGCATGACGACGCGGTGATTTATATGCACACGGAGCGTTTCGGTGGCATGGGTGGTATCCCGCTGGATCCGTTGATCAACGCTGTTGGATTGGATGAGTCGCGGGTGAAGTTCGTGAATCAGTATCAGAACCGCATTGGTATTAGTGATGAGGTTCTGGCGGCGATCTATACCGGCATGGATGTGTTGTTGGCTCCGACTCTTGGCGAGGGGTTCGGGATCACGGTTGCGGATGCTCAGGCCTGCACGACACCTGTGATAGTGAATGACTTTTCCGCACAACCGGAACTTGTCGGTGATGGTTGGAAGGTGCGCGGTCAACCCCTGTGGGATGCGTCGCAGAACGCATGGTTCAACACTCCTGCCGTGGAAGATATTGTTCACGCGTTGGAGCAGGCGTACGAACGCAAAGGTGAGAAATCTCCGCAGGCACGGAAGTTCATTGTCGATAATTATGACGCGGACAAGGTGTATGCGGATCTGTGGCGGCCGTATTTGGAGATGCTGCCGTGAGGGTTGCGTGGGTGACGCATCACATTCCGCAGGCTGACGCTGATTGGCTTTTGCCGGGTGGTGTCGGTGGCGCGGAGATGACTGATGCCACTATGATAAGTCATGCTCCCCCGTCTGTCTCTGTTGACGTTATCACTCCTGATAAGTGGGAGCAGGCGTTAGACGCAGATCGGGTTGTTATTACGGGTACGGATTTCTTGTCTGATGCGGCATTGGTGGCGTTGGCTGAACGTAAACCGATTGTGTGGGTTCATCATCAGCAAGCACCTAGTCCTGTGCGGCAACGGTTGTTTCAGTTGGCTGATCCGTTTGTCACGATGTCTAAGGCTCATGCTGAGGTTGAGGCTTCGTGGTCTGGTGTGTTCGGTGAGTGGTGTCATGGTGATATCACTTGTGACATCACCCCTAGGGACAAGAAACCTGCCGCTTTATGGAGTGCGCGAAATCATCCCCAAAAGGGACTTCTCGCGGCACGACTATGGTCCCGTAGTATGGGACTACCGCTGACGGAGTTATCCGGTGTGGATCGCTCTGAAGTGCTTGATGCTATGGCTGAACATGAATGGTTCGTGTTTCTACCTCAGGCGTTCGACTCGTGTCCTCGCACGTTGATTGAAGCGGAGTATGCGGGTTGCCAGATACACACCAACGCTAATGCGGGTCGCCGGGATCCCGGTCCGCTGGATGAAGTAATGGCTGCGCAGGTTCCAAAGTTTTGGGGTTGGCTATGACGGAAACAATCGGCGTTGTCACAACCTGCCATACCTACACGCATTTCATTCCTGATTGGTCAGCGTCAGTTGTTGAGTTGAACCGCAAACCGGATGAAGTAATTATTGCTTGCACCAATCCGGCAAATGTTATTGCGAACCTTGACCCGCGTTTGCATGACGTTACCGTCATCAGCGTTCAACAGCCTTTCCTTTTGAGTAAGTATTTGAATCGTGCGGTACAGGCATTGGATACTGATTGGGTTGCGTGGATTGGCGCGGATGATCGTTACCGACCTACCGCGTTTGATGATCTGCCGCTGGAATCTAGTGACGTTATTGGGTTCGGGATGGCTTGGCCTAATGGCTCCGCAACTGTCCCATCTCATGTGACACCGGAGCGAGTGTTGCGGGTGACGGATAACCTGTTGTTGTGTGGGAGTTTGTTCCGCAAATCGTTGTGGGAAACGCACCCATTCAATGAAGATTTGTTTCCCTTTGAGGATTGGGGATTTTGGGTTGGTTGCGCGGCGCAAGGCGCACGCATTACGACAACAGGTCGCGTTGATTTTGATTACAGTACCCACGGCGCTCAGAATCACCCACCACAGGAACCAACACGAACAAAGATTCGTGAATGGCTGAATAGTTTGAAAGGCTGAACATGGCGATCACCAACGGCTATGCCACCTTGACTCAGGTGAAGGCTGCGGCTCGCATCACGGACAATGTTGATGATGAGTTGTTAGAGACCGCTATTGAATCGTCGTCCCGCATGATTGATGGTTACTGCGAACGCAGGTTCTACACGAACGGCACGGAGACACGTTACTTCGCGGCAACGAACGCTTACTTCGTGGATGTTGATGATTTGGCTGGGACTGCTATCACCGTGGAAACTTCGGCAGGGTTGGACGGCATCTATGATGAAACGTGGACCGCTGCTGATTATCAGTTGGAGCCGTTGAACCGCACGAACGCTGGTCTTGATTTCCCGATCACGCGGCTGCGGTCGGTTGGTGATTACTTGTTCCCGGTTGATGTGGTGGCTAATGAAACCGGCGTGAAGATCACGGGTGTGTTCGGGTTCGCTACTGCGGTCCCGGCTGCCGTGAAACAGGCAACAATTCTGGCGAGCCTGCGTCAGTATCAGCGTTATTCATCGGCGCTTGGCGTGGCCGGGTTCGGGGATATGGGTGCGGTGCGTGTGGCTCGCATTGACCCCGATATTCAGTCGATGCTTATGCCGTTCCGCAAGGTCACTCATGGTGTCGCCTGATGGCTACCCTGAGTGAGATTCGTACGGGTATCGCAACGAACCTAGGAACGATCAGCGGTCTGCGTACGTCAGCGTATGTGCCGGACGAACCGAAGCCACCTATCGCAATCATCTTCCCTGAGAACATCAGTTTTGATACCGCGTTCGGTCGCGGGTTAGATACTTACACATTCACGGTGCAAGTGATCGTGTCCAAGATTTCTGACCGGAATGCGCAATCCAATCTTGACGGTTATTGCAATCCGTCCGGAGCGAGCAGCGTCAAGGCTGCTCTTGAATCAGATAAGACTCTCGGAGATCTGGTGCAGGATCTACGAGTAACGGAAGCACGGGACTACCGCGCTGCCACCATCAATGAGAACACCTATCTAACCGTGACGTTTGCGGTTACTGTGTATGCGTAAGGAGCATCATGGCTAAGTACGTGCTGACTGACCCGGTTATCGTTTTCGCCGGTTCGACCATCACTTCGTCATGCGCAAGCGTGACGATCAACCTTTCCGCTGACGATGTGGAGACAACCGCGTTCGGCGCGGCTGGCGGCTACCGCACTCGTATCGGTGGATTGAAGTCTGGAACAGTTGATTTCGAAATGCATCAAGACTTTGGTGCGTCCGGTATTGATTCGCTGTTCTTCCCGAACCTTGGCGGGACCGTCGCGGTGTCCGTCGTGCCAGGTGGAACTGCTGCTGTTTCGGCCACGAATCCGCAGTTTTCGTTTGACGTTTTGGTTACAGAATATAGTCCCGTGGATGGTGCGGTTGGCGATCTCGCTACCACGAGCGTTTCACTTCCGATTACCGGTGAGGTCACTCGCGGTACCGGAGCCTAGACCTTCATTACCTTAGATAGGAGTTCCTGCCAATGAAGATGCACCTACGCATAACGAACGACGACGGGTCAACCGCTGATGTTACGGTGTCGGCGGTTGATCTTGTCGCGTTCGAAGCGGAGTTCAATCGGTCTGTTGCTAAGTTCCAAGATGAGTTTCGTTTGACGGATATGTTCTGGTTGGCGTGGCATTCGCTGCGCCGGTCGGATCCGTCTATCGGTGATTTCTCTGATTGGCTTACTGTCGCGGATCCTGATGTTGAGTTCGGTGATGGGGACGAACTTGTCCCTTTGGAGAGCAGTCCGCAACGTTCCGAATAGTGCATTTGGCGTATGAGTTTGGTTTGAGTCCGTCTGCTGTCATGGCGGAATCTGATCGGGTGATCACAACAATGCAGCGTTATTTGCGTTGGCGGGGTGTTCAGGAACGCAAAGCCAATAAGGGGTCTAAGTGAAGGTTCAAGTCAAGGGTATTCGTACGACGTTGAACGCGTTGAAGGAACTTGATAATGACATTTACAAGGACACGTTGAAGGGTTTGCGGAAGTCGGCTAATACGTTGCGTGACGAATCGCAGGGGTTAGTCAAGGATGGTCAACCTTTGTCCGGTTGGAAAGGTTGGCGCGGTGGTTACGACGCGAACACTATCCGTGGTGGTATAAAGGTCACGACGGCGAAGCGACGTAAACGCGGCACGGTCGTGTCAAATGTGATGGGTGTCCAGAACACTACGGCGGCAGGTGTCATTTGGGAACTTGCCGGTCGCAAGTCGGATGGTCAACCACCTAGGCCGGGTCGCAATCCGCGTACCGGTCGAACGTACGGCAACGGTCAATCATTCGTTCAAAAGATCCGTGACGTTTCCGGCAAATCCGCGTCCCGTCTGGTGTGGGGTGCGTACGATTCTCCTCAGGATTGGAACCGGGATTCTGAGGCAGACAAGATCATTGAGTTAGTCGATAAGGCTACGCGTGTAGCACAGGCTAAGTTGGGAGCATACCGTGGCTAGAAACCCTGCGGTTCTCGTTAGCCTGCTCTCTGATTGGGACGGCAAGGATCTTGCGAAGGCGCAACGCGAGATTGCCAAGATGCAGGCGCAGACTCAGACATTTGGCGACAAGTTCGCGGCGATGGGTAAGAAAATTCAGAACGTCGGCGCGTCTGTGTCGAAGGCCGGTGGGACTCTCACGAAGTCTGTGACGTTACCTATTGTTGGTATTGGTGCTGCTGCGGTTGCGACCGCTGCGGAATTTGAAAAGTCCATGAATCGCGTGCGTGCCGTGTCCGGCGCGACCGGGGATGACTTTGACGCGTTGCGGGATCAGGCTGCGGAACTTGGCCGGACTACTGCGTTCACCGCTGGTCAGGCGGCTGAGGGTATGTCGTTCCTTGCTATGGCCGGTTTCAAGACTACAGATATTCTTGAATCCATGCCGGGTGTGTTGCAGTTGGCGGCTGCGGGTCAGATGGATTTGGCTGAGGCCGCTGATATTGCGTCTAACGTTTTGACGGGTTACGGCAAGACCGCCGATGAGATGACTAACGTTGTCGATATTCTGGCCAAGACATTCACATCTGCTAACACGGATTTGTCTCAGTTGGGTGAGGCGATGACGTATGCGGCTCCGGTTGCCGCGTCTGCGGGTGTGCAGTTTGAGGAAGCCGCTGCCGCTATCGGGTTGATGGGTAATGCGGGTATTCAGGGAAGCATGGCGGGTACGTCTTTGCGTAACGCTATCGCTGCTTTGCTGGATCCGACGCGTAAACAATACGCAGCGATGAAAGACCTTGGTCTGACTGTCACAGATGCGACCGGCCAACTTCTACCGTTCGAAGATATTGTTCGGCAACTTGGCGAATCGGGTGCGACAACATCTGATTTCATTACCATCTTTGGTAAGCGTGCCGGTCCTGCTATGGCTGCTCTTGTTGATCAGGGTGCTGATGCTCTCGCTGATTTGACGAGTGAGTTAGAGAACGCAGGCGGCACGGCGCAATCTATTGCGGATACGCAACTTCAAGGCTTGCAAGGTCAGTTGACGAAACTGAAATCAGCCTTTGAAGGGTTGATGATCAGCATTGCGGATTCCGGTTTGTTGGATCGCGCTACTGTCTTGATGGAGCAGTTGACTGCGGGTGTCGGTCAGTTGACGGCTAAGTTCGAATCGTTGTCACCTAGCACGCAGAATATGATTTTGAAAATGGCCGCGATTGCTGCGGCTATCGGTCCGGTGCTGTTGATTGTCGGCAAGTTGATTAGCAGCGTCGGCGCGATTATTGCCGTGTTCAATCCGTTGACGTTGAAGATTGCTCTGGTTGTTGCTGCGGTTGCGGCGTTGGCTGCCGGGTTCATGTACCTGTGGAACAATAGCGAGACTCTACGGAATACGGTGATGGAGGCGTGGAACAGTATCCGCGCTGCCGTGTCTCAGGCGATTGATCAGGTGAAGCAATCGTTGTATGAGAACAGGGATGCGATAGAGACGCTACGGCAGGCGTTCATGCAGATCATGCAATTCCTCGCTGACTATGTGATTCCTGCGTTGGTTCTTTTCTATTCCGTGTATCTGCAAACGTTGATCACGTTCCTCGCTAAGATCATCACAACAGTTATTGAATTGATTTCGTATTGGACTAACTTCATCGCTAAGTTGGTTGAGGTCGGTACGGCAATCATTGAGTTCCTTGCGACGGCGAAAACAAATATTGATACTTTCGTTGAGGGTGTCCGTACTGCGCTCGTGAACACGTTCAATGAGATACGTGATTTCTTCGCGGAGGTTTTCGCTGAGATTTACACGACGATCACGGACACAATCAAACGTGCAATCAACTTCGTTATTGGTGGTATCAACCGTGTCATCAATGCGTGGAATGGGATTTCGTTTACGATCCCGACGGTGACTGTTCCGTTTGTGGGTACGTTCGGTGGTCAGTCGGTGGGGACGAATGACATTCAACCGATTCCGGAGTTGGCTGATGGTGGCATTGTTTCGAAGGCTACGTTGGCGGTTATCGGTGAGGCCGGTCCGGAAGCCGTGGTTCCGTTGCGGAAGTCCGGTAATGCGGGTCAGTTCCTTGGCGGGTCGAATATAACGATCAATGTTACTGCCGGTATGGGTACTGATGGTGCGGAGGTCGGTCGGCAGATCGTGGATGCCATCCGTAAATATGAACGGCGGTCCGGTCCTGTCTTTGCGGGTGCATGATGGCTAACCCTGCGGTGACGGTGAAGATTGCGTTTGATTTGAACGCTGCCGGTCAGGGTGATTTCTTGACGTTGAATGACCCGGTGAAGGGTGAGTTGGGGAACGCTAGTTATCCGCTTGCTGGTGATGTGTTGACGGATGTTACGGCTGATGTTCGGTCGGTGCGGATCCGTCGTGGTCGGTCTAACGAGTTGGATCGTTTTCAGGCAGGGTCGATTGATGTTGTGTTGGATAACCGGCAACGCTTGTATGATCCGACGGCTGGGACGGCGGTCAGTCCGTATGGTGTGAGTTTGAAACCGCGTAAGGAAATCACGGTTGCGCTTGATGGTGAAGCGGCGTTCGTCGGTCAGGTTGATGATTGGGATTTGGAATATCAACTGTCGGGGGATAGCGTCACGAAGGCTAAGGGTGCGGACGGTTTCGCTATCTTGTCGCAACAGACGATCAGTCCGCATACGACTTCGGCTGAGACGACGGGTGAACGTGTCGCGGCGATCCTTGACCGGGGGGAAATAAATTGGCCGTCCGCGCTGCGTGATATTGATACCGGTGAAGCAACCCTTATTGCGGATTCTGTTGGCGGTACTGCGAATCCTGCACCTGTGAACGCGTTGCAGTATTTGCAGCGTGTGGAACGTGATGAACCTGGCGCGTTGTATGTGGATCGTTCTGGTTTTCTCACGTTCCGTTCACGTACGGATGTGCAGACGATTACTAGCACGAAGTTCGCGGATGATGGTACAGGCATTCCGTTTTCTAATATCGGTGTTGAGTATGGTACGGAGCAGTTGAGGAATGCGGTTTCTGTTGCTCGCGTGAATGCTGGTACTGCGACGGCAGCGGATCTTGATTCGCAAACTGATTACGGTGTCATCAGTTATGAACAACGCGATAGCCTGCTGGATTCTGATGCGCAGGCGCAATCGTTAGCGGATTGGCTGGTGAACCTGTATGGTCAACCACAGTTGCGGATCAGGGAAGTTGCATTTGATCTGATCGGGTTGACCGATGATCAGGTAACAGAGTTGTTGACGTTGGATCTTGGTGACGCGGTTCAGGTGGTGTTCACTCCGAACAGCATCGGTTCACCTATTTCCAGATATGTAGCGGTTGATTCAATCGAACATGACATCACACCGGGTACGCATCGGATGAAGGTTGGCTTGTCGCAGACCATCGGCGCGTTTATTCTTGATTCGCCGGTGTTCGGTGAACTTGACGACGACATTCTCGGTTTCTAGGTAAGGGAGAATCATGGCGCAATTTACTGCCGGTGAGGTTTTGACGGCGGCTAACCTGAATAATGCAATCAACGGTCCTACGTTGAACGCGCAGACGGGGACCGCGTACACGCTGGCGGCTACGGATACCGGCAAGTTGGTGACGCTATCTAATGCGTCGGCTATCACGGTGACGGTGGAGCCTGAGGCGACGGTGGCGTTCACGGCTGGCGCTGCGGTGGGTATCGCTCAGTTGGATGCCGGTCAGGTGACGATCACGGCTGGGTCGGGTGTGACGATCAACGGCGGTTCGGCGTTGAACGCTCAATACTCTGCCGCGCAGTTGTATTACTTGGACAGCGATACTTGGCTGGCCGTGGGTGATTTGGCGTGACTCTGTTTCACGCGCTGGGTCCGTTCGCGGCGCAGGGTGGTGTGGTCGCTGCTCCCGGCATGGTGCTTCTGACTGACTACACGATCACTCATGCTGGTACGTCAGCGACTCTCACCAATGGTCAGGTGACGTTCACAGCGATTACGTCGCTGTCGTTGAACGGCGTATTCTCGGCTGACTTCGACAACTACCTAATCCTAATCCGATGCCTTGGAAATACTGACATAAATATGCAATTACGGATGGTTGCCTCTGGAACGCCAGCCACAGGATCAAATTACACCACGCAGGAAATATATGCTGTTGGTACGGTAGTTGGTGCTGGTAGAGCATCCGGCACAATCGCAAGTTTTCAGTTTTTTGGGTCCCAAAACATGAACGGCACTCATTTACATCTTTATGGTCCTGCCTTAGCGCAGCCAACAGCATTTAGAGCAGTTGGAGCGCGAGGAACGGGCGGTGCACAGATTGACGAATTGGCTGGCACTCATTCTTTGTCTACGTCTTATGACGGCCTGTATATATCGGCAACGAATGGGAACATTACCGGCGCTCTACAAGTGTATGGGGTGAGATCATAAATGGCTGCTGGTGATGGTCTTGTAAGCATGACACCCACCTCTATCGCGCACAGCGGTACGAGTGCGAGTATCAACGCTGATGGTGGTGTGGATTTCACGGCGGTGACTTCGTTGTCGTTGAATGGTGTGTTCACGAGCGACTACGACAACTACCTGATCGTGATTAGTGCATATACATCTGTTGATGAGCGAACAATGAGATTTCGTTTGCGTGCGTCCGGTAGTGACGCATCTGGCTCTGACTATACAAAACAGCAGTTACGCGCAGATGCTTCAAGTGCTACAGGTGCACGCACTACGGGAGCGACTGAGGGTGACTTGGGTAATTACGATACTGCAACGAGCGGCGATACGGTGCATCTGTACGGTCCAGCGTTGGCGCAGCCGACAGCGGTTAGAAATATAAATGTTGATTCGGATAACGGTGCTGAGATTCTTGACCGCGCTACGACTCACTCACTTTCTACTTCGTATGACGGTATAACGATTTATCCGACCGCTAATGCGATCACCGGCAACATTCACGTTTTCGGGTATGAGGAGTAGGCATGGCTGAGATTGCTGGGTTGAAACTGATTACTCCGTCGTCGGTGACAACAGGTGGCGGTGCAACCGCATCAGGTACAGGCAAAACAACATTTACCGGCCTAACCACAACAGGCTCAATATCGCTGGAAGGCATTTTCTCTGCAACTTACGACAATTACCTTTTGGTTATTGGTAGTTTGGAAGGCACGGGTGGTTCGCTGTTGTGTCGTTTGCGCGTTGGTGGCAGCGATGCCTCGGGAGGCGACTATGCTCGGCAGCAAATAGACGCAGAAATAACTACTGTTTCTGGTAGCCGTAGCACGGGACAAACATCTACCCGCATTGGTAATGCTAGTGCAGCATCAACATACAGCGGAAATCACGTTTACGTTTATGGTCCTAATCTGGCGCAGCCAACTGCGTTCCGGTCCGTAAGTTGTTATCACGACGGCGGCGCTCGTATTCTTGATTACGCCAGCACACACAGCCTGTCCACATCTTATACGGCTTTGACCTTGTTCGGGTCGGGAGCAACATCACCGGGGACCGCTGGAACCATTCAAGTATTTGGACTCTCACAGTAAGGAATGAACTAATGGCACTAGAACCGTGGATCATCATTACCACCTACCCCGACGGTAGGACTGAGGAACGCCTCGCTACCGCTGAGGAAGTAGCACAACGCGAGGCTGATATTGCTGCTGCTGAGGCGCAGCGGGTGGCTGAGGAGGAGGCTGAGGCGGCGCGGCTGGCGGCTCGTGCGTCGGCTGAGGAGAAACTAGCGGCCTTAGGTTTGACGGCTGATGAGATAGCGGCGATATTGTAATGAGCGCTCCTGATGTTATCGGCATGGTTGTTGCTGGGACAGCGATTGTGTCGGCGTTGCTTGCTGGGATCATCTGGTTGATTCGTGCGCAGGTCGCTATGCAGAAACAGTTTCAGCCTAACGGTGGTCAGAGTGTGCGGGATAGTTTGAACCGCATTGAGAGTGATGTTCGCCGGGTCGCTGAGAAAGTTGATGATCATATTGAATGGCATATGGATCAAAACTAGATTGGAGTCCTGTCATGTGGTCGGTTGAGTTTTGGAAGTCTGCGGGGGAACGCGCTTTGCGTACTTTCGCGCAGGTCTTATTGTCGATGATTGTTGTTGGTGAAACCGGTTTCCTTGATGTGGATTGGGTGCAGGCTGGATCCGTTGCTGGTCTTGCTGCTCTCGCGTCTGTCCTGATGAGCATTGGCGCGACGGGTTTGGGGGATAAGGGTACGGCTTCGTTGGTGCGTGATCGCTGATGCGTGTTCGTCCGAAGCGGCTTGCGTTCAAGTTGCGTTCGTATGGCGTGCCGGTGAAGTATGTGCCGGATTGGGATTCGGCTCGTATTGACCCGTATGGTGGTCGGTCTGATTTCGTTGGTGTGGTGTTGCATCACACGGCGGGGGTTGATTCGCTGCGGTATATTTGTTACACGAATCCGTATGCGCCTGTTCGTGCTGCGCATTTTCTTGTTGAGAGGGATGGTACGGTTCGGGTGTGTTCGGGGGTTGGTGCGTATCATGCTGGTAAGGGTGGTCCGTGGCGGTTCCCGAAAAAGGGTGCTGATGTGATCGTGCCTAGAGATCAAGGGAATAGTCACCTGTACGGAATCGAAATCGAATCATTGGGTACGTCCCGCAAGATTGATGGTTCCAAAGAGGGTATGACCGTTGAGCAGGTTGTTTCTACTGCGCTCCTGTCGGCTGCGTTGTTGAATGCTATGCGTCGTGGGTGGCGTTCGTGGCCGGTGTCGCGGGTGATCAGGCATCGTGATTGGACTACCCGGAAGATTGATGTCAAGCAGGATATTGAGTGGTGGCATCAGGTGATTGGTATTGCGCGTGCGAATAAGGGGGAGCCGGTTCGTGCTGAGGCGTTGATTCGTCAGTTTGTGAAGGAACATCCTAAGGGTCGCGTGTGAGTCTCGTTGACCGGTTGGGGGAGGCTGCTCCTGCGAAGCGTGGGGGTCGTTGCCGTGTGGCGGTGATCCTTGACGCGTTGGGGGAGTCGGATCGGGTGGCGTTGTTTGATGCGTTGTGGGTTCCGAAGGAAGATCCGGCGCGGTTGTCGGCTCAGGCTATCGCTGATGCGTTAGCGTCTGAGGGGTTTCCGGTTCATCCTAAGACGATTCAGATTCACCGCAAAGGTGGTTGTTCCTGTGAGCCTGTCGGACAAACTTGCGCCGCGTCAGCCTAAGGTGTTGACGGTTGATATAGAAACTGCTCCGGCTATCGTTATGGCGTGGGGTTTGTGGGATCAGAACATTGGTGTTTCGCAGATTGTTGAGCCTTCGCGGGTGTTGTGTTTCGCGGCTAAGTGGTATCACCAAAAGCGGGTTCTGTTCGGGTCGGAGTTTCATCACGGAAAAGAGCAGTTCCTTGCGCAGGCGTGGGAGTTGTTCGATGAAGCGGACGCGGTTGTTACTTATAACGGTGTGAAGTTTGACATTCCTCACCTTCAGCGTGAGTGGGTGTTGTTGGGTTGGGGTCCGCCTTCGCCGTGGGTTGATGTGGATTTGTTGCGGACGTTCCGGTCTCGCTTCAAGTTCATGAGTAACAAACTTGGTTTTGTGACGGATCAACTTGGTCTTGATACGAAACTTGAGACGGGTGGTCAGTCTCTGTGGACTCGTGTGCTTGCTGATGATCGGCAGGCGTGGGATGAGTTCAAGCGTTACAACAAGCAGGATGTTGTGATCACGGAACAACTGATGATGCAGGTGTTGCCGTGGATCAAGTCGGGTCCGCATTTCGGTTTGTTGTCTGGTGATCCGGCGCGGTGTTTCGCGTGTGGTTCTCCGGAGTTGGTTCCGGCTGGTGTGGTGTTTACGCGGTCGGTGAAGTATCCGAAACTTGTTTGTGTGTGTGGTGCGTGGAATAAGGTGTTGAGGTCGGGTGAGACTCGTCCGGCATAAAAAGAAATCCCCCGGCGTTTGCCGGGGGTTCCTTTTGGTTTGTGGCTAGAAAGATGGGTCGCGGTAGTCTCGCTGGAAACCAACCACAAGTTGTGCGTACCACATGGTGCTACCGTCGCTGTCAATCTGCAAGTACGTTCCTTGCTTGGCGCGGAACCGACCGAAGTGATCGGTGTGCAATTCCTTGATTTGTCCTTTGCGGTTGCCGGACTTGAAGCGCACAATGTTCGTGACTGTGGTGGCGTAGGAATCGCTGCCGATGTAGAACGTGGCTGGTGCGCCAACGGTGATCTCATCGGCGGTGAAGGGTCGTGATGTGATTCCCATTTCTTGAATAACTTCGATGATGTCCATTTGGGTTCCTCCCCTTGTCGGTGTCTGACAGGTATCAAGTTACACACCCCGTATGACAGGTGTCAAGGGGAAACCGCAAGATTCTGTAAAGTGTTCCGAAATGTCCGATTTGGGAGGTTCCGTGATTGACCCGTCACTACTCGCTGACGCTACCGCTGCGGTCATGGGAGATCGGCAAGACGCGTACGGAAACCCTGAGGACAACCTAGGACGGATAGCGCAGTTGTGGAGCGCGTGGATAGGCAAGGACCTTTCCGCGCATGATGTGGCCGTCCTCATGGCTTTGGTGAAGATCAGCCGCGCATCGCACACCCATCACCGGGATAACTACGTTGACGGTATTGGGTATCTTGCGCTTGCGGAGAGGCTTGGCCGTCCGTGGATGTGAAGGTGTCTGTGGGTCAGGTGCGGGTGCGGTTGACTGATGTTGAGTATTCGCCGCGTCAGGTGTTGGCGTTGCTGCGGCAGGCGGCGGGTGTTGCGGTGGCGTTGCAGCCTGAGGGGGAGGGGGAGCGTCCGGCGTTCGGGTTCGCGGCGCAAGTTGAGTTAGATCCGGAGCGTAATGTGGAGCCGGATTTGTCGGAGTGGTTTGAAGAGTCTCCGTAGTGTAGTGTGGTGGTGCGGTTTCCTCCCGCATGAGAACCCCCGGTGTTTTGCCTCCCCCGGTCCGCCGGGGGTTCTCTTTTTTTGCCGTGATCTAATCGTTATAAAGATGTCCGTTTTGTCTATTGACAGGCGTATGACAGGCGGGTAATGTTCTACCTGTAAGCGCAACCGCTACCGACCGGGGAGGTCACAATGTTCACCACCACCACTACCCGCAACGTCAAGATGCACGGTTGGACGCTGCCTAAGGGTGCTTCCGTCGATGTGTACGAACTTTGGACGGAGTTCGGTTTCACGACCGGATCTGCCTACACCAAGCGCGACGGTACTTCGTGGTGCATCGCGGTTCCGGTTGATGCTTTGCCGACCGATGTTTGGTCGCAGGATCTTCCGCATAAGCATCGGCTATAAAGGAGAGTCCCCCGGCTTCGGCCGGGGGTTCTCTTTTTATCCCGCGTGTCATACCTTGCGTGTTGTCTGACATCGGGTGTACCGTCGAACCACAACTGAATATGACCTGTGTAAAGAGACCGGGGGGTTGCACCTGCCGCGCTCCCCGGTCGCACACAACAAGGGAGGAACCATGTTAGAACTGTTGATTGGGACCGGCTGGACATTCGCTGCCGGGTTCCTTGGGTATTCGATTGCGTCTGCTCGCTACCGCAGCCGAATGCAGCACATTGAATCTAATCTCTACTACCTGCAACGTTACCTTGATGAGAGCCGTAAGCGGCTTGATCGTAGGCGTGCGGAGATCCACGAAAGGTACAACAATGCTTGAGTCTTTGGCGTTCGTTGCTATGGCTGCTCAGGGTCCGCAGGACATTCCTGATTCGCAGTACCGTGGCTACCACTATGAAGAGAAGTGGGAGCCGGTGCGGAAGTGCCTGATCTGGCGTGAGTCGCGTGGACGGTTACGCGCTGATGGTTCGGGGGGTAGTGGCTTGTATCAGTTCATTCAATCAACGTGGGATTCGTACGTTGATCGTGCCGGGTATCCGGAGTGGAAAGGCGTGCGACCGTATAAAGCACCACGTTATGTGCAGGATGAAATGTTCTGGTTGGTGATCAATCCTAAACCGAAGTTGAAGGGGTTGCACGGGAAAATGCATTGGTCCGTTACTCACGCGAACGTGAAGATCAGGGGATGTTTTGATGAATAAGGAACAGGCAGCGCAACTACGGCAACCATTTGATCCGAAGCATGTCGCCACGTTGAAGATCAGCGGTGGCGAGTTGCAGTACGTCGGCCACGCGGAGGTCACGGATCGGTTGCTTGAGGTTGATCCGGAGTGGTCGTGGGAACCGGTTGCGTTTGATGATGACGGGTTGCCGCGCTTCGATGAGCATGGTGGGTTGTGGATTCGGTTGACGGTGTGTGGCGTGACCCGTTACGGATATGGGGAGCCGCAGGGTCGGAAGGTGCATGACCGGCGTAAGGGTGCGATCAGTAACGCTATCCGCGTGGCGGCTATGCGTTTCGGTGTGGCATTGGATTTGTGGCACAAGGACATTCCGGATGCCGAAGTTCAGGTTCCTGAGGAACCAAAGCCGGTCGCGGCTGAGAATCAAATCTTCAAGTGGAAAGCGGAGATTCTTGCGGCTGAATCTGAGGCTGACTTGTTGCGGGTCGGTAAGGATGTTGGAGCGTATGCGATGAGTGAGAACACGCACGCGGAGTTGCTTGCGGCGTGGAATGCACGGAAGGCGGCGTTGTCGTGATCTGTATGTGGTCGGGTTGCGTTGAGCACCCAACGGAGTATTGGTACATCAAGACAGATGAAGGCATGGTTGATCGTGTGTTCTGTTACGCGCACGCGGTTGACGCTCGCGGTAACGATAAGGCTGCGTTCATTGACCGGTATGTGCCGGGTAGTGATGAGGGGGAGGCGTGAACAGTCCGGAGAATGTGCCGCCGATTACTGATGTGAGGTTCGCGGGATGGGACAAGGTAGAGCCATCGTTGCGGCAACTGATGTTGTTGCGGAGTTTGCTCGCGTCGGAGGGTGTGAATCCGCAGGTGTTGTATGGGAGCGGGTTTACGTCTTTGGAGGATCTTTCGCGTTGGGGTGCGTCGTGGGGTATCTCTTATCTGGAAGCCGCGCAAGAGGCTAGGTGGGTTGAGCAGGAGCGCAGGAGGGTTGAGGAACATAACGCGGAGGTACTTGAACAGCGCATGAAGTCGATGATCGCTGATGTGTTGCGGGGGAACCGTGTCCGTTCCAAGTCGTAGCGATTGGGAGCGGATGTCGTGGCACGCTCGCCAGAAGTGGATGCGCAAGCATCGTGCGCGTCCCGTAGAAGATCAGCCGGAAATCGTACAAGATCCCGTGACAGTTCGTATCTATAAGTCATTCAATGACGGGATTGTGCATCGTTGCCGGGAGTGCGGCGCATGGATGATCGACGTTTGTAATACTGATCATGGGAGGCGTTATGAACCCTGAACAGATGCGGGTGATTCAACGTCTTGGTGAGGTGTCGCGGTTACTTGATGCGGCTACGGAGGATCTGGCGCAGTTGGATGAGGATGCGGTGATTGCGAAGCAGCATTTTGAGGTTGAGTATGCGCGTGCTTTTCTGCAAGCGGAGGGTCCGGTTGATGTGCGTAAGCATCTTGCGACCGTCGCAACGTCGGATGCGCGGTTGACGTATGAGTTGTGTTACGCGAAGCATCGTGCTTGTAAGGAACGCATGAATACGTTGCGTAATCAGTTGAGTACGGGTCAGACGGTTTCGGCTGCGTTGAGGCATCAGTTCGCGGCTGAGGGGACGGGACAGTTTACGTGAGGTATCGGAGCCGGAAGATGGAGGCGAAGTACCGTCAGCGTCGTTCGCTGGTGACGCAGATGCTTGAGGAAAAACCGGTGTGTGAGCGTTGCGATCAGGCGCGGTCCACGGATATTCATGAAGTGGTGTCGCGTGCACGGGGTGGTTCGATTCTGGACCCGTCGAATCTGGTTGCGTTGTGCCGTCAATGCCATTCGTTTATCACTCAGAATCCGCTTATGGCTGAGGCTGAGGGTTGGAGCAAACACAGTTGGGAACGCGATGAGTAGCAGGAAACAACGCGGGTATGACTCGCAGCAGATTGTTGCTAACTACTTCAAAGAGCATGGGTGGCCGTTCGCGGAACCTGTCGGTGCTGGACGTTCCGGTTCAGATGTGACCGGGATTGTTGGTGTGGATGTTGAGGTGAAGGCTCGCCGGAATCTTGACTTGACCGGGACACTTCGTCAACAAGCGGCGCGTGCTTCTGACGGTGTGCTACCTTTGGCGGTCATACGACCGGACGGGTATGGACCGTCGAAGATCGGGGAATGGCCGTGCGTGGTTCCCCTGTCGGTGATGGTGAACCTATTGAGGGAGGCTGGTTACCAATGACGCATGAGCCGTGGATGGAACGCGGCAGATGCAGGGAAGTTGATCCGGAGTTGTTCTATCCGGAGCATAAGGGAGCGAACGCTACTCACGCGGCATACAAGAACGCGGTGAAGATTTGTTCGCTCTGTGAAGTGCGGAGTCAATGCTATGACTTCGCATGGCGTAACAATGAACAGTTCGGGATTTGGGGAGGCCATTACGCGCTTCAGATCCGTAGAGCGAAACGACGGAAGGAAAGAGAATCATGAGTGCTGGTATCACGTTGACGGGTCGTCTTGTGGCTGATCCTGAGTTGAGGTTCGGTGCGAACGGGAACGCGGTGTTGAATCTGCGGGTTGTCACTTCGGGTCGTCGTAAGACTGATGAGGGTTGGGTGGATGTTGATACGACGTTTTGGAGTGTGTCGGCGTTCAGGCAACTTGCGGAGAACGCGGCTGAGTCCCTGTCGAAGGGTGATCTGGTGATTGTGACGGGTAAGGCTAAGAGTCGTGATTGGGAGGATAAGGAAGGCAACAAGCGTACTTCGTGGGAGGTTGCGGCTGATCATATTGGCGTTGATCTCGTGCGTACTACGACGAAAACTAATCAGGTTGCGCGGTCGTCCACGGCTGATGATGCGTGGGTGTCTGACGCGGCTCCGTTCTAAGGGAGGAAATCAAGATGAGTAAGACGGTTATGTTGTCGTTCCGTGTGACGGAGGCTGATGAGTCGATGATTCGTCAGGCTGCTGAGCAGGCGGGAATGAGTGTGTCGGATTGGATTCGTGCGCGGATTGTGGGGGTGGTGTGATGCCTTTGCAAATCATGAACGCGGAGTTGTATGCGGATCGGACGGTTCAGGATTGGCATAGGCGGGTGATGCCTGCGGATGCTGATGCTATTGATTTGGATTTGTTTGGGGTGTGTCATCGGGGGTATTGCCGTGACCCTCTGTATTTCATTGAGGCTACGACCAATCCGAATAAGCCTGCGACAATTCTGCGACGTTTGGCGTTGAAGGCTGACGCGTTCGGAATCGTCGTTCAGCACGACACAGAGACGATAACGGGTTTTCAGGTGGTGGCAGACCATCACGGTATGAAACACCCGCAGGTTTGGTCTGAGAGCGCGGGAGAGGCATTGGAGTCTCTGTTGTCGGCTATCCGTGCGGATCACGATAGTAGGCACTAGGGGATCGTGGTATCATTGGGGAATCCTGCCATGAACATAAGTCGTCCCGGCGTGCGCCGCTTCCCGTAGCGCATCACCGGGACTAACCGACGAGTGAGCGTCGGCTGGATGCGAGTCTAGCCGACCTGAAAGGCTAGGCAGGTAATGAGTATCGAAGCGTTGTCGATGGTGCTGAACCATTCACAGGCGAGAGGCGCAGCCAAGATAGTTCTCTTGGGAATCGCTAATCACCTAGGTCCGGATGCCGATGAAGGCGCATGGCCGTCACAAGACCGGTTAGCGTCTTACGCAAACGTGACTGATCGCGGCGTGCGCAAGGCAATCAGGAATCTCGTTGAGTTGGGTGAACTGCGTGTTGAGGTCGCCGATGGTGTCAGCCGCAACCAATACAAACCGAATCGGTATTGGATTCAGTTGCAATGTCCTGCGGACTGTGACGGGTCGATGTGGCATCGCAGGGTGGAACTTTCTGACAATCAGGGTGGAACTTTTGAACAGTCAGGGAGGAACTTTCTTACCGACAGGGTGGAACCACAGTTCCTACTAATCAGTAAAGAAACAACAGAGAACCGTCAGATAAATATGTTCGATGAGTTCTGGAAGGTTTACCCAAAGCGGGTAGGACGTAAGGCGGCTGTCACGAAGTGGCAGACCGCTATAAAGACCGCAACACCTGAACAAATCATCGAAGCCGCTAAGCGGTACAGGGATGATCCGAAGCGAGATCCCAACTTCACCGCGAACCCGGCAACGTGGCTGAATCAGGAACGCTGGTTAGACGAATACGAAACACCGAAACAATCCGGTCCGGTAACTGTCATGGATCTGTATGCTGACGAACCGTGTCCGCACGGTGATCCGTTGGGGGAGGCAAGATGTCCGCTATGCCGCAGGCGATGACCTGCCAAATATGCAAACGGGAAACCGAATACGCCACCTGCGAACGCTGCACCGCACGAGTTCGACATCACCTAGGCGAGATAGTGAAATGGCAGGCACGCGCTGAACTGATCCCCGGTCAAGGTGGCGACGGTCGAAGCACGGAACGAACGATAGGTGTCCGCGTCAACGCACTAGATTCCGCAGCCGCATTCACGTACGTAAACGTTCTAGAGTCGTGGGAGATTGATTGGCGAGGTTTCTTCGAACTAACCCCGTACGGTGAAGCGTCACGGTCGCGCAACAAATCCACGCAACCCCATTTGATGCTAGGTGGGATTGTTGAGTTCCTGACCGGCTGGTTGGATCGCGCAGCCGTAGAACACCCCGCGTTCATTGATTTCGCGTCCGAAGTTCACACCCTCGCACGGCAGGCGAAAGACGCAGCGAACGAACGCAAACGACCATCATGGCGGGTCACCTGTCCAACAGACACCGATGACGGTGAGTGCGGTCGGCAACTGCTGGTGTCGGGTGATGATTTCGGCGGTGAAGTGTTCTGTCGTGTCTGCGGCACGAGGTGGCCGGTAGAGCGCCTGCTGCGGGTAGTTGCGTCGTCGCGCTTGTCTGAGTTGTGGCTAGACCCGGAAGCGGCGGCTGAGTATTGCGGCGTGTCTAGTCGCCTACTCAGGAAGTGGGGTCAACATGGGTTGATCAGGCGCGAACGTGGCAGATATGAGGTTCATTCGATTCGTTCGGCGTTGGAGGCAGAGTGAGGTTCACGGAACAGGTTGAAGGGACGGCTCCGATCAGCGCACGGTGTCCCGTGTGCAGCGCGGTTGTGCCGATGATCACGGTTCAGGTGCAGCGGTATGGGTTTCTGCGTCGCCGGATCGCAGTTGTGGTGGATGGGGATGCTACGGATTTCGTGGCTCACCTGTGGTCGCACAGTCATCCGGTTTGGCAAAATTCGGACATTTAGGACGACTTTTGGGAAATCTTGGGTTTTGACTTGACAGGCGTATGACAGACCCCTAGATTTATCCATGCAAGGCAAACGACAAGGGGAGGAACCCACAATGAACATCACACAGGATCAGATGATTGACGAAGCCATTGAACTTGCTAAGGCTGTCAACGGATTGAATATCAGCGTCGCAGGCGACCAAGCCGCGCTAGAACTTGCCAAGGCTGTTCGCGGACTCAACCTCAAATAGTCGAAACCCCTTCGGGGGTCCGGCGGGAATGGTCTCCCGTCGCTGATGAGACAGACCACAGGGAGGCAACACCATGAGCGTTTTTACAATCCTGTCAGAGGACGATATCCGTCTTTATTGGGGTCGCCTGACACCTGAACAACAGGAAACCTTCACGGAGGCGAGCGTCGCCTATCGGAAGGCAAAGCACCTTGTTTCCGAAATCATCATTGATTCATTGGAGGATTAGTCGAAACCCGCTTCGGCGGGTCGTGCGGAGTTCGCCTACCGCACCTGACGAGACAGGCGACACAGGGAGGAACCTGAGATGAGCAGCATCAACATGCAAACGAAGCAAACCATCAGCAACATTCGCTTCCGCGCACACGGACTACGCAACCGATTCAGCAACAAAGACCCGCAACACACAGAGCACGTTCAACAAATCATCATCAATGGTGAGACAGAATTCTTCAATATCAAGGCATCATTGACAGTTGACGAAGCAGCATCTCTCGCCATTGAACTGCTCGAATCCATTGAACAAGTAAAGGCTGATGTCACCGAACGCGATGCCATCGAACTGCGGTTTTTCGTGGACTTGTTGACCGCGAAATACAACCGGACCAACGCGTAACCGGGGAGGAACACATCATGTACGAATTCAGCCACGACACAATCCCGCACAGTAAAACCACGGAACTGTATATTCGCTGCGCTCACGTTGACGAATACGGCACATCAACAACCGGCATCAGCATCACACCGGAAGCACTACCCGAACTGATCGCCTACCTGCAAACGTTGTCGGAGGAATCATGAACGTTGCCAAATGCATCACTTCACCGCAACGCGGAGAGGCTTATTTCACTTGCGCACGATGCGGCAAAGTCAATGGGTTTCATCGGCGCGGAGCCGTCAAACGCGCAAAGGATTGGGGTAAGGAACACAAGCAGTATTGCAAGGGTAAGCCGGGAGAATCCTCGTGATCCCCGGCGGCATGAGTGATCTACCAATACCCGAACAAGATCCCACAGACTGCACCTGCGAGACGAAACAGGCGTGTTACTGCTACGACAACGGACACACCGGAGAACCCTCCTGCGTTGCCTGTGGAGCCGACACGACCCCTGTACGGCAATGCGATGCGTGCGGACAGTCTTACGTGAAGTCACATCTAGGCGATTTCGGTTTATGCCGCGCCTGCGAGATAGCCGAACAAGGCATCAGGAACATGATCGCAGACGAAGTGCGCGTGATCCTTCATGACTACGAACAAGCCGTGTTGAACCGCATACGCAACATCATGCGATGAACACACAAACAATCCACAACACCTAGTGTCATCCTTGTAATTCAACCCGCGTGCCGTTACTATGCAATAAGATCACCACTAGACTACCCACCGCGTAACGCGGTCCCTTTCTGTTATGGAGCCGGTATGAGCGTCGCCATCGCAGACACCGCAACCATTCCAGAAATAGACGAAGCACTCAGACACCTAAGCCTCGTGCCACTACCCGAACGCGGCACCGGATGGCACGCCTACTCAGACGCGCTCCTAGAACGCAGACGCATCCTAGAAACGGACCACGCATGAACCGCAGCGAAATCGAAAAGATCATCAAGGAAGCCACCGGCAACCCCGACACCGGAGCAATCCACGAATGGACACCGAAGATCGCTGACGCACTCGCAGAAGCCATGAACCCCAAGACACGAACCAAAACCAAAAACGAAACTGAAACTCGCTTGATGACCCCCCAAGGGGACACCCGCTGAAACTCCCCCGGCCATGCCTAGGGTGCGGCACACTCACCCGTAGCACACGCTGCGACCCCTGCACCAAACAATCAAGACAACACTACGCAGGAAACTACCAACAACGCTCCCGTGACGTACGAGCCGCCGCACAAACCTGCTGGATCTGCGGCCAAGGGGAACGCATAGGGGATCCGTGGACAGCAGACCACTACTACCCC
>Ga0075476_10000220_pt1 | contig 24687 bp, 23 predicted proteins | sample DEB08_DNA_5_FD_76339 | JGI IMG/M metagenome (GOLD analysis project Ga0075476, IMG submission 76339) | Aqueous microbial communities from the Delaware River and Bay under freshwater to marine salinity gradient to study organic matter... | ecosystem: Environmental > Aquatic > Marine > Coastal ...
TCAATATCCTCATAGTTCCAAAATTTCGTATCAATTGAAAATGGAAAATAAACAAATTTATCACTATTTTTATAAATCGATTTTGCTAAGTTGAGCTCACCTTTGCCTAGAAAAAAGACTTTATTTGAAGTGTAAACTACAAGCTTAATTAATAAATAATGAAAAAATTTTAAATTTTTATAATTTAACTCTTTGCTATAAAGCCCCATTGCAAATATGAGTATATTATTTTTTGTAAAAATTTTTATATATATCAAGAAAGGAAGTAATGAGCATGCAACACTTTCGTTGGTTAAAATAATATTTTTTGAATTTTTAAGAATTTTAAAATTTTTTTTTGACAAAATTTTAGAAAAGTAAAATGGTAAGCTAAACAATTTACTGAATACTCTATCAATTTTTGAAATTATTTTTTTAGTATTTTGTTCACTATTGTCAAACTCAATAACTTTTATATCTATATCTTCATCAAATAAAGGTAATCCATAATAAAATTCTTTAGCTTCAATTGTTTTATTGAAATAGTTATCTTTACGCCCTTTTTTAAAAACATAAGTAATTTCATGCATAAATAGAATAATAGTTTTACTTTCTTTTAATTATTTCAAAAAAATTTAAATAGAATGAAAATAATGCTCTATAAATTTTAAAAGACAAAGAAAGATGCCAATTATGAATAAAAACTTTTTATACTGTTTTGATGAAAATTATAATTATCAAGCATTTTCATCAATAATATCCCTTCTTGAATCTGTCGATGAAAATATTTTTATTCACATTATCCATAACAAAGGTTTAAGTAAAAAAGACTTTCCCCTCGCTATTCAATCTCATAAAAAATTGTCCAATATTATTTCATATAAATTTGAAGATTATAATCATAATTTTCCAAATTTAGAAAATAATCACATTTCTGCAGCAACTTATTACAGATTATTTATAGATAATTATATAAGTAGTGAAATAGATACATTAATTTATCTTGATGCAGACACAATTTGTATTGACAATCCACTTAAAGAATTCGGAACAAAAATGGAGCAACTTGTTAAATCAAATTATACAATTGCGGCACGAACTGAGGAAATACTTGGTGATAAAAATGTTAGAAGGCTTGCGTTAAATGGAAATTATTTTAATGCAGGAGTTTTGTGTATTGATATGAAAAAATGGAGAAAATTTTTATTATCTAAACAACTTGTAAACAAAATGAATGATCTAGATAATAAAATAATACATTGGGATCAGGATGTTTTAAATTCTTTCTTTAATGGACAATATCTAGAGTTGGAAGAAGAATTAAATTTTAATTCTTCTAGTTATGCACTGGGTAAAACTTTTAAAATTTTACACTTTATTGGAAGTAAAAAGCCGTGGTATCTAAGTGGTATTTTTTTTAGTCATTCTGAGTTTTACCATACAAACTATTCTAAAATTTCTAATAACAGATACCATATTGTGCATTTGTGGAAATTAGCTTCTCTTAAAGATTTTACTAAAGGAGTATTGACATTAAAGATCTTTAAACTTAAAAATCCAATCTTATTTATTAAAAACTTCATTAATAGCTTTAAGTAAAGATATGGATATATAATATTTATTAATGTTTATAAAGGTTTCTATTTGAAAATTTTAATTTTTGGTAGCAAAGGTCTAGTTGGGTCATCATTAGTAAGGAAGTTCTCAAATGCAAAAAATATTCGACATGTTTATGCTTCAAGCAGAAAAGACACTAATTTATTTTCATTCCAGCAAACTAATAAAATAATTGAAGAATATGAACCTGACTGCATAATTAATGCTGCGGCAAGAGTTGGTGGTATTTTAGCTAATAATTCAGAAAGAACTGATTTCATTCTTGATAATTTAAAAATTAATATGAATATTTTGGAAAGTTTAAAAGGCTATAAAAAAGTAAAATTTATTAATTTAGGGAGTAGTTGTATATATCCACTTAATACAGCCAACCCTATTAAAGAAAGTAGTTTAATGTCGGGAAGATTAGAACCAACTAATTCCCCATATGCTATGGCCAAACTAACTGCAATTGAAATTGGTGATGCACTTTCAAAAGAGTACGGTCATCAAGTAATAAATTTGATGCCAACAAATTTATATGGTCCTTATGATAATTTTTCTGACAAAAGAAGTCACGTAATACCCGGATTAATTTTTAGAATGCATGAATCTAAAAATAAAAAAAATAATCTACTTGAAGTTTGGGGTACAGGTAAACCTCTTAGAGAGTTTCTCTTTGTTGATGATTTATCAGACGCAATTTTATTTATATTAGAAAATAATATTAATGACAACTTATTAAATATTGGAAGTGGTGAAGAAATTAGCATCAGAGAACTTTCATTTATGATAAAAAAGACTGTGGGATACGAAGGTGAACTTATTTTTAATACAGATTATCCAGATGGAAATCCAAGAAAATTATTAGATTCAGCAATAATTAATAATTATGGATGGCTTCCCAGAGTAAAATTGCATAAAGGTTTAGAAATTACTTATCGCTGGTACAAAAATTCTACAACTTAAGTATGATATTCCCAAGTAGGTTTTAAAAGATTATTTGTAATTAATACTTTCTCTCGCTCCGCTGATTGCAAATCACTATCAACCATCATTTTTACTAAATCATCAAATTTAGTTTCAATTTTCCAACCTAATTTTTTTTGCGCCATTGTAGAATCTCCTAATAAATGGTTAACTTCATTAGGTCTTTTGTATTTTTCAGAAGTTAAAACATAATCTTCCCAATTAAGCCCAACATAAGAAAAAGCTTTTTTTGCAAATTCTTTAACAGAATGTGTCTCACCAGTAGCTAATACCCAATCATCAGGATGACTGTGCTGCATCATTAAATACATTCCTTTAGTATAGTCTCCGGCAAACCCCCAGTCCCTAGATGCGTCTAAATTTCCTAAAGTTAGCTTTGTTTGAAGTTCTAGTTTGATTCTACCTACTGCTTGTGTTATTTTTCTTGTTACAAATGTCTCACCTCTAAGAGGCGATTCATGGTTAAACAAAATTCCATTTACCGCAAATATGTCATAAGATTCTCTATAAATTTTAGTTATATCATGGCAAAAAACTTTAGCAGCAGCGTAGGGACTTTTGGGATTTAAGATGGATTTTTCGTTTAAAATTTCTTCTTTTTCACCACCAAACATTTCTGAGGATGACGCTTGATAAAATTTTATATCTTTATTTATATTACGAATAGATTCCAAAATAGTTATAGTACCAATTGTTGAAGTATGAGTAGAATATATTGGATTTTTGAAGGAAACAGCAACATGTGACTGGGCTGCTAAATTATATATCTCTTGCGGTTGAATATTATTAATCAAATTTGTTATAGAAGACGAATCGATTAAATCTGAATAATAAAGTTTAAGTTTTCCTTCAGGACCATATTTTGATATCAAAGGATCAATCCTAGATGTATTAATATTTGAACTTCTTCTAATAAGGCCGTGGATTTCATATCCTTTTTCAAGCAATTGCTTCGATAAAAAATAACCATCTTGGCCAGTAATTCCTGTTATTAAAGCTTTCAATTTAATTTTCTTTCTTTATATTTACTTCTTCTTCTATTTTAACTAATGCACAACCAATAAAAAAGAAAAAGATAGTGGGAAATTGAGCGCTCGACATTGATGAATCAAAAAACGAAACTACGAGATTTGGAAATATAAATGTAAATAACATATTTTTCTTAATTTTAATGTTTGAAGGTTTGATAATAGATATAAAGAAATATAAAAATAAAACTAGCTGTATTAATCCACCCCTTGCATAAATATTTACAAAATAATTATGAACATACTCATTAGTACCATCTGTGCCAACATACAAAGGATTTAACATAGCTGGAATTTTTTCATTATATCCTACACCAATAAGAAATCTTAAATTTTCAAAAGAATCAATTAAAACATCTTGCCAAATTTGTAATCTAAAATTTATATTTCCGTCAGTTGAAAACAATCTTCCATTGTCGAGTAATTCAAATGATTTTAATTCATCGATGTCAGTTATAATATATATTGAAAACAAACTGTCTATTGAAGTGTTTTTATTATCTAAAATAGTCTCAAGCAAATCCGAATTTAAAATTACTTCATCATACTCAATTTGCTGATCTGTTATAAGAAATACGGAAATATAAAATAAGATTAGACAAATTACTATAAGTGACAAAACTTTTATAAATTTAAATTTAAAAAGATTTCTAAAATTGTAAATTTCTAAAATAAAATAAATAGAAAATGCTAAGGCAGCACCTCTGCTTTTGTAAATAAATAGAGGGAAGAATATTGAACTAAGAATAATGAAATATTCAAATGTATTAGAAAATTTATCTGTTAAATATCTATTATTTAAAATATTTGTCAAAATAAAGACAATTAAAATATCTGATGCCTTCAAATAGTCAAACTTATCTGAATAGGAAGTAAAAAAATTGATAAATACTTTTGGATAATAAATAACAGAAATAAAGTAAGTAAAAAATAAAGAAATATTTAATATAAATAAAAAATTTAAATTTATTAAAATATATTTATTAAAAATTAACGCCAATAAAATATACGAAAGAAGCCAAATATAAGAACTTGATTTAAAATTGTAAAAGTTTAAATCTAAGTTATTTCGAAATAATATTGAAATGTAAGTTGAAATAAAAATTAGGATTATTGAAAGCGTAGCTTTTTTACCTAGAAAAGATTCAAAAAAATTTTTATAAAAAAATATAAAAATTGAAAAAAATAATCCAAATGCAACTAGTAACTCACCAAACCTAAAGCCAAGTAAATTCACTCCCATAAATGATCTTCCAAAAACTATTATGGGAATAAAGACAGAAAAAATAGTAAAAGATATAAAATTATCTTTTTTTAATTTGAAATTTTTCATATTATCAACTGATCAATCTCTTTATTTTTCCAAAAAATTTTTTAAATGAAATAAAAAAATAATAAAGTTTTCTATATATTTTATTTACTAAATAATATGTATTAACACAAAATTTGCTACTTTTTTTTCTACGACTAATTAGCAATTCTCTATTTGAATTTACAAAATTTAATATATCATCAAGCGAATTTGCAGCATATTTAAAATCATATGGATAATTTTTTAAATTATCAAAATAAATATGGTATTTATTAATTATCTCATTCAACTTCTCTTCAATGTTATCTAAATCAAAACTAAGGCCATAATCATTACAATATTCGGGAATTCCTCCACTTTCAATATATAGAACAGGTAACCCACATAAAGCAGCTTCCATATGATGATTTCCGGAAGGCTCATTTAATGATCCAGTAATATATAGATTGTGCTTCTTAAGCTCGTTAGATAATTCTTGTCCGCTTTTTGGACTTATTACTTTTGTGTTTGCAAATGAGTAACCTTTAGGTAAATTTCCAACATAAGTAAATTCAATTTTGTTTTTCCATTGTTTCTCTTCAATTAATTTATCTAATAAAGAATAGGTATCAAAACCTTTCATCCAATTCCCGCTCCAATGATGTGTAACAATTTTTAACTTCTTTTTTTTATCCCATTTTTCTTTGTTCTTATTATTAAAGATTTTATTATCTGGCCCGCCTCTAACAACAAACGGCTCTTTGGGTTTCATTCCTTGGTTAAAATATATTTGCTTAAGCCAATCGCTAACGAAAACAGTAACATCTACAAAAGAATTAGATTTTATAATTTGTTTGTTCACATAATTAGTCATTTTCCTTTCATCACAATCATTAATACGTTGTATGCTTATTGCGTTAGAGTTAACGTTGTTTATATAATATAAAATATCTATATGATTAAAAGTTGCTACTTCAGATGTAATCAATGGATTAATCAAAATTATTATATCTATGTCGTTATCTCTTAGATGATTTACTACTTCATGATTTTGGTCTTTTAAGTATTTTATATAATTATATAGAAACGCGTTTCCACCACCATAGGGCCCATCAACAATTTTTGCACCAATACTAATTTTCATTAAATCTCTTAAATAATTGAATATAAGCATCCATGCCAATAGGAATTGTGTAGTTTAAACTATTTTTGTATGCATGCTCTATGTTAGGTTTTGCTTCCTTATAATTTGTACTTCTAAAGATCGAGTCTTTATGCAAAATTTCTGATGCTACACCAACATTTGTAGAAATAATTGGGGTTCTTGTTATACCACATTCAAGAATTGCTTGTGGCCCACCTTCAACTCTTGAAGTAACTAAGTATAGATCTAAAATATTATAAAGCTTGTTTATTAAATCTAATGGAGCCATTTCAAAATATTTATAAGGGATTTTTGCCTCTTCTAAGTTTTTTATAATATAATTTCTTCTTATACCTGAAAGAATAATTTTTAAATTTTTGTTTTCATTGTAAATTTCTTTTACTATTTTAATGAAAATATCAGGACCTTTGCTAAGTTTTGGAGAGATTAAGTCATGACCTTCGGTATCTCTTTGAAAACTACCTATAAGATATTCTTGAGTGTTCAGATTAAAAGCATTTCTTAGTTCAACTTTGTCACTGATTTCATACCATATTTTTTGATTTACCCAAGACGGAATAGATGAAATTTTTTTTTCTGTAAGTCCTGAAAGTTGTTTTTTTGTTATCTCTGATACTACATGATACTCATCCACATATTGATCTAATTCATAAAAATCTTTTCGTTCTTTTGCACCAAATTTTTCAAAGTCAAAGTGATAATAAGAACAAATTACTTTTTTGTTTTTTAAATGTTTTTTTGGGGTTTTTTTCCACACCCAAGGTGCGATTATCCAAATTATATCTGCTTCTTTAATTTTTTCAGTAGAAATATTAGGGTTGTTTTCGTACCACTCTTGTCTTATCCTGTCTACAATCCACGATTCATTGATTTTAGTTAAATAAATTTTCATTTTTTTTAAACACAATCTTTTTTTAGTTGGTCTTTTAATTTATACTAGTTGTTTTAAGTTGCTTAATTAACACAAATATACATTATACAAGTACTAATAATCTTAAAATCTAGGGAGATTTATTGAACCTAACACAATCAGCATAATATTTTTGTTCAATTTTTTTATTTGATGAAATGTTGTTTGCCATGTTTAGCTTGTACAAAGGCTCTTTTAAAATTCCTACTTTAATATTCTTATCTAGTATTTTCTTAAACAAATGATAATCTTGTGCATAAATATACCTTTCATCATATAACCCTAATTCTATTAATAATGGTTTTTTTATCATCAATGTCCCATGAATAAAAGGGTTTTTATAATTTATTACAAGCTTACTTGGAAATAAATGACTAAATTTTGGTATTTTTCTTTTATTATCAATCAAGATTGCTCTTGATGTACATACTTGAAGTCCTTTACTATTAAGATAATTTATTTGTTTTTCCATTCTTTTTGGAAAACTTACATCATCACCATCTTGCCTTGCTATGATTTCTCCTTTTGATTCTTGTATTAATATGTTTAGAGATTTTGTTAGACCAATATTTTTATCATTTTTGAACAACTTTATTCTTACATCATTAAATGTATTCAATAACTCAAAAGTATTATCTGTTGAACAATCATCTATTATCAAAAATTCAAAGTTTTTATAGCTTTGATTTAGTATGCTCTGTACAGAATCAATTATTGTAGAACTATTGTTGTGTACAGACATTAAAACAGAAAGCAATTTTTCCACAATTATTTCAACCTATTATTTCCTCAAATTTATTTAAAATTTCTTCTGAACTTAATATTTCATTAGTGTAGTTATAAACTTTTTCACTAATATTTTTCATAAAGCTATCATCAGAAATTAGAGATAATTTTTTTCTAAGATCAATATAGTTATTTTGCTCAAAGACAAGTTCATAATTTTCTGGAAAATATTCATTTAGACCACCAAATGAAGGATAAATTGATGGTATACCAAAGCTTGATGCTTCAGACAAGATACGGGGTTGCCCTTCATAAATTTTGGAACAGGTGACTACAGCTCTTGATTTTTTTATATAGTTTTTTGTGTCGTTATTAGATATTTCTCCGACAAAAATAATACTTTTTGATTCATAAATTTTTTGAAGCATTAATTTCAAATCACCATCCCCAATTAAAATCAATTTATAATTTTTAATATTTGAAGAACTCCATGCTTCGAGTAATTCTTCAATACCTTTACTTTTATTAAATCTTCCAGCAAAAACTACGGTTTCACTTTTTTCATCATATTGATTAACTTCAGCAATAGGTATTGGGTTGTAATATACCTGAACTCTTTCTTGACTTGCTCCAAATTCAATTAATTTTTTTTTATGAAATTGATTTAGTGCTAATAATTCAAAATTGCTTTTTATAACAAGTTTCTTATATTTTTTACCAAAAAGAATGATAAAAATTGATTTTAAATATGAGTCTTCAAAATACTTATTGAATACACTGTATTTTTTCTTATATATTCCACAATAATTACAAATATTATTGTTTTTAAAATGACTTTTAGCAAAAATAAAACTCGTACAAAAATATCTGAAATTATGAATTTTATGAATTATAGTTATATCATTTAAGTTGTTTAATATTTTCAAAATACCTAAATTTCCTCTAAACCAAAGGTTGTGAATATAAACTATATCCGGTTGAAATTCTTTTATTGTATTTTTAAGAATTTTATTTGATTTTAAATTAGTCCCCGTAAAAAAGCTAACTATATCTATTAAATTAACCCTTTCAGAGTTATCATATTCTAAATAATAAACTTTATGGTTTTTTTTTAATAACTCTATTTCATCAATTATATTGGTGTCTTCTCCACCTAAAATTCTATATTTTGTGTTAATAATTAAAACTTTTTTCATAAAATTATTTAATTTTGTATATTTTTCTAAAATTGTTTTTTATTTTAAGAATAATATGGTGATCAACATCTTTAAAGAGTTCGGGATTGTGCGTAGAATTTAAAATTGTAATTTTATTTTCTTTAAGAACTTCGAATATCAATTCTCTTGAATAATCATCTAGATTAGCAGTTGACTCATCAAGTATAAGGAAGTCTACATCAAGCAACATAGCTCTAACAAATGCTATTTTTTGTGTCTGTCCAGTGGATAGACTTTTATTATCTACTGTCATTTCAAGATTGTATTTATTATCCTCATTAAATAATTTAAATTTTCTTAGAACTTCTAAAATTTCATCATCACTGACTTTTTTGTCATTTCCGTATAGAATATTTTCTTTTAGACTTGCTGTAAAAATTAAAGGTGTTGCGCCAACATAGCCAAGTTTTTTAGCATGGTTTTTAATTTTGCCACTTGTAGGATAATAGACCCCAGCAATCAGCCCCAACAGTGTACTTTTACCACTGCCGTTTTGCCCAGTAATGATGGTATGACTATTTTTCTTAATATTTAAACTTATCCCATCGAAGATAAGATCATCAGCATTTATATATTTGAATGAAACATCGGTAATATTTACAATATCTTGATTTTGAAAGTCATAAGTAAATTCAAAATTTTCTTTGTTTATTGTTACTTTATTTTTCTCAATTTCATAAAACTTTTCTAAATGTACATGAGAGTTAATTATTTGATTTACAGATGTACTTAAATTTCCTAGAGATTGAAATAATCTAAGAGAAACACCAATAATATCTAAAGTTAGTACTTTTGAAAAATTTAAAAATACTGTTGCTATTGATAGAATAAGTAGAGTCAAAAAGCTAGGTAAAAAAGAATTTAGAATCCCATACTTGTGATTATTATATAAGCTAAAGTTGAATTTTTCTAATGTTTTAGAAAATCTAAAAATTTCTTCCTTTTCCTTTTTTAGTAATTTAATTAAAAACATGTTTTCTACAACTCTCTGTATCTCTAAATTAGAGTCTTGCCCAAAAACATAACTATCATGCATGTATTGTCTTGCCTTCTTCAATAAAAAAGCAAGAGGAAAAGATAAAGTAAAAATGCCGAATATGAATGATGTCATTATTTCATTATTTGTTATAAATAAATAAATAGTAAAAGCTAATGATTGTAAAAAGTAATTTAAAAATGAAGTAAAACTTGAATAAAAAAATGATATATGTGTCGTTAAATTGTTTATATAGAAATAAGCATCCGCAACTGAATAGTTCCTTTTATTAAAAATTTCAGATAATATGTGAACTTTCAAATTCTTTTGAACATTTAATTCCAAATTTTTAATAATCATAATTTGAAAATAATTAAAAATATACCTCATGATTATGAAAAATGGTAAAAGTGCCGGTTTTGAGAATATGAAAAGCAGTATTGGGTATAGCGTTTGATTGCTTGTAATGTTGTCTGTTATTAAATATGAAAAGAATAATATTATAGATATATCTGCAACTGCTGAAAGTTGGGATAATAATACAGCTAATAAAATTAAAATTTTTTTCTTTGATGTTTTTGTAACTTTTGAAACATACAAAATATCATTTATAAATGGTTTAAATTTTTTCAACTTACTTAATTATAAGATTAAATAATAAATTGTTGAAAATTATCTTTTCTTCAATATTTAATTTCTAAATTTTAATTGAATCCTATGTTATAAAATATCTAATTATAGAAGTTATTAAACTTAAAAGATTTTTAGAATTATTAAAAATTAAATTATTAAATTTAACTTTTGATAATTATTCAACATTAATATGTTATTAATTTGAATTATTTATTAATTTATATCGGAAAAATACCTGAGTACGTAAATTACTCAATTGACTCAATAATTAAAAATGAGACTAAAGAAACCAAGATATATTTTTGTAGTGATTATCAATTGGATAGAAATGATATTGTTCATATAAATATTAATGATCTAGAGTCTGATTATTTAATTCAGTTAAAAAAAATCAACTACTTCCGTAATGAAAAAAATTTACTCTGGGAAAAATCTTTATATAGGATATTTTACTTATATGAAGCAGCAAAATATATAAACTTAAATAGATTTATACATTTTGATTGCGATGTTGTAATTTATAAGGCTTTCGATGAATTGATTAATAAATTTGAAAAAGGGAAAATTAATATTACTCCTCTAAATGAACTTTTCCTTAATTTTAGCTATTCATTTTTTGACAACATAAAGTATCTAGAATTAGTTTGTGATGAAATATTAAATATACTTAAAGATAGTACTTTTTATGAAAATAAGTATTATCAAGGAAAAAAATTAAATGAGATGATTCTCATGAATATAGTATATATTAAAAATCCTTATTTATTTAAACTCTTACAAGTTTTACCTGAAAATGATGATAATGTCATTTTTGATCCTGGAAGCTATGGTCAATATATTGGAGGAACTCATAATAATCGTTTTTCGAAAAAGTTTATAAATATTGATCATTATGTCGGTAGACAAATTTTAAAAGAAGGTTTTAAGATTTCGTTTGAAAAAAGAAAACCTATTGTAAATCATCTCAACAAATATTTTGAACTTGCTAATTTGCATGTTCACAGTAAAAATTTGCATAAATATGTTTAACCTTAAATACTTAATAAATAAATTATTCGAAAAAATTAATTATTTTTTTTACATTAAATACATCAGGCATCTTAAAAAATACATACGACTTTCGAGCAAACCTTTTATTAGTGGTGATACTTTTAGAACTTTTGCTAAACATAAATTAGACGAGTCCTCTAAAATTAACTCTCTAAAAGTCAAAAAACACGACATATTATTTATAAAAGGAGATTTTATAGAAGAGTTTATAAAAAAAGATCTTAACAAGTTGCCAGATAAAATTAAGGTTATTATCCATAATTCTGATGTAAATATTACAGAAAAATTCATTAGTGTATTTAATGAAAAAAATATTAATTGGTATGTGCAGAATGCTTCTGTAGATATAACAAAGATAGAGAATATTAATCTACTGCCAATAGGATTTGAAAATAGAAATTGGTTTGCTAATGGTAAATTAAAAAATTTAAAAAATGTAGAAATTTTTGATGAAAAATTAGAAAAGATTTTTATTGGATTTAATACAAATACTAACAAAGAAAGGGTAAAAATCTTATCTGCTCTAGACCAAAATGATTTAACTTTATTTTTTAGAAGAACCACACACAAAGAGTATTTGAGGGCATTAGCAAAATGTAAGCTTTCATTGTGTCCAGAAGGAAATGGCGCGGATACACATAGGATTTGGGAGTCGCTTCTTGTCAAAACTTTACCAATTTTATTAAAAACTGAGTTCTCTCAAAATTTAAAAGCAATAAATGTTCCTATGTATTTAGTAGATGACTGGAGTGAAGTTAATGAATTAACTGCAAAAAAAATTTCTGCTATTTATGAAAACAATGCAAGATCACTCAATGAAACAAATCTTATTTACTCAGATTATTGGCTTGAGTTTATTAGCAAACATAAATAAATTTTAAATAATAATTTTTATTAAAAATTATATTAACAATTTAATAGATAGCTATTTTAAACCAGCTTCCAAAAAAATCCATTTATCATTTTCAATTTCTAAATTATCGAATAGTTGATATTCATTTCCACAAATATTAAAAAATTGATAATTAGTTGCTAAAACATCTCTACCTTCAAATCCAGGTACATAGTAATGAAAGTAGTATTCTTTAGCTGCTAAATTTTTGTATTTCTCACGCATAAAATTGTCACAAAATTGTATATAAATTTTTTCATCAAATGCTAACTCTTCTGGCCAAGAGAGAATATCTGGGGTTTTTAATCCGAATAGGTATTCAGCAATATGTGAATTTGGAGCTAATACTCCAAAATTTTCTTTATCAATATTTAATGTATTTATGAAATTATTTAAATTTGAAAACTCAGACAACTTTATATTTCCTTGATTATAATCAGCTTCTGCTACGTATTCACTTTTACTAAAAAAGTTAAAATTTGGATTTGGTAATATCTGTAAACTAGAACCAATTGTTAGCAGCCCTAGTGCTAGAGAAAACAAAATACCGGGTTTATGTCTAATTTTAGAATTATAAAAACAAGAAATTAATAAAGTTAATAGAAGCATGCTTGTAAATAACAGATGGCCAGAGTCAGAATTATTCGAATAATAAACTGTAAAAGACAAACCTGCCAACAATACAAACTTTAGTTTTTTGTCTTTTTTTTCAAAAATGTGAGGTATTAATAAACAAAATATTAAAATATGGCTATCAAATGGGCCAAAAAAAGGCATATCTCTAAAAGTTAATGGAATTGCATTGTTACCTAGTGAAAGTGGAACTAATAAAATATCTGAAAAACTTACACTAGAAATTTGCAAATAAAAAGCTATGTTGATGCAAGAAAAAATTAAATAGATAAGACTAGTTTTCAAATAGAAGTCGCTATACAGGCAAATCAAAATAGAAATGATTATAAAAACTGCTAAAGTTGGCAATTCAATAAAGTATATAATCGAAAATAAAGATAAAAAGTATAAAGTCAAGTAAGAAAATTTATTGCAAAACAATAAATACATAATCAATATAAGTAAAAAAGTAAATATTTTAGAGAAGGATCTTAAAGTTAAATAAGAATTTAAAAAAAATATGCTTATAAGAAAGGGGTAGAAATAATCAATTTTTTTTGAACTTGATTTGTTTAAGAGAAGTAAGCCAATCAAAAGTGAAAATACAATTAAAGAAATTCTTAAAAAAATTCTAAAATTAATCAAAAAATTAATCGCACTAGGGTCAAAGAATCTAAATACATATGGAGCAAATACTCCACTAAAATTAAAGAATTCTACATGTAATTTACTTCCCAAAAATATTGCTGAGACTTCATTCATGTAACGACCATTATCGAAATCTCCCAAATCATTTAGAAAACCAGTTTGTGTTGCTAAATTGATAAATATAAATAAGAAAACTAATTTAGAAACTAAATCTAAATTTTTTGAAAACTTATAGTTCTTACTGAATAAAGCAGAAAGTAGAAAAAAAGTAAGGAAGTATATATTTACACTTAGAAAACTAGTTTTCTCAGCTGAATAATTGTGGTCATAAAATTTTTCAAGATAAAAGAAAAAAATAACAAAAAATAGAAATGAATAATACAAAGTATTTAATTTTTTTGGAGCTTTGATTAAAAAATTTATTTCAAAAATAATTACTAAATAAATTAATGAAATAACTGAAAAAACTAAAAATATATCAAATGAAAAACCCAGGTTCAAGAATTTAAAAATGTTTAAAACAATGTCTTTAAAGACAGTCTTACTAACAAACAAATAAATTAATAATATTAGAGGTAAAAGATTTAAATTATTAAACGTATTTAGCTTCTTCTTACCAATAAAAACTAAAGATATTGATAATACAAAACTTGTAAAAACTTGACTAATCAATTAATTCCTCGATAATATATTGGGGTCTATTCTTAGTCTCATCAAATATTTTTGCAATGTATTGACCAAGTATGCTTATGGACAATAATTGAATACCAGATAGGAAGTAAATTGATGTTAAGCCAAAATCCCAATTTAAGACTTTTTCATTCATAAACACATATAATATAAAAGTATAAAGAGCAAAACCAAGAGCACTAAGCGAAATCAATACTCCGAGAATACCTATTATGCTTAAAGGCGCTGTTGAAAAACCAATTAAGCCTTCACTTGATAGCTTAAGTAGTTTTCTAAGATCCATTTTTGGATTTCCATATTTTCTTTTATCTTTTATAACTTCTACATAAGCAACTTTAAAACCCACATAAGCTCTTAAACCTAGTAAAAACTTTTTGTTTTCTGGGAAATTAGTTATTATTTCCACAATTTTTTTATCTAATAAAGAAAAGTGTCCTACATTTTTTGGTATAAAAATTTCCGAGAGTCTATTCTGAATTTTAAAGTACAAATTAATAAGTAGTTTTCTAATAATTGACTCTTTTCTACCAATTCGTTTTGCTAAAACAATATCATTTCCACTTTCCCATTCTTTTATTAATTCAGGTAAATACTTCGGGTTATCTTGAAAGTCACTATCTATTATCAACACAGCATCCTCGTTAAATTCATCTAGTCCACAAAATATTGCTCCTTGATGGCCAAAATTTCTTGATAACTTAATCTTCTTTATATCAATGTTATTTATTTTTAATTTCTTAATTATTTCCCAACTTGAATCATGAGAACCATCTTCAATAAGTGTGAACGAAAATTTATAGCTAAGATTACTTACAACATCTAGTATCAAATGAACTAGTTCACTAATAGACTCCTCTTCATTGTAAATTGGAATCAAAATATTAATTTTTTTCATGATTTAATTTTATCTTCTCAATTTTTTTTATTTGATAAATACATTTTTAATGTTCTGAAATATTATCAAAGTTAAAAATGAAATAAAAAAGTAGAAACTTAAATCTAAATAATAAATATTGTTTTGAACAATATTCGAATAGTAAATGTTATTTGAAAATGCAGGTGGTGGGGAGAAAAATATAAAGATAAAAAGTGAGTAGTTTAAAAGTTGATTTCTTAATTTATAAAGTTTAAAAAATATTAAATACAACAATGGAATTCTGTAGTCATAATTTGCATAAAGCGATGTTAATAAAAACCAAACAGTTATTACAAAAACTGACATATCATCAATCAAAAGTTTATTTTTTATATTTGAATTAAAATAAAATACCAAAAATAAAATTAAGACGATTAGTCCAATAAAAAATACACTTCTACTAAACCCAAATAATTTATTAAGAGATACAGCATCAGATAAAATTCCAAAACTCCACTTAACTTCTCTTGGTCTTGCTGTGTAAAATTCATTATTTAAGTAGTAGTAAATTATTCCTATCCCACTTATTAATAAACAAATAAATGAAAACCAGGTTTTCCTAACATCTTTTTTTATGAAAAAATATAGAAAAAAGCCTACAAGTAAAAATATCGGATGTATTTTGTATAAAGAGAAAAAAACTAAAATTAAAAGTTTTAGATAAATTAAACGATTAGATTTAAATATCCAAAAACAGAACAAATATATGATTATGTCAACATTCATTCTGTCAATTAAGAAATTTAAAGGGGGACTTATAGAAAGCATGAAAAGTAAATCATGGTTATTATTTAAGCTTTTGAAACTTTTAAAGTAAACAATATAAATTGAACTTAAGATTACAAAAGAAGTTATTAAAGTAAATAACCAAATGTTTTCATTGTCTATTGTCAAGACTCTTGATAGTGGGCCCCAATAATTATAATATGGGCAAGAATTGATCCAAGATTCATCGAAACGATACTCATAAGAAAAGCTTCTGTCTTTTTTGTTACAATATAGTTCTAGAAATAAATGTTGCATGTCTAAAAATCTTGCTTTTTCAAAATAATTTGATTGTGTAATTCTTTTTAGTTGATTATCAAAATATGAACTATTTGCATAAACAAATCTTATAGAATAAAAAACTATTGGGAATATAAGATAAAAATTTGTAAATGCTTTTGTAATGCGGTCCCCCATTTTTTCTTGCTCTCTTATGAAGAAGTAAAGAATTGCTACTAAACCAAAATATTTATAATTAAAGAAAACTAAGTAAATACAGGCAATGGGGAAAATGTATGGTAGCCAATTTTTATAATATTTTAAAACATTATGATTCATTTGAATTCACATTGCAGAAGGCATAAATCAAAACAGAATAAGGAATTAAAAAATAATTAAAGACACTTAAATCGTTATAAAATAAAAATATAAACTGATTTAGAGAGACCCAACAAAACAAGTTGATTAATAATTGCCTGTTAGATAATAATTTTTTTTTCCAAAAAAGAAAAAATATTATGGGAATTAAATGGCTTAATAGAATATAAAATCTGTTATTAAAACCGCTAACTATATAAACTCTATCGTCTAATTCTTTAATACTAATAACAGATCCAATACAAATTAAATTTTTATATTCAGGTAAAAAAGAGACGTTTCCAATTTGAATATCTACATTTTCTATTTCTAGGTCCTGTAGAACTGAATATGTTGAATACTTACAAGGATTGCTTTCAATAATCTCGATAGAGCTGCTACCCCATGTTTTAATATTTAAAAACACAAGAAAAGCGATTATAAAAAAACTAAGAGACAATCTATTCAGAGTCATAATATCCTAGATAAAATATAGATAGTCCGAATGGAAATAGAAATCTAATTTTTTGAATAAATAATGAAAATAAAAATAATATGTTGTTTAGAACTTTTGGTAATTTTGGAAAGTTAACTTTATTGCTATTTAGAATTTTTCTAATAAAAGCAGCTGGTAATAGCTCGGGGAAAATATAGGATGCTTCTATTTTTTTTATTCCAAGGCTTTTTGTTAATTCAATTAAACTTTTTTTTGTATATCTACGATAATGCCCTAACAAGATATCCCAGTTTGACCAAAGAATTTGATACGATGGAACAGTAATAATTACAAATGTTTTATTAAATTTTTTAAGATAATCGCTAATAAATTTATATGGATTTTCTACATGTTCAATTACATCTAAAAAAGTAATGCCTGTTGTTTTACTAAATTCTTTTGAACTACGTAAAAGATTATGTTCTTTACCAAATTTTTGTTCAAGTAATTCTTGAGATTTATTATCAATTTCTATGAAATAATAATTAGCTTTAGAATGATTTTTTAACTCATCGCCCAATCCGCCAACTCCAGCCCCAATGTCAACAACATCATTAATTAAATACTTCTTTATTTTCTTACCAACTAAATTATGTCTTGTTTTTAACCAGAAAAAATCATTTGAGCTCTCAATTTGGTTTAAAAGGTGCTTTTTTATTTCAGACACATAAAATAATCTAACATTTTAAAATTAATTATGCATAAATTAAAGAACTATATTTCTAGATTAGTTTTTTTAATACCAATTATAATTTTGCTACTTCAAAGATATTTTCTATTAGATATATCTCAGTGGCGTGAAGATCAAGCAACAACCTACTGGTTGGGTCAAATGCTTAGATTTAATGAAGTCACTGTAGGTTTAATAAGCTCTACAGAAATTCCAAACCCTAATGGGTTAATTTGGATTGGCAAATTTATATCGATTATTAACGATTTTAAAATGTCAATTTTTGTATTTTCACTTCTCCAATTGTTCGTTATATATTTATTTATTAAAAAAACAGATTTAGAAGGAACGAAAAATGCTAAATATTTCTTATTCTTAGCATTAGGATCTTCACCTTATCTAGTATTAAGTTCCTTTGAGCTTTGGAGTCAATTTTTATATATCACTATAAATTTTTTTTTATTTCTGTATTTATTTAATTCACAAAAAATAGTTAGTCCTTTTGCGTTAGTTATGATTACTTTCCTATTGCCATCTTTCTATTTAGCAGGAATTATGAATCTAATCTCGTGTTTAATCATACTTCTTGTATTGGTAGCTATAAAAAAGAAATCAATAAAATTATCTGAGAAAAAATTGGTTGATGTCGCTTTATTACTGTCCACAGTTTTAATCATAAAATATGTATGGATTCCTTACTTTAGTAATTTAGATTTTGACACAATTTTTGATTTAGCATCTCAAGAAAATGAGAGTGCCAACATTATAGATTTATTTAAAAAAATATTTTTTGGTTACTTTTATCAAGAACCTTACTTAATTCAATCAGACTTAAATATTTATTCAAGAATGACTCTGAGGTTAAGAACTACTTTAATGATTTTTCACTTACTGCTCTCAATATATTTTGTGATTATTTCTGTTATTTCGATTGGACTTTTTTTAAATAATAAAAATAAAAAAATAAAATATGAAAATTATATACCTGGACTTTTCATTCTTGTGTCATATGTCGTTTCTCCGGTTTTGGGTGGGCCGAACTTTTTTTTAAATGAGCGCGCGGATATAAATTTACAATTCTATCCACTCTATTTTGTATTTATTTATTTGTTATCAAGTAAGCTATTTGACATAAATGTTTTAGGAAAATTATTTAAATTAGTAAATACTTTATCACTTGTCGTTCTTTTTTCAGTTAATTCTTTGTTCCTCGGTAGTCTGTATCAAGATTATAAAAATTATAATGGAAATATTTTATCTAACTCTGATATTCCATTAATTTACAAAATTCAAGTTGTCGATTTCATATATCAAGATTTAAAAAAAAGCGAAAATATTAACTCGTTAAATATTTACTACGACTTAGGTGGTGATGGTTTTGATTGGATACCAGGTTTCGGTGAGAAGCTTACGCCGTATTATGAAGCGCCATATACACTTGGGAGAGTCTTTGATTTGTTGTTTTATAAAAAGTATGGTTTAAAAAACTCACAAGAAGGAGTTCAGTTTAGATCTATAGAAAATGCTAATTACATTCTTACATACAGGGATTTTCCAAAAATTAACTATAAAGAACTTGATCCAATTGAAAAAATTATCGATATAAATAGGTATAGATTATTAATTTTGCAAAAATGAAAATCAAAAATATAAATGTAAAATTCTATCTTATAAGTTCTACATTTATTCTTCTTATAAATGTATTAACCATCATAAAACGTAATAACATTCTGATTCCCAATAAAGTTACATGTAATGATTCATTGATTAGCAAAGCTAAAGAAACAGGCTTTGATTTTTTTATTGATAATGTTTTTCCAGTATATAAGCATTTTGACAATTACATACTTTAACGATAATCAGAAAAACAAAATAGAATCATATAAATTTTTTTTAACGGTATTGCTAATTCTTTATTTAGTCTCTTGGGATATGCCTCATTGTTGTATTGATCGAAACCTAACTTTCTTTTCACTTAAAATAGCCGTAAAGAATTTACCACTTTACAGATTTACAGAATTATTTTTTTCAGAGCTTTTAACTTTAAGATAGATAACAATTCTAATTTGCTTTTTTGTACAATAAATCTACATACTTTTGGTTATTATTTAAAAGTTCATCAATTGTTATTTGACCAAAATGTTTTGAGGAATATAGCTTAAATCCATAGTCATCCAAAATTTTATCTACATGAAGTAAGTTTGTATGTTTAGGATAGTTATCAGTTGAGAATGCTACTTCAATACAAATAAATTTAAACTTACTAAAAAAATTTTTTTGGTTTGAAATTACCTCTAACTCAAATCCCTCAACATCGATCATCAAAAGGTAAAAATCACTGTTTTCATCACCTAAAACATCTGTTATTTTGAAAATAGGCACTTTATAAGATTTGTATTCTAAAAGATTAGAGGAGCTAAAAGATGAAGCACCTATATTTGGAACATCTATCTTTTCTGTATTCTCATAAAAAGTTCTTAACTCTGTTGAGCAACCAATTGCAAATGGATAAAAATTAATTTTATTCTTAAATTTTGATTTTTCTATATTTTTTAAAGACTCTTTAATACCTGGAATGCTAGGTTCAAATATAAATGCTTTCTTAAAATTAAACTTTTTAAGCATTGAAATAGAATCCAGTGCATCTCTAGAGCCTATTTCTACAATTGAACGTGATTCTAAATTTTTACCTTCTATAAACTTATATATCCATTCATAGTTTTTTCCTTTATTCCAATAATTTTTTGTTATTCTTAAAATAAATTTATCTATATTAAGTTTCCAAAAAATATATCTCTTTAATTTTTTAAAATTATTCATTTAATATTTAAACATTTTTGAATCGTATCGTATTTTTAGATGATGACATTGCTTATTTGGATACATTAAGTCTTCTTGTATTTTTAAAAATTCTTTGAAAATAATTTGTTTTCGATGTAAAGTCGTCGTATACAAGGGCAATTAAAACTACAAACATAAAATAAATCCCAATTCTATTAAAAAATATCGATAAGTATTTTGTATATATATCGTATGTTGTAAAAATAGGATTTAAAAATAAACCTAGAAACAATACATTATTGAACGCTTTATTTTTTGAATTAATTATTAAGTACATAGCTAATACCAAAAACAAAGCTAATCTATAAGTCTGATTTTTGTAAATCATACACATAAAAAACCAAAATACATATCCATACCATTCATAATTTCTACTCACAAAAAAGTTGTTAACAATTTTATCTTTAAAATATATTCCAATAAAAAGGCTTAATAAAATTATTGAAATATATAAAGCATAAAAAATAAAAGTAGAGCTATTAGAAATTATAAAATTAAGTTGTTCAGCGTCTGCAAGAGCTCCAAAATGCCAATTTTCATCTGGTGCAGGTGGTATATTTAATGGTTCAGTAATCCTTGTGTCAATAAAATAGATAACTGAGATTAAAAATATAAAAATTGAGTTGATTTTTAATTTTTTATAATCTTTATTCAATACTGAGTAATAAAAGTAACCAAAGAATATCCCTATTACGTGAATTTTCCAAAGTGAAAATAAAAATAAGATTAAATAAACTAATTTTTCTCTTTTCTTAAATTGATTCATTAATAATACAAATGTTGAATATAGAAAAATATCTGGGTTCATATGATGAAAAATTAGGTTAGCTGGTGGGCTTATAAAGAAGAAAGAAATAAGAAGCAGGTAAGTTGGGTGTTTTTTATCAATTAATATTTTTGAAATCAAAATTAAAATCAACACTACAAATGCTAAAACTAGTGTTGTATTCCATATATCAAAATTTATTGAAATTAATTTCCTTAAGGGACCATAACCAGCTGGTCCTGGACAGCTAAGAAAAAATTCTTTAAATTTAAATTGGTATTGAATATCTGGATTTTTATTACAATTTAATAAAAAAAAGTCTCCTTGAAAATCTACAAATCTTGAAAAACCATAGTAAGCCTCCTGAAACTGAGCTCTCCATAAAAAGTCTAAATTTTGTGAAAGTGAAGAAATGTATCGTATTAGGTAAAAATAAATCGGTAAAATTTTTAAAGTATATTTTTCATACTTTCCCAACTCTACCTTGATACCTGAGGTTAAAAGAAGAACTAATAGAAAAATACCTAAGTATTCGTAATTAAACGTTGCAAAAAAATAAATTGAGAATATTTTAAATTTATAACTGTATAAAAACAAAGACGAAAAAAACAAAATTGTTGAACTGAAAGAAACAAACAGATCAAAGTTTGAAAATATTTCAAAAATATCAAAATAAGATAAAAATATTTTATTGGTTGTAAAACTAAACAATGTAAAGCAAAAAATTGCAAGGATTTGATTTTTAATTAATCTCTCATTGTGCAATATCAAGAAACTAAGAAACAAAATTACAGAAGATCCTAATAAATTAAAATAATTATAAACTTTTTTGTTTGTACCATAGACTAACTCTATGTTTTCGCCTTCATAGACTTCAATAATTTTTCCAAAACATTTAACATTTTGTATTTCTGGGAAAATATATAAATCTCTCTCAATAATATTGAATTTTTTGTCAAGTGATGAAACTTCTTCATAACCCATATAACAAAATTGGTATTTCTCTCCTTCTATTATTTTTGAATTATTTGGTTGAAACATCTGAAACAACAGAGGTATAAGTGAAACAAAAATTATCACACATTTTATTAGTTTTTTAAATTTTAAATTACTTAAATTTTGTGAAATTTTATACATAATTTTTTAATAAGTTTTATTTTAATTATTAAAAGATACACAATCATTATATTCGAAAAGAATAATACATGATAAAAATAGAAATAAGAACTTAACCATAATTAAATAGTTCTGATTTATAATAAATACAAATTATTAAATTTTGTAGAACTGTATAAAAAAATTAATTTCTATAATTATAATCAGAAATTTGTTTGCTAACTTAATTTCATTTCATTTGTACCTGTTATGTTTATTACATCTGAGATAGTATTAAAATTAATATCAAGATTTCTATCATTGTAATAATTTTTTACAAATTTACTTTGACTAAGATAATCTGAAGCTGTTTTGGGATTCTCTTGGTTTATTATTACTTCAACATTATAAAATTCTCCCACTAAATTTGCTAAACTTATGATTGTTATATTTGATGTGACAGCATCATATACTTCTACTTCTAATTTCTGTAATGAAAGATTAACTATGTCATTAAAATTTACATAACTTCGTTTTATGTTTGGATTTCTAACGTCTATATATCCATTATTTATGGCACTATTTATAAAAGTTGTAAATGCATATTTTGAAGATAGATCATAAAAAGGAGCAATAACACCAAAAATTCTACATATTTGAATCTCGATTTGATATTTATCTGAATAACTTAAAACTATTTCCTCTTGAATTTTTTTATACTTTGAATATAGTTTATACCCTTTAATATTGTTGTCATAAACACTACCAGACGATGCTAAAAAGATTTTTTTAATTTTATTTTGGGATATCAATTCCTCAAAGTCACTCATTAATTTACTAAAATCTCTTATGAGAAGTTCTTCATTATGAATTTGATGAGTTGGAAATGAATACATATATAATATATCAATTTCTTCATTTTTGATATTAATTACTTCACTTGATTTAATAAGTTTGTATTTCTTATCTAAGTAAAATATTTGAGTAAATTTATTAGAAGTTAATATAAATCTGTCAGAAAGATAATTTTTTGAAATTAAATAATTGAATGTTGCCTTTCCTAACCAACTGCTTGCTCCATGAATAAATATTTTTTCCATAATAAATATTATACGTAAGGCTTTCTTGTTTGAACCTTTAAGTTTACAATAATAAAAATAATGAAAAAAATATCGTTTATAATACCATGCTTCAATGAAGAAGGTAACGTCGAGCAACTACACAAAGAAATAAGGGAAGTAATTAATGTTCTCAATAATTATAAGTTTGAATTTATATTTATTGAGAATGGTAGTACCGATAAAACTCTTGATAATTTGATTACATTAAAAAAACATGACCCTTCGGTAAAAATATTGAAGTTATCTAGAAATTTTAATATGGACGGTGGGATTGCAGCAGGCTTAAATCATACTGATGGAGATGCAGCTATCATCATGACGGCTGACTTACAAGATGATCCAAATATTATACCTGAATTTTTGACAAAATGGGAAGAGGGTTATAACCAAGTATATGGGATTGTTAAAACCAGACCTGGATCAGGGTTGCTACGAAGATTTAATTCAAGATTGTTTTATTTTATTATAAATAAATTTACAAATGGAGTAGTTCCGAATGGTGTGAGCGATTACCGCCTAGTAGACAGAAAAGTTATTAACTCTGTAAAATCCATGAAAGAATTTAATAGATTTTACAGGGGTTTTTTTTCTTGGGTTGGATTTAAATCTATAGGCATAGAGTTTTCCAGAAGAGAAAGATTTAGTGGCAGTTCAAAAGCAACAACATTTAATGTACTTTCATTTGCATTTAAGGGAATTTTTTCATTTTCAAATAAGCCTTTAAAATTATCTATATTTCTATCAATAATTACTTCCTTTATTTCAATTATTGTTCTTCTATTCCAAACTTTTAATTGGATAGTCAATGGGGTTCCATTTGACGGTTTCGGAACCCTAGTTGGGATACTATTGCTTCTTATTTCACTTTTATTCGGAGCTTTAGCAATTTTGAGTGAATATATAGGACTAATTCTCGAAGAAGTAAAAAATAGACCTCATTTTATCATTGACGAGGAATTTTAGTATATGAACTATCTGGTTTTCAAAGACTTTTGAAGTGATTTAAAATCTCATCTAAAGTCTCTTTATCAATTTTAT
>Ga0075476_10000224_pt1 | contig 24503 bp, 26 predicted proteins | sample DEB08_DNA_5_FD_76339 | JGI IMG/M metagenome (GOLD analysis project Ga0075476, IMG submission 76339) | Aqueous microbial communities from the Delaware River and Bay under freshwater to marine salinity gradient to study organic matter... | ecosystem: Environmental > Aquatic > Marine > Coastal ...
CCATTGATTTCCATTTCGTCGATAATAGTAGGTTTTCTCGCCACCATCAATTTGAAGTGACGCATACTCTCCATCAACAACACTACGCTTACCTGCAACCATAGCAGCCGCATCTTTTTGTGCGGTCTCTTCAGATAGCCCTACATTTGCTATGAGTTTGTCTTTCAAGAAATCTTCAAATTCTTCAGTAGCCATTGTTTCGCGCTCAGAAACATATTCTTCGGCAATATCATAGCGTGTTTGATCCAGATTTTTATCCACATAAATAGTTTTATTATTATCATCGAGAAGTTCATCTAATTCAAGATATCGTTTTACTAATGTGTAATTGGCACAAGGATTGACATTAGATTGAGATTTAGAATCCGTTTCGGAAATAATATCATCGTTAATTGCCAAACGTTCACGTTCAAAAATCTCGTTTATATCCACTGGCGTCATCAATAGTAAATTTTCCAATGCAACAGCTGTCATAAAAAGACGACCACTATCCATTTCCATTATCTTATGGTAGTTTTCAGATGACGACACCCCTTTCATTTTGAGACCATAACCATCTTCCAAAACATTTTTTTTCTCTCTTGATAAAATTGAGAAAAGAGAATACCAGGTTTTATCGGCAAATTTCTTACCAGATTGAAGAGCTCGGTAATTTCGGCCACGTGCCACAAATGTCTTCTTGTATTCACTAATCTTCTTTTTGATAAATAAGGTAATCTGCATGTATTGTTTGTATGTCAAGTCATCTGTATAGATTAAAAAGGGTTCCATCATTTTTACAACCTCGCCAAGTGTGAGCTTTTCATCAATGTATTTTTTGATACTATTAAAAAGTATTTTTGTCCGTGGAATAACCGATTGCAGATACTTTTCGTATTTTTCTTTATCTTCGCTGAGAGAATCATCCATTACAATTTCGGTTGAGCCCTCCAAAAATGTGGGTGATAAGGGAGTATCAAATGATTCTACCACCTCGGTATTAATCGAGGAATCTTTTGTAAAACGTTTATAGTAATAAAATGGGTTGAAATTCAATGCGGATTTTTCCAAGATAGAAGAACCAGGGAGGTTCACGCGCGAATAACGAATAACATCCTCTGGTAACAAGATCAGTGATTTCAAATGGATTTTATTAGCAGGAGTAGCAATAACACGTTTATTGTAGGGCTTAGAACCCTGTTCCACTACAGTTTCTAATTTAGAAAACCCAAGATTATATTTTGTCATAAGATAACGTTTTCGATTGAGCGACTCTTTAACCACAACTGATGAATATAAATCATCCAGATTATCCACAACAGTGGTTATATTTGCTTCCACGTGCTGACGCGTAAGAAAGTCACGTTCATTAGCATCACTATCACCGTCTCCTCGAGGTGCTTCGTAGGGTGTTCCCATAGTGTCAACCGTTTTCAAGAGATAATCATATTTATTTTCGCTATCTGGAATAGAGGCATACCTCTCGAGTGCAGTTGCATCTTGGATAATCATTTCACCCATCGTCCGATTATATATGTCGTCAACCATATCGGCTTCATCTTCATCCACATCGTAAACCTTCTTTCTATTTTTAACCACTGGAATAATCCAAGTTAAATTTTTATTTAATGCTTTCAGTGAGTTAACTAGTGGTTTATAGTTGGCACTTTTAGTAATTGGTTTTATTGGATTACCATACTCATCTTTTTCCGAAAAAACGGAACGCAGTTCCTTAAATCGCTCAATCATCAAATGGATAATATTTAGCACTTTAGTTGTGCGTTTGGCATTTGGAATAGTGGCTAACAACTCATCTAATAAATCGTTTGTCTGAGTCTGAATACCATAGCGTTCGTAGGATTCACCCACAGCAACTTCCTGCGAAACCTCACCGAGTTCACTACCAAAAATAATGTCATCTGCTTGGATAATCATTTTTTTCAGCTCTTGTTTTACTTCGGGGACTGCAACTTTTTCTTCGGATGTTATTTCACCTTCTTCGCGGGGCTCTTGTATCACCAGTTCTAGATCGGGAGGGTCGCGTATATCGATACTCTTAATTGGAATATCTTTCGGGATTCCTTTATATGCAAAATCAATATAAATGGTTTCTTTTTCAGGAAATGTGGTGATTTCAATCATATCTTCTTCTAAATTGGTAATTTCGCCTGTAAAAATGGCTGGAAGATCACCCTCAAGTGTGACATTCACCCATATTTTAGGAACTAGACCATTTTGACGTGCGTAACCTTCTCGTTCATCACGACTCAGTAAACTAATACTCTCTATAGAGTCATCCTCTAATTCACCTTCATTGTCTAATAGTAAAGTCTTTTTTTTCAACGTCACAATATCCTGGGTTTCAATCTGTTTATTATCAATATACGTAATTAAATAGATAGTTTCGTTATCAAGGGCATTGATTTGAATAATATCCCCTAATTGTAGTTGTAGTATTTCTTCGGCCATTTCCCTATATCTACTATAGATAATTATATTAAAGATATTTACTGAGATAAAGATACACGAGTGGATATTCAATTATGGCAGAGGGAGAAATTCAGTCACAGCTCAGTAAAGCACAATTAGATGTATCAAAACTGTTAAATGATAGCGATATAGATGGGGTTCCTATTATGCGGAAGAAACACAAAAAATACACTATTATTAAATATGATAAATCTCAATGTTTACCATCCCAGTATTATCGTGTAGGATACATGCGGACAATGGTTATTGATAACGAGTTATCGAAAATAGTGTGCGTGGGTCCAAATAAATCAATTCCTGTGGATGAGATTGAATGTTACACAAACAGTGATGTTAGTATTATGTATGAAGAGTTTATTGATGGTGTTATGATTAATGTATTTTGGGATGAAAGTGAAAATATCTGGCAATATGCTACTAGAAGCAATATTGGAGCAGATATTCGTTTTTATCTACAGAATGAAGGAAATATTACATTCAGAACCATGTTCGAGGAGGCGCTAGTCGAAGATAATATTAATTTGAATGTGTTGCCGAAAACTATGTGCTATAGTTTTGTTCTTCAGCATCCGTTGAATCGTATTGTGGCCCATGTCGAAAGACCCCATGTGGTTTTGGTGGAGGCACATTGTATTACAAACACTATTATCACAGTGTATCCACACGGAAAAAATGAACTCGATAATGCCCTTCGTTCTATTGTAGATGAATATGCTATACCAATTCCAAAACTCTATTCTTATAAAACACGAAAAGAGGCTATTGATAATCATGCGACGCGGAATACGGATTATAGTTGTGTTGGAGTTATTATGAAAAATTACAGCACAGGGTGGCGTTCAAAAATTAGGAATCCTGTTTATGAAGATGTCAAACGATTACGAGGTAATATTCCAAAACTGCAATTTCTTTATTTGACTCTGCGGCATTCTGGAAATGTAGCGAAGTATTTAAAATATTATAAAGAACATGCAAATGAATTTGAGAATTATCGAAAACAACTTCATAATTTCACACATAATTTATATGTGAACTACGTGGATTGTTTTATCAACAAAAAAGCACATGTTAATACATATCCGCATCAATATAAGGTGGGAATGACTTCATTGCATTCCATGTATTTGAACGAACTGATGCCACAAGGAAAACATATTCATAAGGGGGTAGTAATACACTATGTGAATACACTCCCACCGCAACAACAAATGTATTTATTGAATTATCATTATCGAAAAAACTAAAAACTAAAAACTAAAAACTAAAAACTAAATTATTATCTTGACTATTTATACTAGATGCAAAAGATTTATCATTTTTTAATAATAAATCTATTACTTATTGTATTTTTTATTTATGTAGCATTCAAAGTAAAGAATATAAAACTAATACAAAATAATAAAGAACCATTGAGTTTTATCCAATTTTTAAATGTTAGTGATAAACTTACTGTAAAAAATGTATTTTCTGGACTTATTTTTGGTATTGTTTTTGGTTTCTTAGATAATTTTGGTTTATGGATGGGAATTTCGGTATTAGAAGAACATATGCCTGGAGGTCTCAAAACTAAATCGGCATTAGGTAATACCTATAGTGATTTTATAGGATCCACTATAGGAACATCCGTCAGTATTTTAGTATTTGAACTTTTGGAAATAAACGATGATGATACTCCTATATGGGCTAATACAATTGGGATTTTAATTGGTTGTTTATTAGGAATGTTTTTTGGTAGAATGGTTACAGGTAAATCATAAATTATAAATTATTAATATACGAGACTTAAGCATTTCTCTCTATGTAGATATATAGAGAGATGAGTAATGTTTTTGAATTAGTATTGAAACAATATGAAACTGCTAAAAAAACTTATTCACAGGATACGAATTACGATGTTTTCAAATACTTAGAATATCCTAAGAATGAAATCATTATTCACTATCCTGTGCGTATGGATGATGGAACTATCAAGATGGTGAAAGGATATAGAGTTCAACACAATAACGTATTAGGTCCCTTTAAAGGAGGGATTCGTATCAGCGATGACATTTATCTGGACGAAATAAAATCATTGGCATTTTGGATGACCCTTAAATGCTCTTTGCAGGAATTACCGTATGGTGGAGCAAAAGGTGGAATTAAGTTGAACCCACGAAATCTTTCGAGTGGAGAATTGGAGCGTGTTAGCAAAGGATATGCATCCAACATATTTAAATGGATTGGTGAAAATCGCGATATTCCTGCTCCCGATATGGGTTCTAACGCCCAAGTCATGGATTGGATGACAGACGCTTACCAAAAGAAAGCACAGTCACACAACAATTCCGTTTTTACTGGAAAATCAGTGGATTGTGGAGGCGCGAAAGGACGGACTCAGGCAACAGGATATGGTGTGGTAGAGTGTATAAAACTCTGGGCTAAAGGTAAGAACATGGATTTGAAGGGAAAAACCTATATTCTGCAAGGATTCGGAAATGTAGGCTCATATACGGCACTTGGGTTGAATAAACTAGGAATGGTATGTGTTGGATTAGCCGATCACACAAACATCATTAAAACAGGAAGTTCAGAAAAGAAAGGATTTGATATTTTGAAAGTGAAAGAACACTGTGAAAAAGAAAAATGCTTGAAAGGTTACAGTGAAGATGGATTAAGTATTGAAACAATTAATCGATGTGATTTTTTCGGTATTGATTGTGATATTATCATTCCTGCTGCGAAAGAACTGGAAATAGGTAAAAGTGAGGCTGAACAATTAAAAGGAAAGGTGGTTGTCGAAGCTGCTAATGGACCAACTGACATAGAAGCTGAAGAGATACTTCGTGCTAGAGGGATTGATATTATTCCAGATATTTTAGCAAATAGTGGTGGCGTAGTAGTAAGTTATTTTGAATGGCTTCAGAATAAACGTTGTGAATACTGGAGCGAAGAAGAAACACTAGAAAAACTCTCTCTTAGAATGGAATCTATATACTCAAAGGTGACGAAGAAAATGAACTCTAGTAACTCATCTCTTTCAATGCGAACTGCTTGTTATTTACTTGCTATAGAGAGAATAGAAAAGAGTATCCAAAAGCGTGGATTATACTAATGGATCATCGTTTATCACTTCGCTGTCATCATTCTGTATAGTGAATGTATATTCAGGAACAGTCTCATTCTCTGTATCATTAGACAGTAATAATGATAAAGTCGATGTAGGTGATGTAGGTGATGTAGGTGATATAGGTGATGTGGGTGATATAGGTGATGAAGATGCATTAGGTGATGTAGGTGCAATTGTTTCAGTTATTCTCTCTTCATAAGGAGGTGGAACACTATTATCAATCAGCGACATTCTACTCATTGTTCGTCGCATACGCGTATTACCCTTAACTTTTTTGCAAACAAGATAGCAACAACATGAAATAATTATTATTATAATAATAAAAAACATACTGTAGTTTGACTCCATAAAATAGTAAAGCCCATTACATTGATCTTGACTTTTCATATAAAAAGCAATATTTTTATGATTTGTGAATGTTTTAATATTGGGTGGTCCAAATGAACTATCAAAAAGTAGCGTGCAGTTTTCATTATGCCAATCATAATTGAAACCATTACATTTATTGATAGAGAGACACGTTGATCTACAATCATTTATTCCTAAATTATGATATACCAACAATTTGTTAGATTTATAATATTGGCTAATAAAAACTGTAAATCCTTTCAAACATTGGATGATTACCATTTAAACTATCTAAACTTTATTTTTTAGATAATTTCAAGTATATGATAAAGAACCATCTCTACTATGTTCTTTGAGATGACATGCTTCACACAGTGAACGCAGATTAGCAGTATGATTTTTATGAAACCCTCCTATATAACCATTATCTTGTGCCGTTTTTTGATGTGCGATATGATGCACTTCTGTGCTAAATGCTGTTTGACACTCTTCACAGACACCACGTAGCTTGTTACTATTGTATCTAGAATGTTTCCACTCCAAAATGCTACTTGTTACTGGATTGTATTTGTTTCGCAATGCATGAGCGTTTTCTAAAAAACTGTTCGGTAAATGAAGTGCTTTACATACTTCCAGACCATACATACTCTCGCCAGGTCCGTCACGCAATTTTCGATCATACTCTAATACATCTTTCTCTCTGTTATAGTGAACAGCCATATGGTTTAGTGCTAATTTATCCATCTCTCTAATCTCGTCAAAATCAACGATTTCGTGAAAGTGTGTAGCAAAGATAAAATTACTTTCTTTACGATAAAGATGCTGAATTCCTGAAATAAAAATACTCATTGCCGAATTACTCTCGGTTCCAGAACATAATTCATCCCCTAACACCAGACTATCTTTATCTGCCATTGCCAGAATCGATTTCAGTTCTAGCATCTCCACTGCAAACGAAGAAAGACCTTTGAATAAATTGTCATTGCCTAAAATTCGTGTGAATATGTGTTTATAGGGATAGAACGTAAATTCACTACAAGGAACATAGAACCCAGCTTGTGCCATTATAATGGTGATTCCAAGTGCCTTGATAAAACTACTTTTGCCAACAGCATTCGTCCCGTATAGCAAAACCCCCAATTTATCAGCATCAAGTGTTAAATCGTTGGTAACATAGAGCTCATCGCGTAACAAAGATTCTATCAATATATGACGAAGCCCTTTTACATTGAAAAATCCCTTTTTTTGTTTTGTTTCTTTTATAAGTGGTTTACATAAATTGTATTTATATGCAATATGAGCCCGCGTATAGGAATAATCCACCAATGCCACAAATCGAATAATTTCATCGAGTTTCTCGAGTTTGTTATAGATAGTTTTTACGAATCCGTCATAGATGCGGATCAACGAATCAATCATCGTATTTTTCGATGAAAAAATGAGACTGCATATTTTTTTTATTTCGTCACTGAAAATTGTCATATTACTGGTGGTACTCTTAATGCAATCTATTTTACTAGTATCCATGGTATAAACTTTATCAGTCTTGGAATACCGTGAGTAATAAGGAATATCCACTGTTCCACACCCCTTCAGTTCAGTTTTGAGAATGGCAGCGCGACGTCCAGTGCAGATCAGCGAACACCCCGACTTCTCGGTGCTGTGTATTTTCACATACTCTGGTTCCTTTTTTTCGTTATTACTCGATTTGCTACTAATGCTTGATTTTTTCCCCTTATTTTTTTCAAAGAGTGCGACTTTATTATTCAAATATTTTTGAATGCCGATCAGGATATCATAAGAATCGCACCAATTTTCTACAGTATTATCATGCTCTTTATCATAGCCACTCTTAATAAAATTATCGTCGAACGAGAGAGATGTTGTTGTTTTTATCTTATCAATAATCAATGCGTCATTTATTAGCCCACATAACGTGATACTGTAAGCATTTACCTCTTTTGATACATTCTCAAATATGTAGTTCTTTGATACGTTGTCTAGTTCGATGTGACTAAATATGTTCTGCATAGCAGTGAGTGATTCGCGAAGATGGTAACATTCCGCTGGCGTTATTTTTTTCAAGGCCACCTTGCGCGATATTTTTTCCAGATCACGCATCAATGTCAGAATATCCCGAATAGTGTCGGTATCTTTTTTACAAAGAAGATGTTCACAGTAATCGTATTCTTTTTGAAGGAGTGTTGGATTCGTCAAAGGATTCAAAAGCATGTAGTGAAATTTTCGTTTCCCCATAGGAGTTTTGCACTGATTTAAAAATGATGCCACCGAGGCATTTGAACTCGTAGAACCCGAGAGAGAACTATCGATTACATTCAGTTGCTTCAAAGAATGATTCCCTAGAATAAGACGTTCAGAACAATTTTCAAACGATGGTGCTTTTATTTTTTTGGTGAGATCAGGATTGTGATAATAAATAAAATCCAAAAGATAACAATAGGATTGGGTTCCTATAGGATAGTGTGAAAGATTAGGGTTTTCTTCTATTTTTTGACCTATTTCAGAAAAATACTTTTTCATAATTTCACGTTGATATGTCTGTTTTTCACAATTAATCACCTTTTGTTTATGGGGGTGATTTTTATCATTCTTATCCACAATATGACGACACTCGGTCTTCATGTCCACAAAATGAAGAATGTTATTTATCAAGTATGAAGAGAGATTATGAATGACAATAAGTTCGCTGGGTTGATAAATCGAAACATAACGTTCTAGTTCATCATAGGCATCGGGTGTTGTTGTGAACTCTTGATTATATTCAAAAACAAACGACTTTCCCGTGTAAATATCGATGTTCGAAACTCCTACAACAATCGTTTTTTGGATTTTTTCTAACCAAATACACATAGTGTTATTTGTCAGTTCAGTAGTGTCACTCGAAAAAAAAGTTCCTGGTGAATAAATACCAGTAAGACTTCGTGTGGTTCCCGCTGCCTTTTCATCCTGACTATACACAGCTACGGTATAACCAAACCCTTGTAGTTTTTTCAAGTATTTGTCGAGCATATAATCGCGGACACCAGCCATTAAAACGTTTTTTTTGCCAACGCATATATTTTTGTGCGAAATTGCAAGTTCGCACAAAGACGAAAAATGTGAAATATCGGAACCCGTGATTTCATTCGTTTCTGGATGCTGGAGTCCATACACTTCGTAAAATGCTCCTACTTGCATCAAAACGATGCTTTTCTCTCCATAGTTTTTTTTCAATTCACTCGTGTATTTCAAATAGGTATTTACTAGTGTCATATTTGAACTTTATTTCTCTCTATTGTAATAATTATAAGAGAGATCATTTAAACCTTTTTTATAATGTAATTGTATAGAAGAATGTCTACTTACAGTGTAGATGTGGATGAAGTGAGAGATATTATCAAAGTCTCTTTTAACAATAAAGAAGATTATTTGATGCACTATACTACAAACTATAATGGATATAAACCACCACCATTGACGATGTTTAAAAAAATGAATATGATTGACTCATCATTACCTATTACATTCGAATATCTTCATTCTTTGTCTGATAATTTTAAATATGGAATGTTTAATACAGATGGTGATTTCAAATATGAACGTGTGACACAATTTGAATACGATAAATTTTGTTATGAAAAACGTTTAGATAATGCTAACGCTAAAATGTATAAACATATGATGATGAGAGAAAAACATAAATACGTAAATATATAAAAAAAATAAAAATTGATTCCAAAATACATAAGAATAAATTATATATACTCGTTCTTTCAGAATGAACGACAACGAATACGCCATTTCGCTCAACAATGCCAAGAATATTCTCTCACGAGAAATTAATTCTGGCTTGTCACTCAATGATATTCAAAACATGAATCCAAACATCATGAATTTTGAACGTGACTTGTTGTATCTTCATATTCAAATTATATATGGATCTCCTGAATCCGTATATAATTTTCTTCAAAATTACTGTAATCAACACGGTTTTTATACGACTCAAATGTTTGTTAATTATTCACTAATAGATGCTATAAATACGCGTTCAATTAGACTAGTAGAAACGTGTCTTCTCTGGTCTAATAATCCACAAACACTTCGGGTTCTCTATGAATGGGGTGCTGATCTCTCTATTTACGAAAATTATCCCTTATTTGCTAATACATATCGTAATAATTTAGCATATTATGTGTTAGCAAATAATATGCATATAATAAATAATATTCGTGAATATCCGCTAAGGGGAATACGAATGATGCATCAATTTGACGAAATATATGATGAATTGAATTACATTCTTGGGGATATGGAGCCGCCTCCAAATTGGGTAATGCCGAATCGCATTAATAACCTTAATAACCTTAATAACCTTAATAATAATATAAATTAATACTGAATGCGTGGATAAACGAGATAGTAAAGAATAACCAGATAAGAGAGAATAGCTAATCCAATTGCCATTAACCAAACAGGAATCACTGTTTTGTGTTTGTATCCAACACCAAACGTTCGCAGAGTTCCATCGACATTGTAAAGAAATCCTGGGCGCATTTTAAGTATTAGAATATACATCCCTACAAATAAAAGGGTTGCAAATGATACTAAATGTTTTCTTATAAATGTGCGATTTATATTCAAAATCATCCTACAATATGTTTTGATTTTTTTTATCTAGGACAAACTTGTCTCTAAAATAAGCGAGGTCACAAGATAGGGATCCATATTTGATGCAGGACGCCTATCTTCGAAATACCCCTTTCCTAATCGTTTCGTATCGTTCGGAATGCGAATACTTGCTCCTCGGTCTGCTACACCATAACTAAAAGTTTCCATGGATGATGTTTCGTGTTCTCCAGTCATACGTTCTTCATTACCTTTACCATAATGCTTCATATGTTTCTCATGATCCTTTTCAAGTTTTTTTACTGCCTCAAAAATTGAGGAGTAACCGCCATCACTCCGCATTTTCTTCGTGCTAAAATTGACATGGCAGCCTGAACCATTCCAATTTCCTTTCATTGGTTTTGGTTCATAATTCACCCACAATCCATACATCTCTGCAGTTCGATTGAGAATATAACGCGTCATAATGAGTTGGTCCGCTGCTGCGATTCCCTTAGCACATACCTGAATCTCCCACTGTGATGGCGCCACCTCGGCATTCATACCTGTGACGTGAATCCCTGCAAGAATACAGCGCTTAAATGCTGATTCAACACAATCACGTCCAATTGCATTATTAGCCCCACTCCCACAATAGTAGTCTCCTTGCTTTACCAATTCACGTTCTTTATCATTATTATAGACCAAAGGCAACTCTCCCTTCATCAGAAAAAACTCTTGCTCCAACCCAAACAAGGGATCTGCATTAGGCCACTGATTAAAGCGTTCTTCCGCATAAAAACGTTGATTCGATTCGAGTGGCTTCATTTCTGGTGTATAGGTATCACACAATACCATTATACAATCACCACCTCTAAATGGATCTGGGAATACGGATTTAGGTTTAATAATAACCTCACTATCCGATCCTGATGCTTGACCTGTTGATGAACCGTCATAATTCCAATATGGAAGGTTCAAATCCTCCATTTTATCTGGTTTCTTTTCGTAAATCACTTTAGTCTTGCTCCGTGGAAGACCATTTGCATCCAACCAAACATATTCTACCAACATACTTGAGTATAACCTATAAGCAAGTATAGTTAGTTATCTCTATATAGTTATCCTTCGATATAGTTATCATCCTTCGATATATCATTCAAGCATCCACTGATATTCTTCACCTAGATATTCACGAACTTCATCTATATTTTGTATTTTTTCTGATAGAGTTCTTTTATCTTTAAGACTATTATTTTTCGCGTGCCTAGGTAAATCCCCTTGCTTAGGTGGTTTTTTTATATATTTACTACTAGGAATATCAGGAAATGCCGATTTTACTTTTTCACATGCAACCTGAACGTCATTTTTAATGTCTGTTTCAAAAATAAGTTCCAAAAACCTAATATTCGGATTATCCATCGATTTTAAATACTCTAAACATTCATCTTCATATTTGTAAAATGCTTTCATCGCCCACATAAAATAACCTTTAGAAATACAACATTTATTTTCCTTATTTATATTTTTCTTTTTTAGAAAGGCGTCAGAAACTAACAATGCCAATGCATTCATTCTCTTCAAGACGACGAAATTAGTTACTCCATTCTCAAGCAACAAATCTATGAGTTCTTTAGGAGATAAATCAGTATGAATTCCTGGTTTAATATGAAACATATTTAATTTTCTACACATTCTTTTTTTTTCCTTTAATTTTTGTTTATTTTTCAATTTACCATTTTTCCACGGTTCTTTTGTTGTATAGTCTTCGGGTAATTTGAATAAGTTATAATATAAAGCATTTGTTCCCGAACGTCCATTAGCAATCAAACAAATCATATATACTAAAGAAAGGAAGAATTAAATTGTTGTCCTACGATTCTAAATGTTGTATTGTCAGGTATTTTTCCTATATAATCAGCCCCGATATAAGTACACATGCTACGAACACCACCCAAATAATCATCTACTGTATCCTGTAATGCACCTCGATACGGAATTTTGAGATGTCTCCCTTCCGATGTGCGGTATTGTTTCTTACCCCCATAATGTTTGTTCATTGCGTGAGTAGAACTCATTCCATAAAACTCCTTGTATTTTTGTCCGTTCTCTTCAATAATAGCACCTGGATTTTCATCGTGACCCGCAAATTGTCCTCCCATCATTACAAAATCGGCTCCTCCTCCAAATGCCTTTGCCATATCACCAGGACACGTAATACCTCCATCAGCCATAATAAATCCACCCACTTTATGAGCGGCATCAGCACATTCCAAAATAGCAGAGAATTGGGGGACACCAACGCCCGTTTTCACTCGTGTAGTGCAGGCACTTCCTGGTCCAATACCAATTTTTACAACATCAACTCCACCCTTTAAAATTAATTCTTCTACGCGCTCTCGAGTACATACATTTCCAGCTACTATTATTTTATCTGGAAAAGCAGCTCTCACTTTTTGACAAAAATATAACAATGAATCCATATAACCATTAGCTACATCAATACATATCCATTTACACTGTATTGTTTCAAGAACACTAATCAGTTTATCATAATCGGCATTACTAATCCCTGTTGAAACCATAAACATATCTGGATGAAGATAACTCTTTCGTTCACGATAATCATCATCATTATAAAATTTATTCATCGCTGTGAGAATATTATTTTTAGAGAGAACATCATAAACATCGAATGTCCCAGTTGTATCCATATTTGCCGCCACAATAGGGATACCTTCCCATGTTTGTCCGCATTTGAATCTAAAACAACGCTCCAAAAAAACTTTAGAACGCGATGTAATATGGGAATCTTTGGGTTGAATTAATACATCCTTGAAATCAAGTTGTCTCTCTTGTATAAATTTAGGCATAACACTAATAGAGTAGTAAGTCTTGTTATTTTTATTATCTTTATAATATAATAAGTAATGTCTCAGAATGAATCAGAAAGTTCTGAAAATAAAACTGACGTTCAAGAATCCGTGAAAGAAGAGAAACCCAATGTAGGTAAATTTATTTCATCGACTCTTCTCTCTATTTTTATATTTTTAATATGTATTCTTTTTGGTGCAGGATTCTTGGTCCAATCCGATTTTTATTCTCAATTCAAAATGACGGGAATAGACATGAATAAGCCTCCTTATACAACTGAATTCCCGTATGAAAATATCTTTACAAAGGTCTATAAAGATGAATACGGAACACAATATCAAAAAGATGAACTACCATATCGTTTTATGCGATGGCTAACCTACACTATGCGATTTGCTTTTGCTAACAATCGGTATTACCTTGATTCCCTTTTAGACACCATTGGGACCATTTTGAAAGACCATTCTACGATTATCAACCCACTAGTATTGACATTCAGTCCCATTATTGCTATTGTATCTTTACTGGTTTCGTACTGGGCTGGTTTTATTTCCACGATAATCGGTGCGGTCAAAAATGCGTATGTTTTAAAACCAACGAACATAATTGAATTAGCTGTATTGGTAGGACCCTTTTTTATCCCACTCATTATACTGGGGTCGTTGGCATTTTTCTCAACCATGACTTTAGGAACAGGTATCGGTGTTATCCAGAGTATTATGGTGTTAGGATTAATGACTGTTGTGCCATTTATGACAGGTATTCCTAAAGTAGCAATGAAAAATGCGAAAGATCCTAGATTCACAAATTACTATAAAAAGGGTTCCAAATTTGACAGGATTTTATTAATATTACTAGATAATGCCTTTTTGATAGCAACTGTCATATTCTCTATCATCTCCAGAAATGCCTTTAAGATGCTCGATGAAACTTATGGCATTGTCCCCCTTGTCTTTGCTGTGATATCAGTAATTGCCTTTTTATTCAACCATTTACTTTAGATTGTCTTCATTAAAGTGATATTAAAACAAACATCACTTTAAATATAGTGTAGTTGCATCTATATCAGAAATGCCAGGACTCATTTTTCAAGAAGTTAAAAAGTTCTACACCTACGAAGATATCCATAATTTGGTGCGTAAAGGCGCATCTCTAGTAAATCAGCACCATTTCAAACCCGATTATATACTGGCAATTGGTGGTGGCGGATTTATACCGGCACGCATACTGCGAACCTTTATAGATGTTCCCATTCTTGCCACCACTATCAGTTTTTACGATGGTGATTCGCAAACTCCAAACGATACACCCAACATTATTCAATCTATTGATACCGACTGTATTTGCGGAAAGAACGTGCTTATTGTCGATGAGGTGGACGACACCCGCAAAACTCTAAAAGCATTACTGGATACTTTGCCATCCACAGCAAACTACGGTATTTTTGTGGTCCATAACAAAGAGAAGGAGAAGGTGGCAGTCATTCCAGACAATATCCCGTATTTTGCGTGTGAAACTACCAGCGATGTATGGATTGAGTATCCTTGGGATGTATGTAGTGAATATTCATAGTCAAGTATTTAAAATTTCCGACTCTTTATTAATAAAATTGATAAGAAATAAAAATAGCATAAATAGAATTAAATATATAATGCCTTTGGTTGCAAAAGATTGGTGTGGTCTTGAACCAATAATTGATGATTGTTGTAAAGTAAAAACGACATGTTTTGATGAGTTACGAGAACAAATAATTACTAATTTTACTTATTGTGATTTGTCTAAATGTTCTATCACACAAGTACAACTATCTAAGTTAAAAGAATCGAAGGGGAGAAAATTAATTATGACTAGACCTAAATTTAGAGAATATTTTAGAAGACAACTATACCTGGCATTATTAAAAAATAAAATGGTTAAAGAAAAAGGTTATTATATAGAAGATGTAATATTTAATGATGGTTTAAATAGAGACATGGTTGAAGAGTTAATTGAACCATGTCTAAAAATATTTGTAAAAAAACAGAAAGGTTTAATATGGGATTTAAACAAAAAATGGTTAAAAGGGAAATCTATAGTAAGTATTACTTCTGAGAAAGAAGAGTGTAATTATATTTATCTATTTGATGTTAATTATAAAAAAATATTTACTTGGATTTTTGATAACTTTGAAAAAATCAAAACTTGGAACAAAGAAAATATAAAAGAAGAAATAAATAAAAAAGATATTATTCGTATAAATAATGATAATTTTAACCACTATATGAATTTTGAAAATTTAAAAACATATTCCATTGATAATCCAATAGGATATCCCTTTCATCCAGATTTACACATTACTATTGATATAATTGAGAATAAAATGTGTATAGGGGGGCTTGATGTAGAGAGTTTTGATTGTGATTTGTATGAAATGTTTAAAGCAGCATATCACTTACATATTAATAATTTAAATTTTAAATATTTTGAAGCTGAAGATGAATCAGGAGACTGGTATGAAATGGATTTTAATCTTGAAGAGATAAATAAATTGATTCAATAAAATTAATAATTTATTTTTAATAATAATATTTGGAGAACCGAAGATATACCAAATAACTTTAAAAGAGATAAAGATGTAATTTTATCTCTTTTAAGAAATGCTTGCACCGGTATGGGTTTTATTGATGATGCTTGTATATGGATGGACGATGAGTTAAAAAAAGATAAAGAATTTATCATGAAATTAATAAAAGAAAAACTTATACATTATGATACCTTTATTAAAGAAATTTCATCTCATTTTAAATCTGATAAAGATATAATTTTAGCTTTTGTTCAAAATTTTGAAGATGTATATAAAACTGCTTTTGATTGGATTGATGAGACATTAAAAGATGATAAAGAACTTATGAAAAAATTAATAGATTGTGTGAAAAAAATTTAGGGATAAACACCCTTGTGTTTTTAAAAAGTAAAAATTTATTCATTAAGAATAATTGTTAAATCTGATGGAACACTTGAAACACACTAATCACGAGTATAGTAAATGCGGGGTGGAGGCTCATTTTTTGCTTCTTCCTCTTGTTGTTGCACGTTTGCCTCGTATTCGTCGTGACGTTTTCTCATCTCATCCACTGAATTACTACACTCTGAATTTACAATCGTGTTGTAACTCACTGTAATTGCCAGAACACCCGATAAGAGATACCATATACATTCGGCAACTAAATCTTTTGCTCGTATAATATTACGGAACTCATTTATAGATTCCACAGAAAGAGAAGGAACAAACAAGAATTTGCTATTTTTTATAAAGGAATCGAAATTACTGGGGATGATCTGATTAATAAAGAGTGCTGGATTACTGTAAATATTATTCAGTGTTTTTTGTGTGGGTGTTTCGGTTGGTGTCTTTGGTTTCAACATACTGTTGAGGAGTTTGTTCACCCCCATTAATTTAGTAACCCCATAGCCGAACGTGTTCGAAAAGGGTTGTTTCCACCCAGGAAATACAAGCAAGGCACCATAGACAGAACCAAAAATAAAAAGCCATGGAATTATTGTGGCACCCAAAGCACTCCAAAAATTAGAACCACCTACACAAAGTGATGACAAAAGATTAATGTTGATAATCAGTTGAGATATCCCTACAAAAAGTAAATAGACAAATGTCATAATACGGAGATAGTCTGGATTTGTGACAAAATACTTTGCAATAAAATATAATAAAGTTAATAATACGAATAATGTGATTTCTAACATATCTTTATTATATATTAAACCGTATAAAATTTTTTAATACATACATATATGAGTTCGAGTAATACTCATTTGGTGGAACCAGGAGTAAAATATTTTCTTCAAGAATCACTAAAACAATGTAGCGAACTAAAAAAAAAATATTACAATTTATATTTCAATATAGGATGTTTTATTTTTATTGTGGGTTCAATAAGTATTATTTTAGGAATAGCATACAAAGGTAAATTAACCCCTATAGAAAAAAATCTTAGAACCCAACAACAAAAGCAGTATATTTTAGAGAAATTGAAAGCATTGCCACAAAACCATAAAACCATGATTACAGATTTGCCTAAATGGGAACAGTATTGATAAATATAAATATAGAACCAGTATATAGTAGATATGGACCCAGCTGTCAATGATGCTCTAGGTATTTTTTTTAAACTCAAGGGAAAATACGAAAAAGAGGTTAATAAAGCAAAGGAAAAAATAATGAAGAGGAGTGATATCACACTAGCTGAAAAACGTGATCTATACCAAGAAAAAAAGTTCAAATGTATTATGTGTAAACAAGAAGGGGGTTCTATTTTCAAGATTGAACCTACACGATATATTGCAATGTGTGGAGCCGAAACTCCATGTAATTTTTCTATAAATATCAAACGAGGAAATATGGTCCAATTACCCAATTATGTGAAGACATTAAGAGAGAAACATCAAGAAATGATTACTGCTATTATGAAAATAAAATACAATTTGCTATTCAAGTATTCTGATGAAGAAGAAACAGTGTCATTATTCGAACGGGAGAAAGGTGATTTTGATACGACAACGACTCTTTATGATGCTTATAAAACGAAATTAATAGATATTACCAATTTACTTTCAAAAATGGAAACGATTCATTTGACAGACTTACAGATATTCGAAGTTGTAAAAGAAATAAAAGGTATGATAAGCGATGCACGTATTGATAATAATCCGCAATTTTTTAAAGATGCCGTTGAACTTTATATTAAGAAACTCCTTGATATTTTAAAGTTGAATCGCGAAAGTAAATACAGTTATCAGAGTGTCGAATATAGCAAAGATAATGATGAATATAAGTTAATTCAGAAACCATATACTCTCTATGATACAGAAACGGTTATAGGAGATGCATATAAAGTGGAGTCTTTACATGTGAAGGCTAAATAAAATAATCATTTGAATATATAGAGATAGATGAAGTTTTTTTCACTGCCTGTTTTTCTAATAAGTTTTGCATTAGGAATGTTGATTGTTTATGCAACCAGTCCTCCACCACGAGAAATAATGGTATATCCGAGTCTCGATAATGTCGGTGATTTACTCTATAAAGACGATGCAAATCAATGCTACAGTTTTATCCCTAAAGAGGTTTCGTGTCCTAAAGATGAGTCCTTAATTAAAAAGATTCCACCACAAGTATCGAAACTATAGGATTATAATGTTAGTATAGTATAAGTATAAATTATCATCATGTATATTCGACGACTTTTGTATAATCCATATAGTAATATTATAATCTCCATTCTCTTAGGATTCGGTTTGGCTACACTGTTTCGACGTTCATGTTCTGTCCGTGGTTGTTATGTCTTTAAAGGTCCATCGATGGATAAAATTGAGGGACAAACATTTCAAATGAACGATAAATGTTACACTTTTAATTATAATCATAAAATGTGTAAAAATTCAAACGCAAAAATAATAGATTTTTCATCAAAATAGTGATTCGTATCCTTTAGTTATAAACAATCTAACTTACTTAATAATGACAACAGAATTAAGTAAGTTACCCAGCGATCCTTCTGTTCCACTCAATGGAAATTCAGTTGCACCACAAGTGCCTCAAATCCCCGAGAATATCAAATTAGAAACTCAAGCATATCAGAATGATTTAGATGTAAAACCGAACGCACCGCCTATGGCTGATACCAAACAGATGAACTCCATGGTGACTGAAATACAAAATGCAGCTAAACAAGGACTAACTCGTTTAGCCGAAGATATTCCACAACAAACAGCACAGGTGGTTCAAGATCCCCAAAGTTTACCGAATGCATTACCCGAAGAATCGAAAACAACCCATATTGATTATATTCAAAATACAGCAACACAAGAAGAAATCGCAAATGAAATTAAAAAACAACACAATAAACAAACCACTGTTGAATTTATTTTGGAAGAATTAAAATTTCCGCTGGTATTGGCAATTGTATACTATTTATTTCAAACCAAAACCTTCAAAACACTTATTCTCTCTAATGTGCCATCTCTACTGAATGAGATGGGAGGTTATACTACAAATGGATTTTTAATGGTAAGCACTCTCTTTGGTGCAATCATATATGGAATAATTAAAGTAGCTAAATACCTAGAGTTATAATAAAGTATAAAAGTAATATAGTAGATGAGTGAATTTTTAGCAGGATGCACTAGTGGAGTGATGCAAAGTATTATAGGGCATCCTTTTGATACACTAAAAGTATTACAACAAACACAGCGACCATTTCATACAAATGTGCTTCATTACTATAGGGGTGTTTCATACCCAACATCATTCAATATTTTATCCAACGGTCTAGTATTTGATTTGCACTCCAGATTTCACAAAATGACTGGAAATCACTATATAGCAGGGGGTCTATCTGGATTGACATTGGCTCCCATTATCTACTATTTTGATGTAGGTAAAATACATCATCAACTTTATCCAAATGCATCGATTTCTCTCTCTCACTTCAAAAAAATGAATGGATTAGGAACAACAGTTTTGCGTGAATCTATTGCGACATCTTTCTATATGGGTTTTTATTTTGATAATCAAGAGAGATATGGACCGCTTATTACAGGTGGTATAGCAGGATTAACATCTTGGTTAGTTACGTATCCACTTGACGTGATTAAGACACGTTTGATGAGTGATGAATCTTATTCTCTTAGGGATGCTTTAAAAAAAGGGAATCTATGGAGAGGATTTACGGCATGTGCTATTCGCGCTGTTTTGGTAAATTCAATCGGATTCTGGAGTTATGATAAGATTATGAAACTGTAGAATTATTTATAGTTATTAACAGAGAACTAGAAAAAATATAATTATCTATCTGTATGATTTTATTTTTTGATTAATTATTTACCGAAAAATGTATCAATGATTGGAGTACCATTATTATAACCATCAACATCATTATATGTATCATTCATTGCTTTTGAATTTGCAAACATATCAGTAACAGATATACCGGAAGTTACTTTCCATTTTTGAATGTTTCCAGTATCAGGTGGACTTACTGGAACAGGATCTTCAAAACAGTTGAATTTAGTTGCACGATTAAACATATTTTGCATTTTCTCAACGGCTGCGACGTTCCATGTAGAAATGTCTTGGTTGAAGTGTCCTTAAGAAAACTACCTCCTTCATTAACAATAGGTAAGTCACTTTCTTGTGTTGGTTCAGTTGTTGCTAAATAAATAAAATTTCCTCTAAGAATGATAGATCCAGGTCCACATCCTATGCTTGTTAGTTATACCTTAAGGAGATAAAAAAATCCTCAATAGAATGAAAAAATTGAAAATCTTTTTCTAAAAAGAAGAATAATATTTACCAGCTTCATTGTATTTCTGAAATACAACAATTATGTTGACAAGAGACATTTTGCGTGAATACACGATGGAGAATCCACCGAAAGTCATGTTACCACGCTCTCCCTGCGTTCAACAAAAATATGACGCATTCATATGTCAATCAAAAAACCGTTCCTGTTTTATTAGTGATATGAGAGAAAATCTCAAGTGTCATCCGTATTACTTTGTTCCAAATGATTTTCCGTATCATACATCACCTGGTATTGAACACTGGGTTTGTTGGTACGGTAAATACATTGAACCAGCATCTATTATAGCAAAAATCAAAGAAAAAAATAATGTCATTACCTTTTGGAAAAACTATTCATCTAATATGAGTATTCAAGAAATAAATCATATTCATGTCTTTATTCAGAAGTAAATAGTCTATTCATAGTTTCTGCTTCTTTCTTCACATCAATCGGCATAAATACTTTAGATAGAAAGCTGTCATCACGCATTCGCACAGAATAATCCTTACACTGTTTATTTCGTCCTACACGCCCAAGTGCTTGTATCAATTTTTCTTCTGTTAATTGAATTAAATCCTTCCCTATATATCCGTGACAAAACTGGTAATTGGTTCCATAAATATAGTCATCGGTTGCCAAAATAAGAAGCAGTTTTTGTTCTTGGGCCAACATTTTCATTATCTCCACATATCCTATACTTTTGTGTTCCATAAATACACCAATTCCCATCAGTAGAAGTAGTTTCCATATGGGTTCTATGTCAGATAACTGCATCAGTTTTATTACATACTCATCCTCAATATTAGGAATAAAACTATCTGTGGTATTTGCATGTTTAGCCCATTTAAATTGATGTTCTGGAGAATTAGGTATGTATATGTCAGGAAGAGATATAATACCTATATGTTGTTGAAGATCCTCTATCTTTCTTCGTATTTCACGTATTTCAGGTGGAAGTCGTCCTTCGTCACTCATTTTCTTCTCTTTCATAGCTTCTTTCGCCATACTATTTTCAAAGTGTTGTTCTAATTTTTCTACTTCGGCATTAATTTTATTATTTTTTTCGACTTGTTTGTCAATCGTGTCGAGTGTGGAGGGATGTATATTACTTTGCTGGAGATAAAACAACGCCACTTTTCTGATATCTTTTGCAAGATATATTGATGGACCATGGGTGAGTGTATACGCATCTTTCGTGGTTACCAATATATTGGACGGATAAGGTTGTGTCCTGTGATTTTGGAAATGCTCGTAGATAGTATTCCAGTGTTTTTCGTCAAGTTTTTCGAAGAGTGATAAATAATACAATTTAATTTCTTTGATTGTGATATCTTTAGTAGCTTCGAAATACTCCTGAATATAATAATGATGATCTTGAATATACTTCTCATTATTAAGAAACAGGATGAATTTGCAAAGTTCTTTTAGGTCCATATATCGAATAAGAGAACTGCTTTTTCGACAATGTTGAATACAAGATAGCATTGCAGAAAAGTCCCTGTTTTCACACAGATGATGTGGCACTGTAACCGCTCCCGATTTTGAAATAAGAGGAATAGAATTACTACAGTCTGCACTCAGTATAGTTTGAACTTCACCCTCGAAACGGGTTATGTAATCAGCAATAACATCGCGAATTTCATCCTCGTGCGGAAGCGTGGCGCTTGATAACACTATATTTGGAATATCGTTTTCGCACCAATTTTGCTTTATCATTGAATGATAGGGGTGTTCGTCATCATCCATTGTGATTGTGGGTTCATCCCAGTAAGTGATAATGGAATCTTTGGTATTAAAGGCTTTCATGTAACGCATCGCAATAAGATAGGATTGTATATCCGATATCATAATTTCAACATTATCACCTACAGAATTATCCACCTTATAAATTCCTCCAGTGCGGTAGTTTTTGGTGTATTCTTTTGCAGCCGCATAGTGAAGACGAATATCGTCGACATCCTTACAGTTAAATGCAAGAGCTATTTTTCGTCCAGCAGATATAGATGATTTAGCGAGAGCAAGACCAACGTGTCGAGCAGCACAAACAAAAATCACTCTGAATTTTTCGGAAAGACCGATAGGTGTCAATGTTTTTCCAGTTCCAGTTGGAGCAACATATAACACTAATTTTGGTTTATGAACGCATCCTTGAGATATTGATCCAAATATATTAAATATGCGCTTTTGATGATCGTAAAGTTCTGTATCGGTGTAGCGCAAAAGAATATTATTTTTTTCGATGATGTGTTCCACATTTTCTAGATAGAGAGAAATACTCGTTTTAGTCCCAAATGTTTCAAGTAATACATCAACTTCTTTTTGAAGATAGGTATTCATTTTCAGATGACATTTTTGGAGATGAGTTAGTGTGTAGTAATAGAGCATCCATTTATCTTGATTCTTATTGTATTTTCCTAACATTTTCTCAATAAGATCCAGTATGGTAAATTCATACAAGGCACCTTTATGACGATCTAGTGATTTATTTACATTTTCAAGACGAATAATATCCCGTTTTTTAGGATTTAATTCGTTTTTACTTCTCTCTTTCATAAGTTTAAGACCGCTTTTTTTGTAAATTTTTTCTATCCTTTTTTTGAAGTAAGTATTGAATATATGTTTCTCCATAGTATCGTTTTTATCTAGCTTGGAGAATGTCATAAATGTTTCATTTTTATTGTATTTGATACCTATATTCGTGAAACCGTTGCGAATCATTTTAAGAATTTCCTTTTCTTCAGGAGAAACAGGAACTTCAATGCCTTCCCATTCTTGCTTAGTGAGTTTTCTTTGCGAAAAATCCATGGTGTCTATTATAGACTATATTACATCTATATCATTTCAATTATAATTGAAATGAAATAAAGATAGTTTTTAATACACACATACAAAGATTCATTATGGGTTCCTCATTCTCGTTTCCTTCGATTTCGCCTTCGTCTTCGCCTTCGTCTTCGTCTTCGACTTCGACCAGACCATTTATTGTTTCCGTTGAAGGAAATATTGGTTCTGGGAAATCAACATTTGTCGAGTTTTTAAAGAAAGAAATCCAAAAAGGCAATGATAGTGATAGTGAAAAACGAAAAATAGTATTTCTTCAGGAGCCCGTAGACGAATGGACCACCATTACCGATAAAGAAGGTGAAACAATATTGAGTAAGTTTTATAAAGATCAAGTAGAATATGCATTTCCTTTTCAGATGATGGCATATATTTCGCGATTGGCACTTCTCAAAAAGAGCGTTCAAGAAAATCCAGGTGCGATTATTATAACAGAGAGGTGCCTTATTACTGACCGCAATGTTTTTGCAAAAATGTTGTATGATGAAAATAAAATCGAAGAGGTTAACTATCAAATATATCAAAAATGGTTTGATGTATTTTACAATGATTATCCTATTTCAAAATACATATATCTACAAACAACACCAAAAATAGCACATGAGCGTGTAACAAAGCGTAACCGTGAAGGAGAAACCATTCCTTATGAGTATCTTCACAGTTGTCATAGTTATCACGAGAATTGGCTAATGAATGAGGAATATGGTAAGGTTATGACTATTAATGCTAATAGTGATGAAACAAAAATGAAAGAGTGGACTGAAAAAGTTAAAGGAATACTAGATGAAAACTGAAAAAAATAAAAATATCTAATAGTAATTATATATGGTAAAATTGATACAAGATATTCAGCAGAATAATTTACCCACGATTTCAAATTCTTTTTTTCCGAATCCAGTATGGCGAACTATGGACTCTTT
>Ga0075476_10000230_pt1 | contig 24419 bp, 28 predicted proteins | sample DEB08_DNA_5_FD_76339 | JGI IMG/M metagenome (GOLD analysis project Ga0075476, IMG submission 76339) | Aqueous microbial communities from the Delaware River and Bay under freshwater to marine salinity gradient to study organic matter... | ecosystem: Environmental > Aquatic > Marine > Coastal ...
TATATAAATGTATTTACCAAGAGATGTTGTAGATAAACGAACAGGTGAAAACTGGAAATACAATCCTAAATCTGATATTATCATTAAGAGAGAAACTGTGGCAGGAAATATGCGACCAGCTGCCAACGGAGAACCTAATATCGCAGTTTCGGGTAATGAGTTCAGTGCTCGTCCCCTAAAACATTGGCGCAAACAGCGAACCCAGGTTTATGAAAACCATGGATTTACTAATTCTAAAAATTTAGAAACAACGTTTGAAGTTCCTGGTGCTACCACTGTTGTTTCTAGCACCAAAAAGTGCGATCCATGTAAAAACCAGTATTTGGTTCCAGAAGTTCCCATTGGGTATCGTCCCAAAAATGATGTGGATAATAAAATCGGTCATTATGCTCCAGAAACGTTTGCTGACTACAGTGATTTTTTGAACCAGTGTCCTCCAAATCACCAGATACTGAATAAATGTGTCTCGGTATGTGATCCTGAGAAAAAGGCACGAAAACGAGTCCAGTATCCAAGCGCACTGAACACAAACTCATCCAAACCAAAATACTACACGTCGAATGCATCTTATTTGAGAGCACGATGCAAAACATACAATCAAAACCAGTATCAGTATGGAACTGCAGATGTCTCCAAATGCCAAAATTTGGTTCAGCCAGGAGCATTTAGACCTAACTGTGTGGGTTGCTCGAACTGCAATACCAAGGGAGCGTGTAACCAGAAAATATCGTATTACAAACCCAACAACTGTAAGTTTGCGGTCCAGGGCGGCGTATCGTCTGGATTACGGGTTGCCCGTCTTAAATACGATACTATCACCACATTTGCGAACGGTTTTGTAAATAATCCTAATTTTGGACCCAATGTGGCAAATGCGTATGCCTATAGCGGGCGCAGTGAAGCACCCTTCACCATCAAAAATAAAATATTCAACTGTCCTCAAAACGCAGGACAGTTTCGAAAGACTGGAAATAAAAATGTTGATTGTGATTGATATATAATAGAAAAAATAGAGAATAAGTTTATGTTTATTGAATGTAGAAAAAATTGAAATTTATAAATCCGAAAGAGAGAATAACACATATTAAAGCCTGAAAAAAGCAAACCAGCAAACAACATGGCATCGTCTACTTCTGCGGATTCTATTCGCCACCATATCTTGAAACTGGTGTTTTTGGATAACACATCTATGCATATACCAGTGAATTACTTGCTAGAACTCAGTGATGAACCGTGGTTCTTGAAAAATCTCATCGAAGATGTCGAGGGAGACTACGCAAAGAGCAACATCGACGAATTAAGCGTCTTCGAATCACGAGAAAATGTGGTCTCGGTATTGGAAACACTGAAATCAAAGCAACTTTGTCTTCAAGACAATGTCAATTTGATTTACTTTAGATATTTGGCAGATAAATGGTGTCTCCCTCTATGGGTTTTAGAGACCATCGATAAAAAAATACAGGAACAAGAAGCAACTCAACGAAAGATGAAAAGCGAGTATCACAATTTTACAAAACATATTACATTGAAATGTAATAATTGTAAAGCAGGGTATAATATTTATAATAACAGTGAAAAAATATGTTCTTACCATCCTGGTGGATTTGATGACGATGGACGTTATTGGTATTGTTGTCGTGGAGATGAGCGTTCAAAGGGATGTGTTGTAGGGTACCATTGTCCCACAAATGTTTCAAATTATACAACTATCTATGATATTTTACAAAAAGAACGTTCTCTTGAATGATTGTCGAGATTCTATAGTTGTTTTTATAAAGGCAACCTTTTAATTATTTTCAAATATATCAAATATATCAAATATATAATAATTAGATTTAATTACTAAGAAATCTCATTTTAGCTTCCTGAATAGCATTCGATAATTCTTGCTCCTTTTCTTTACTGATAATAAGATATTGTATAATTATATTTGCTTTATCAGATGATGAACTCCACATAGATTTTTTTTCAGGCAACGCATCAATAATCATAACTAAATGTTCGTGCGTTAATTGTCCTAATTTCATTTTAAATTCGTGTGAACGGGTATTATCGATACTGAAATTTAATCCAGAACCTCCCATTTTCATTCCAAAATCACCAGATACTCCCCTTATTGAATCTGTGAAATGTGCATCTATTTGATATCCTGCTTCTAATCGTAATATTTTTATAGTTCCTCCATTCTGTGTAGCTTGAATACGCATATTAGGATGAACTACAAATCTCTCTTTTACGTCACATATATCTAATATTTCGAAGGTATGAGATTGTTTTATTTTTCGTTTTAATGTGATGGGATCTGGAGTTACTAGACTGAAAGATGTTTTTATATCATACAGTTTGATTGTTCCTCGATTGAAAATGAGATCATCTACTTCTTTTTGTCGTTCCTTCAAAATATGTGAATCTAAAATATTTGTCATTTAGATAAATAGAGAGAATAAAAAATATAATCATCTATCTGTATGATTTTATTTTTTGATTAATTACTATTTACCGAAAAAATCCTCAATAGAATGAAAAAATTGAAAACTATATATGTAATTTGCTTTATACAACTAAAACAATATGGAAGTTCTCTTTTTAGGAACATCGGCTGGAAAGCCAACTCAATACCGCAATGTCACTTCTATTGCGGTGATTCTACAAAATTCAGATTTCATACTCTTTGATTGTGGGGAGGCAACACAGCATCAGCTCATGAAATCACACTTAAAAGTAACAAAATTAAAAGCGATTCATATAACCCATCTTCATGGCGATCATATATTTGGACTACCTGGATTACTCAGCACACTGAATACGTTACGTAATGATACAATCAGCATTCATGGACCATCTGGACTCAAATCCTTTCTAGATTTTACATTGAAACAATTGAATAGTTTAACAGTCCATGTAAAAGAATACACACATCAATCAGAAATAATCCATAGTTCAGGCAATTATAATTATTCAGTCGAGTCTGCTCCAGTGAAACATACTATTAGTTGTTTTGCTTATAAAATTACTCAAAAACGCAGCAACCAACAAATTAATATGGAGGATTTACATCCTCATCTAGAGTTTTATCGTAGCGAACTAGAAGAGACAGGGTTTTCGCCAGCAGAACAATTAATTCCCTTACTAAAAAAAGGATTGAGTCTGACAATGAATGACGGATTCATATTTCATGCAGATAATTATCTATTGAAATCCAATGAATTATCACTTGTTATTGCATTGGATAATTATGACAGCACAACTATGTGTTCCTTATTTAAACAGTGTCATGTTCTCATTCATGAGTGCACGTATGCTATTACAAAAACAATGACACAAGAAGAAACAAGAGAAATAACACAGCAAGCATACAATCATAAGCATTCAACAAATGTTATGGCATATGATGTAGCATCTAAACTTAAAAGTAATTATCTAATCCTCACACATTTTAGTCCTCGTTATCATTTTAGTGACGAAGACAGTATTGTTGAAGGATGCAATCTATCAAAAGCTAAATCGAATGCTATGAAAATAGAATGTGCCAGAGATTTCACTCGTATTTGTATACGAAATAAATAATTTCGTAGTTGGATTTATCATACTTTATTTTTGACGAGTAAATAATATTATTTGCTTTACATATATGTCGTAGTAGAGTGGTAAACGATGTGTATTTCGGTGGTCGTGTTAAATAATATTGTTGTGATGGTTTATAAAAAGGCTTCAAATTTTTTGTCAGTTCCTCATATAAACCAACGAGTTTCATTTTTTTGAAAGCATCATTATTTACCAAATAATATTTATCAGTTTTTATATGACATATCCTCTCTAATATATCAAAAAAATATTCTTTTCCAACCGATTTTTTTATCATAATATGTAATATATACAGATTAAAAAATAGATGATATATCTTGTGAAAACAACAAAAGTTCGATCTCTTCTTCATGAATTGTGGTGAATACAACAATATAGGATGAAACTATCTTGAAACATTTATATTTTTCTTCTTCTTCTAATAAATTCGTTTTTTTGATAAATTTATATATTTCATTCAAAATATCTAATACTGAATATCCATTTTCAATAATACTCATTAAATGTAAATAGCCTTTATAGACTTCTTTTTTTTTTACTAAATTGAAATACATGTTTAAATCATCAGAATTTATCAACGTGCAGCAGTTATTAATAATTTCGGCAGTTATTTCAACAGATTTTTGAAGAAGTTTACATTTTTCTAAAATATGAAATACTGTTTGGATATTTAATTCAGAGAGAGAAACAATAATATTTTGCATATCTTCATCTAAATCTATCGATTCTGATTTACAAATACCATTTACCAGGTTGCTAATATACTCACGTGTTGTCTCGGGTACGTGAATCGGAAATAAACGCGTTGTCAAGTTTTCATCTACATTATAGATGGTATTAGTGGTAACAAAAATATGGATATTTTTTTCCCATTTATCAATACAATTAACAAAAAGTTTCTGTATAGACTCGGGATAATTATGAATATCTTCAATGACTATTATTTTTTTTCCATATTTGGAAGGTGATTGACAAAAAATCTTAGTTTCATAGCGTATATTTGTAGAGCCTTGATCTTTAATTTTACTTATATACAAGATATCTTCTTCTCTCTTATTTAATTCTTTCAAATGTGCGTTTACAATAGTTGTTTTTAAAAAATCATTATCACTTATTAAGAGAAGGTGAATTTTCTTAATACGAATAAAGAGATTGAAAAGTTCAATATGCGATGTATCAATTGGTAAATCATTAATTTTTTGAGGCGTATATTTTTCAGCAAGAATCATTTGTTTATCTAGATAAATAAGTATTTAAGTTTATCTGGATAGTGTTAGAGTAATAATGGATTTCTATAAAATTCTCGAAATAGATAAAAATGCAACACACGATGACATACGTCGCGCCTATCGTCGCCTTTCTATGAAATGGCATCCCGACAAAAATAGAGAAGATCCAAGTGCTGAAGAAAAAATGAAACAAATCGGTATAGCTTATAGTGTTTTATCTGACCCAGAAAAAAAAAGTAACTATGATCGAGAGAAAGAGAGAGTGGATGTATCGTATGTTAATTTACCTGATCTTTTTAAAGTATTTATGGGGCAATCAGGACACTTTGGTATGCCGTTTCCATTTCAAGGACACGCACAACACGCACGACATGCACAACACGCACAACAGAATATGATGCCCGAATTCAATGTAAATCATGATGATTTCAATGGTGGTGGCGGTGATGACATATGGAATGCGAAAAATGGTATTTTTAATGTGAAAGATATTTTTGATACGATGCGTAAACCACCACCTATTGTGACGCACGTCACCATTTCTCTCAAAGAAGCGTATGAAGGAGTATCACGACCACTTAATATTCATCGATGGCTGATGGTAAATAATTCCAAGACTTTCGAAGACGAAACTATTTATGTAAGCATCCCTGCGGGTGTTGATGACAATGAGATAATAATTATGCGTGAAAAGGGACACAGTATTAATCATCAATTTAAAGGCGATGTTAAAATATTTATTAAGATAGAGAATGATACTGATTTTAAGCGACATGGATTGGATCTGGATTACACCAAGATTATTTCACTGAAAGATGCGCTCTGTGGATTTTCTTTCGATATTCACCATTTGAATGGCGTGTGTTACAAAATCAATAATACCAGTGGCACTATTATACATCCGTTGTATAAGAAGACAATACCCAAAAAGGGTATGAAACGTGATGAAATGGAAGGTAATTTAAATATTCATTTCATCATAGAATTTCCAAAAGAATTATCGGGTGATACAATTCAATCACTGAGAGAACTATTATAGTTTATTAGTTAATAGTTTAATCGATTTAGTTCTGCTCAACAATACCATAGACTTTGTCATTAACAAGGACAGTGTTGTTATTATTATCATAGTTAACAGTGACAGTTACCGAATAATCATGTGGTGTTTCGGCAACAATGCGGGCTCCAGTGGGAAAGAGAGTGGCATCGTTAACATTATTTGCCTGACCGTATTGCGAAAGATTGCTGTTTGGGTCTAATGCAATTTCATTGAATGAAAGAGTCCAAGCATCAACAACATTCATATTGACATCTTGTTCAACTGCATTCATGTTGGCAGAAAAGTGGTTTGATACATCATTGCTAGTAATTGTGGCAGCAAGAATATCACCCTCTTCTTTACCAGGAAGATTAGGTGCATTGACACCATTGAGAGGCCAGTAAGCGTGTTGAGCTTCCTGAATGTTTTCAACAATCAAACCAGAGAAATCATTCTCGTGAGCGAGTGAAGCAGTGCCGCTCATAGTACCATCATTGGTTAAAACAACATTGAGATTTACTCCCCACTCTTTACTGTTACCATGTTCGTCATTTGCAGTGAATTTAGCAACCTCCATGGTCTTATTAGCTGCAGGGAGCTCGTATGCGGTATTTGAGCCAGTATCATTTGCATCCGAAAGAGAGAATGCTGCGAGACTCCAGGCATCATCATTTCCGAGTCCATCACAAGTGGCATCATTTGCACCAGCATTAAATCCAACGTGACCGTTAATATTATGCTGAATTTTAATGTAGTAGGTAGGTGTCTTGGTCTTGAAGGAAGTAAAACGGTCGGTTCCAACCTTTGCAATAACAATATCATTACTCTCGTCATTAACAGTTGGTTCGCTAATAGTCATTGAAAGTGCACCGCCTAAAGTTAAAGACTGAAGTCCACCACTATCGTTAAGATAGAGAGGGCTTGTAGTATTTGTATCGTTAGCGATCACATCGGGGGTCGTATCGTTAATAGTAGGAGAAGCCATGGTTATACTCTATTCCTCTATTTTTTTTTTTACAAAAAAAATGGCGCAAAATTATTTGTTTAATTTTTCCTAATTTTGAAGTATTTTTATTCACTAGGTTCTTCATTGGGTTCTTCATTCAGTACTTCTTTGGGTTCTTCATTGGGTTCTTCATTGGGTTCTTCATTAGGTACTTCACTTATTTTATTTTCCTCATTTTCCTCAATTATTTTTTCCTTTTTCTCAACATCATCATCCATGGATGCGAATTGTTCGTCCAATAGTTTTATTAGTGTTGCATACGCATTCTGTAGTGTTCCAAACGAACGCACATACGTAATCGTTGCAGCATATTTTTGTGGGTCAATCGCACATCCTGGATATAAAAACATATACCATGCACGATCAATATCGAATCGTGCCTGCATATATATAAACGGTTTGATTTTCTTTAATTTAATACCAAGTTTGCCCTTAAATACACCATATGCTGTTGGATCATCGAGTAACATTAATTCAATCTTATGACGTAAATTTATAACCTCAATCTGACACTCATTGTATTTATCTTCTAATCTAGAAACTTGGTTTTTATATTGTATCAATGCCATTTTATCATTACGTGCATTAATAAGGACAGTCATAATATCTCTCAAAATCTTCAACATGATTTTAGCACGCTCGGTAGTCGCAATCGCTATTTGATCGTCAATAATTTTATTAAGACGGATTACTGAGTGAATTCCGCCCATTAAATATATTTCACAATTGATATAAGGTAAAATAAAGTCTTCGTAAATTTCAAGTAAGTCTTTCTCTTCAATAGGAATATATCCTTGAGCGTTTTCTAGCTGAAATGCTCGTATTTCTTCAACAATTTCACATATTTTAGTATTTTTAGTAATATTTACTTCTATACATTCTTTTAATTCTGTCACAACCGAATCAATGATATATTGAGTTCCACTATTTATACCATTAATACCATTAATACCATTTGTTCCAGAACTAATATGTCCTGTGGTAGCAATAGAGGTATTCAATATATGACCTGTTGTGACAACACCTGTAATTTTTTTAACCATTTATGATATATGGATAAAAATATATTCTGTTTTGTTGAAGAAACGCCTAATTATAAATATCGACTTTTTTCCAGAATTTTACTTGTAAATAGCTTTCATAAGGAGGCTAAATGTATTATTGTTTGTAGTGAAGAGACTAAAAAATTCATTGAAGATTTTCCATTGAGTTATGACATAAAACTCATTTTTATACCAAATATATTCAATACATATAATTTGATTTATACATTTACCAATATACTCAAAGTTCTCTGGTATGCTATTACTCATTTTGGTCATGGAATATACATATATGATAACCTTATGATGGTCCATAAAATGGTTATTCCCGAAAGTATAAAGAGTCAAGGCTACGGGTTTCATAAAAAGGTTTTCAATAGTCACGATGAAGAAAATAATAAAAAACGCTATAGTTTTGAAGTTATTTATGCTTCCAATAAAGAATTTATCAAAACTGTGGAAGACATGCTAGGAATTCCTAATCTTCACCGCAAAAAAAAGATAACAGACAAACATATTGAAATATTAAAAGAACATATTGATTTACTAGAATTCAACGTAATGGAAAAACTAAAAACCCAGCATTTTTTAGATTATGAAGTAAATATTTCTACCGAAGACTTTTTCAGTTTCGAAAATGAAGTGAAACTCTCTGAAATCACATATGATTTTATTTGGAAAGAGAAGAAAATTACCTTCCTCAATCTTCGTTTAGAGAGAAATGCACCGCCACAAAAAACACTACATAGTAATTTACTTCAAATGCTGATAAAATACAATCGTCTTTACTCGCATATCATTCATTTTTCCAATGCAACCCAAAAAATAAACTTCATTTTGCCATTTAAAAAAAATATAAGTATTTGGGATCGTCAAAAGGATGGACCAGGATTATATGCTATTTTAGAGAATTTTTATACACTCTACCCAGAATACTGTAGTATAACAAAAAAGGGGGCTGAATATTTTTCGGTATCCACGCTTGCGCTTACAGATAAACCATCCCATCATTGGATGACCAAAGAACTCTATCTTCATTATGAGATGCTGCTCTGTAACTATGACAAATCTTTGTTAAAAGCAGTCAAAAAAGATTCAAAACTTAAATATTCATTTTTATTTTACTATTTTGATGATCCTCTTTATTTAGACGAGTATTTTTGGGTCCACAAGGATTGTATTTGTGACAATGAACGCACTACGTTATCTCTTTCATTGAAATCATTGAAAAACGGAAAATATTCGGTTGATTCCATACCGATGAATAGCATAGATGAAGTCATATCACTATTAATAGATACCAAGTATGTATTTCTCTCTTCATACACAATGTCGCTCATGGTTCTTTGTTTTGCATTGGGTTGTGTTCCAGTGTTCGCAATAAAAACGAAAAGTTTAGGTTTTCCTTTATTCGAACTGGAAGAAAATAAGCATTATTGTATCCATAATATCTATAATAACAATAACAATAATTATGATACTATGCGGAGTAATATACTAACCTATTACGAAACCAGTATATCGCCCAAAAATACCTTCAAAAAATTAGTCAATCATCTTTTTATACGGAACGTCGAGTGATTCAATCTCAAAAGTGACAGATATGTCGGCATTATTCATATCAACCACTTTTCCATATTCATCAAGGAGACGAATTTGTAATTTTTGTAATTTGACTGGTCCAAAATAATTTCGGGTCTTGAAAACATTATCTGCTGAATCTTCGTAAATAATAGTGGTCATCGTGGAAACATTCGGAATTTTTGCCAGAATATCACTGCTATTATAGAATGTGTTATATAAAAGAACTTGAGGGGAATTGTTATTGAAATCAATGACCTCTAATAGAAAAAATTTGGAGCCAGTGAAATCAAGTGTCATATCGGGATTGAATCCTCGACGTCGATTCAAATCACTACTTTTGATAAAATCACGTTCATAACTATAAATTTCTTTTTTATATCCAAGCATCCATCCAATACCCAAAAAAGGAATATCACACTCGGTGGCAAAATCCAAATCAAACCTGTATTCACTATCTGCAGGTGGAGGTATTGGTAACTCGTCTTTAAATACAAAATATACTTTTCCCTTCAAATCATCATATAAAAATTCTATCATTGATAATTTTTCGTCAGCATTTAGTGTATTTTCCACAATAGTAATGAACTTTTCCAGATTGTAATAACCATCGGGCAACTCTATTTTTTTTCGATAATTATCTGACACTTCACCAGTAACTGTATTTTTTACATAAGTCTCAATATGAAAATATGTATTTTTATAGCTCTGTGAAATGTTATAATAAAAATTGACAATCTCGAGAGCCGCTACCTTTAAAGAGACTACATTACTGAGTTGTTCGCTCAATGTTACATGAAAATCAGTGCTCGATTTTCCACTAGATAATTTATTGGTGATAATTAGAGTGTTTTTTATTGTTTCTCTCTTCAATGGATTTACATCGCCACGAACATACTCGGAAATATTTGTATTCACTGTAACAATCTCTGGAATACTCTTAGGTAAAGAAGATGGGTAGAGAGAAGGACGGCTTATATCATAGCGCATATGTTTTGTAAGTTTTTGAAAACACTCCCAAAAGAAAACAATATAATTTTGTTTAGTCGTGTTATCTAACGTAGATGATTCCCTTATTTTATTTACCAATGTAGTTGTTTTTTCTAAAATAATGTCTTTAGAATTTAAATCACTCGGAGATAACAACAGAGCATTAACTATTTCATCAGGACTGTAGTTATCAATATTCGTATCCATATTGTAGTAGGATACGAATAAAAATTCTATTCGGTAGCGTAAACCAACGTCCAATGTTTTGCCTCCTTAATGTATTCTTCACGATTTTCTTTATAAAGTTTAGCAATGGACGGAACTAATGGATCATCTGGATTTGGATCGTCGAGCATTGAACATATAGATAGTAGAACTTTTGTCATAGTGAGAGCAGGGCTCCAATTATCTTTTAAAATATCTAAACAGATACCACCAGACGAATTGATATTAGGATGATAAATTTTAGTAGAAAACACACACAGTGGAGGTTTAAAAGGATAGTCTATTGGAAATGAAATCCTTAGGTGAAAAACACCACCTTCATAGGGACTATCTACTGGACCCATTATTGTTGCATCCCATTCAAAAATATCATTTACATTAAGGAGTCCTGCACTACAGTTACAAGGAGGATCCTTTTGAATCATTGCAAGTTCACGCGTTATTCGTTGAGTGGTTGACATTCTGTTCTATGATATACACTTATATACTATTTATAATTCGTGTTTAAGTGTTTCCTCTAGTGATTTTAGAGACGCACACTCTTCTAATTTTATTTCTATATCACCAATGTTATCTGAAAAATTCACTAATTTCATATAGTGAGACTGAAGTGTATCGTAACGCTCGTAAGTATTTATTTTAATAATGAGTCGTATTACATCATTTATTTTAGAAATAACAGGTGAAATAGAACCGTTTATTAATTTTTTATTCATATTATAAATTGTTTTTTTATAAACAAAAATAATAGCATCTGTAGATGTTAATTTTAAAAAGCTATTTTCATTTTCTATTTGTGTTATAAATTCTGTGAAATAATAAATGCCTTTCTCACAATGATAATACGTGAATGCCATATTATTGGTGTATTGTAAAATAAAAATAAAAATATGGTTTATACACTTCATTCCTTGTAAGTAAATATAATTTCTATATTTCAGATTTTTAGTTACTATATTTTTTAAAAATAATAGGTGATAGGTATTCAGCAGTTTTAAAAAATTAGATACTACAATTCCTATAGATAAATCTACCATTTCTTCATTTTTGTAAATAAGTGGATCATTGAAATTTTCGTATTCTGACATATATATAAATACACGGAATAATTTATTTAAAGACTAAAGTAAAAATATTACCATAATATTACATTATGAGTGAAGAAAAATCGATTCGTCTACCATCAACCAATACTTTACAACATGCTTCAAAAATTTGTATAGTTGAGGATAAACCTCTTATGCTCGATTATTGGAACCCGTCTCTTGAAAAAAATGTTGTTATTGGCGTTCGCGAAAACGGAGAAAAATTACTTGTTCGCAGTGCAGATGAGTATACAAGCACTATTGAAAAAATTTTTAAAGTAGAAACTGATTATATTATTTTAACCGAAAATTCATTATACGTGGTTGATGCAGAATGTCAGACAAAACGTATTTCATAAAGTTTGGATCTCAGATAAAGTTTGGATCTCAGATAAAGTTTGGATCTCAGATAAAGTTTGGATCTCAGATAAATTTTGGATCTCAGATAAATTTTGTTTATAACACACTATCTTTTTTTTCTTTATTTTCTTTTTCGTTGTCGAAGATTTAGGCAACTCTTCTAATGATGATGGTGCATAAATATTTGCGTAATGACGAACGAAAATATCTTTTATAAAATTGTAAATCATATAGATTATGGTAGTATCATGACACTTACCAACAATGAGGACACTTCCTGTTCTAAATATCATAAAGGATATACATATGGGTTTTTCCCTTTTACCAGTATCCTCATCATCATATTTATAAAGTCTACCATCTTGAACGTCATTATTTTTATCAAGATAGTAATAATATTTACACATAATTCCTGGATAAGAACAAGGGTCATATGAGACACTCAATTTATATGTATACTTAATGATATCGACTAATGCTTCACGGTTGATATTGAAACCACAATTGAAGTTAGAATTAATGAGAACAGTTTCAAAACTATCCTTTTTAATATCAACATTCAAATTAATAGATGGTGAATTAAGGAGTGTTAATACCTTTTTTAGAAGTAATTCTAAAAGGTCATCTTTAGGAACCCCTGGTATTTCCATTTTTCCAGTATTGAAAATTTTAACGTGCATTTCTTTAAATCTACCATCGTAAAGGACTCTAAATATAATAACAAAGCAATTGTAAAACGCACCCTTTTTTTTGCATCTGTAGCTCACCATATCTTTACTTGAAATTCCAATACTAATTTTTTTAATAATTTTGCTACGTTTTTTTGAAATATCTTCAATATCTACATTTTCATATTTACGTAAATTTGAATCAATGATTTCTGGTTCTTTGAGGGTCATTTTAATTTGTTTTTTTATAACACCTTCTTCGTAAAAGTGATATGGAGTGATTGGAATTTTCCAAAAAATATCCGCTAAGTTAATTGGTTTATTTAAATAGCCTATTTTTGATTTTGTGCTGATATATAAATTTTCTGCTTCAGGACATTCAGGGATATTTATTTCAGAACTATGTGAAGTATTGAGGAAGTTGGCTGATGAATAATCATTATTGCAAAACTGCAACCACTCGTCATCACACATTCTTTATTTTGACTACTTAAAATTCTTTAAGTCCATTTCAATTATTATCTAATTATAGATTAAATAATGTTCCTTGCCGAGTATGAACCTACTCATAAAATGAACGTTTTTAATCCAGATCCTAAAATGAGCGATAATAGTTTTATACTGAAATTAAAAAAACGAATTTATAATCTCAATAATGACACTAAATTTGAAATAAAAAAGTTATTGAATTCGTCTAAATAAAAATTATTATTATGGAGAATACTTTTTATAAAATAAACCAATGTAGGTGTTATTTTGTAATGATGTATAACATTATTAAAAATGTGGATAATTAATTCTTGTTTTTCGATATTGTATTTATACATATAGTGAATTAGTTTTCGTTCTGATACATCAATCGGTTTATTTAAAAATATATCTATTAATTCATTAATATTGGAATGAGATAGAATAGTGTGTTTCTTTTTATGTTGTGTCAATCCTTGAAGATAATTTATCATTGAACGTATATCAGAATTAAAAAGAACAATGATATCATTGATATCTCGTTGGGACATATTAGAAATACCTTCGGTTTTTACAATATTTTTTAAAAATAGTAAAATATGATCTTTAGGTAATGTGTTAAATTTAAAAGCCATCGATATATTTTGTAACGATTTATGAAGTTTACTAATATAGTTACAAATCAGACAAAATGTCACTTTTGTTTTTGATTGTGTCTCTTTTATCAAATTAAACAGGGCGTATTGTGCCGATTTTGTCATATAATCTATTTCATCCAATATGATAAATTTACTTCCTTTATTGAATAAATATGATGTGGAAGTAAACATTTGAATCTCATTTCGAATGGCCTCTATGCCTCTATCATCTGATGCATTAAGATGCACTATAAGTTCTTTGTGCTCTTGATGATGATATTTTTGATATTGATGAATGAGATTAATAATAGTAGTCGTTTTTCCAGTGCCAGGTGGTCCATAAAATAAGAGATGTGGTATTCTTTCTTCTTGAATCATATTTTTTAATATCATTTTGTTATTTTTTTCTAAAATAATAGAATCAAAATCATTGGGTCTGTATTTTTCTATCCATGGAATTTGTTCCATGTATTATTCTTTGTTTTAAATTTATATTTAATATGATAATTGAAGTGATATTAAATATAATGTGTATTTTAATAATACTATTATTGTTATGTCGGGAATGACTCAAGGATGGCTTGAACTGGCTATTGGACCTATGTTTGCTAGTAAATCTTCTTGGTTAATACAGCTCTACAATCAATACAAAGTGTATACTGATAACATTATAGTTATCAATTATATTGGTGATAACAGATACGGAGAAAATTGTATCACTCTCTCTACACATGATCGTGCAACTATACCTTGCATACAAACAGAAAAATTGTCTTCTCTTACTATTAGTGATGAAATTGAAGTTATTCTAGTAAACGAAGGACAGTTTTTCACAGATATTATTGAATGGACTAAAAAAATGGTTGATGAAAAACACAAAAAGGTTTATATTTGCGGATTGGATGGTGATTATAAACGTAATAAGTTTGGTGGGTTAGTTGATTTGATTCCGTATTGTGATAAGGTAAGAAAACTTACCGCATTATGTGGTATATGTAAAAATGGAACCAAGGCAATCTTTACGCTACGAACAACAAAGAGCAACGTCCAAGTTCTCATAGGTGAAAAGGAACATTACTTACCTGTATGCCGAAAATGCTATATAGATAATAATAAAAGTATTTAAACTGAAATAGTTATAGTGGAACAAATAAATGACAACCACTAGTAATAATAGTAATGTAGGAAAAAAACGATCTAGTAAAAAGGTTGAGCCACTTGCGCCAAAAAAACGAGGAAGAAAGCCAAAGGGTGGTAAGATAATTGTTGTTACAGAGTCAAAAAATGAAAATAATCAATTGTCTTCTAATGTTATCGTTCATTTGAAATGTAAAAAGAGTGATTTAGATAATGACGAACTTGACTTAGATACAAATATAATTCCAAATTACAATGAATCTGTTTTATTAAATTCGCACTATAAAGAAGAAGCCCTTACAAAGAGTCAAAGTAAAAGTATTCATGAAAAATTGAAAGAACTGCAAACACAATTACATAATAATACAGTATGTGATACTGGTTCATCGTGTTTTTGGTGCACTTATAATTTTTCTAATTTACCCATTGTTATTCCAAAATTTGAAATCAATAATACATATCATGTATATGGATGTTTCTGTAGTCCAGAATGTGCTACTGCTTATTTAATGAATGAGAATATTGATACGTCCATTAAATTTGAACGATACCATTTATTATGCTATATTTACTCTAAGGTATTTGATTATAAGAAAAATATTAAACCTGCACCAGATCCTCGGTATACTCTCAATAAATTTTTTGGGAATCTTACTATTGAAGAATACCGCGAATTATTTGATTCACAACACTATTTATTTGTTATTGATAAACCGATTACACGGGAGCTTCCTGAATTACACGAAGATTTCAAAAATGAAAGCCAGTTTTCATATTGTAAAAAAAATCAACCTATACTTCAAAGTTTTAATCAATAATTTTAATTTAAATAATTTTAATTTAAATAATTTAAATTTTTCATTTACTTTCATTTTTTTCACGGTAATTTCGACAAGCATTATCAAGTTCGTTACGAATAACTTTATAGCGTTCTTGGCTAACATAAGCACATCGTGAATTAGATTTTGGTTTTATACCCATAAAATCCTTGATTACGGCTGTATAATCATAATTATGCTGTTTAAGTTTTTCAAGCGCAACTTCTTTTGTGTAATCAGTTTGACGACATATAATATCAACAGATGAAGTATCTTCCATTGTATAGTTAAATTATAAAATTGAAATAGTTTAAACGAAACATACGGATAGTATCTATTATCATTCAGAATGGAGGATAAACTCAACACATTGACGGAGAGCATTGCCTCACTTATCCGTTCCTTTTTAGAAACCGAGGTTGGAGATTACAAGGCAAATTATGAACATATGCTCAAGTCTCCTCTGTGTGTTAAACTCCTTAGTAAAATTCAACATCTTGAAAAGGAAAACGAACGACTTTCTGGAGAGAAGGGAAGACCAAATATTGAATTAGAAATCAAGGAAGAAGCAGAACCAGAACCAGAACATGAATCCCCTTATGAATTTGATCGAAAATACAAAAATAATACCACCAATAGTTTTAAGTTCGATAGTAAAGAGGAAGAACAAGATGATGCAGAAGAAGAGGAAGAAGAGGAAGAAGAAGCAGAGGGTCTGAAAACTGGTTCCCAGAATGATGTAGAGGAAGAAGAGGAAGAGGAGGAAGAGGAGGAAGAGGAGGAAGAGGAGGAAGAGGAGGAAGAGGAGGAAGAAGAGGAAGAGGAGGAAGAAGAGGGTCTGGAAACTGGTTCCCAGAAAGAAGAAGAGGAAGAAGAGGGTCTGGAAACTGGTTCCCAGAAAGAGGGTCTGGGAACTGATTCCCAGGAAGAAGAAGAGGAAGAAGAGGGTCTGGGAACTGATTCCCAGAAAGAGGGTTTGGGAACTGATTCCCAGGAAGAGGGTCTGGGAACTGATTCCCAGGAAGAGGGTTTGGGAACTGATTCCCAGAAAGAGGGTTTGGGAACTGATTCACAGAAAGAGGGTCTGGGAACTGATTCCCAGGAAGAGGAAGAAGAGGAAGAAGAGGAAGAGGTAATAGAATTTGAATATGAGGGAGTATCATATTTTGCCACTAGTGAAACAAATGGGACACTTTATGCGTGTGTTGATGATGATATAGGCGATGAAGTAGGTATAATAGTTGATGGAAAAGTGACTCTCCATTAGAGTGATTATAAACAAAAAACAAAAATAAAATATATTACTAATATAAAGTTCTTCAATGATAAATAATTTATGTTCTCCAGCTCTTATTTATCTTATTTTTTCTATGACACAAGTAGTTATTGACTCAATTAAGGGACTATACAATGTGGCGCTTATGAAATTTGTTATGATGATATTATTCACGTTACTTTTGAATATTCTATGCCAACGAGGATTAGGTGTAGTATCATGGATTATCGTGTTTATTCCCTTTATGCTAATGTCACTCATTACTACAATTTTATTATTTGTATTTGGTTTGGATCCATCAAAGGGCTTAGTAGTTTTACCTGCATCTCATCAAAAAGGAGATATTCAACCAAATACTGAAACAAATCAAAATACGAAATATAAAAATAAACAGTTAAGAGGAAAATCTGTATTAGATCAAAATAAACCATCAGTATCAGCATCAGGGAAAAAATCAAAATCAGCTCACGATGATTATAGTTTGTCGGGATACGAAGCAAGTTTAAAATCTGCGGCAAGTGGAATAGATAATACTATGACAAGTGGAATAAATAAATTATCTGGTTTAATAGATCAAAATAAACCATCAGTATCAGCATATAAGCATAAGGGTCAAAATCATAAATCACCCCACGATGATTATAGTTTGTCGGGATACGAAGCAAGTTTAAAATCTGCGGCAAGTGGAATAGATAATACTATGACAAGTGGAATAAATAAATTATCTGGTTTAATAGATAATGTTTAAGAACGTATTTAAAAATAGTAAATTAATCTAATTAGTAATAATGAATTCAGTAACAAAAGAAGATATTCTAAGAATAGCATCACAATTTTTTTGGAAATGTGTGGAAAAATACACCTATGTTTCAATGAGTTTTAAAAAATATGCAGTGCCTTTAATTAAGAAGTATGTGTTAGATGAAAAGGAAGTAAATAGTGGAGATGGAGCTAGAGAATATCCGTTTTTGTTAGTGAATGATAATAATCTATCTTATCTCTATTATTACGAATTAGAACCTGCTAGCTTTAAATTTATACAAACACAGATAGAGGTAAATGGTGAAGTGCACGATGTTGATCTCTCTCAATTTATGGTAGTAAATAATGTTCTTTTTCATTATGGATTTGCCAGATGGATTTTAAAAGAACAGAAAAATATTCAAATTGATGATAATGAATCTTATACAGTTCATATTATTGATCAAAATGCTAATATTAGTGAAGTATCTCATAATCAATGCATTATTATTTATAAAGATGAATGGGTTGTTGAGGATCAGGACGATCATGACAATCAGGACAATCAGGAGAATTTGGGAACTGGTTCTCAGTAGGAAAAGTAAGATACTATATAACTACTTAAAAAATAATTTCACTTTATACTGTATAAGATGGCTAAGACGTTACAGCAGTCCTCCGTCGATACCATGCATAAATTATCCAATACATGGACAATTTATGCACATTTACCACATGATACCGATTGGACTTTAGAAAGTTACAAAACACTGTTCTCTACAGACAAAATGGAAGAGTTTATTACACTGACAGAATCTCTCCCAGATCAGCTTATTAGTAACTGTATGTTATTTATTATGAAAGACAATATCAAGCCTATTTGGGAAGATGTTCATAATAAACAAGGAGGATGCTTTTCGTATAAAATTAGCAATAAATTGGTTCCTACTATTTGGCGTAATTTTTCATACAAATTAGCAGGAAATACACTGTTTAAGAATAAAAAGACAAAAAATAATGTAAATGGTATAACTATTTCACCAAAAAAAAACTTTTGTATCATCAAAATTTGGTTTGCTGATTGTTCTAATAAAGATCCTGAAACTATCGATTATTTTAAAGGCGTTGACGCTCATGGGTGTCTATTTAAACGTCATTTTAACTAATTTTAGATCCATGATTCAAAATAAAAACTTAGTTTGATGGAGGAAGTGGTGCCAAACATAATTTGATTTCACCAAGTGATGCGACATGATACTTAACGACCAACGGTAAATCATTTTCCAAATACATCTCAATTTGATTACACAAGTTAGTACATTTGATGAAATAGCCTAGATTTTTAAGTGAAAATTCTCCTTGGATAATTTTCATTGCATCAGGTTTTATTTGGAATTCCATTGAACCATCGGATTCTGTTCGTCGAATTTCAGCTTGAGCAAAAGAACCCGTGCACTTAAATATTAGCTCACTTGCTACTGATTTAATTTCCAATTTGTCTGAAAGGGGAGCTAAATCACGAATAATTTTTTGAAAATCTGTAGAAGGCATATTAATAATAGTAGAAAACTTAACATCTGGAATCTCTAATTCATCACTATCTGGTTCAATAAGACGAAGTTTCTGTGTTTTACATTGTTTTATGTCACCATTTTCGAATTTTAATCCTAAATAAGATATTACACCATCATTGTAATCCTCTTTTTCTACATACATAGAAAGTGTATCATTATTATCAATGGTATTCATCAATTTAAAAAGATGAAACATATTCACCCCTATAACAATTTTATCTTGCTTGCAATCATAAAGTTCAAAATTTTCGGCTCGCAAAAAGAGATGTGCTAGAATAGTATGCGATTTATCCATATTAATGATCCGTATCCCATCCTTTTTAAAAATAATATTTGTTTCCAAAAGGATATCTTTCAATGCTGTCATCAATGTCCGCATAGGCGAAATCTGAACGGTTTTTACAGTTAATACATTATTATCTACAAAACTATCAGCCATATTTACAATACTTATGCGTTAAAACCTTTAAATTAATTCTTATTAATAATGATATTTATTTTTCCATCTTCGTTCGTTTGACCTATTGTACTAGTTATATCACTTTGATCACTTTTATTACTTTCTAATGGTTGTTGACGATTATTACTAAATCCAAAATCAGGATTGTCATTATCGTGTGAATATGCAGGTGGAACACCATCATCAAGTGAAGGATAATAATTTGTTTGATTAGATTGCTTCGTTACATGTGTTCCTTCAAATCCATAATTGGTTTGTGAATTGCGATAATGAACTCCTTGTTTTTCATTTTGCATTGGTGCGCTTGGTGTTGGCATTGGTGCGCTTGGTGTTGGCATTGGTGCGCTTGGTGTTGGCATTGGTGCGCCTGGCATTGGCATCGGTGCGCCTGGCATTGGCATCGGTGCGCCTGGCATTGGAACACACGGCATTGACTGTGTTCTTCTCTCTACAAAAGAAAGAGGTCGTGGAACATATTTATTTTCAAAGTTATTTAATTGCATCGTTTCTCTTTGTTCCTCTAAAGAGAGAAGTTCAGGGCTTTCAAGTGTTCGTCCATTAAGTTGATAATATTTAGAAACATCATCCACAAAATCTTTATTAAGTGAGTATGCTATATCAATTGCCATATAAGGCTCAAATAATTGATTTTCCTTGTTCATTACTTTAGGAATAAATTCAACATCAGGATCTATTATTAGTTTATATCCACATTGAAGAAGATACAATATAGCAATAGTCTGAATCTTGTTATTCGTCTGTAAATTGCGATTTTGATAAATCATAAATAAATCATAGTTCGATGGTTTACGTGGAGGATCTGGAGGTCCCTCAATCTTAAATATTGCATTCTTTTTCTCTAGTTGTTTCTTTGTTTTCATATAGAGTTCCATATTTTTTGAATAGATAGAGTCATTATCTTTATCACACTGCTGACATATTTTTTTGGTTGTATTTTCAAAATCTTGTATATAGCAATATTCTGTTGGCAATTTTTTAAACATATTATTTTTAAACGAGCGCTTACTTTTTTTATTTGATTCCATATTACATTAAAAATACAAAAAAAGTTAGTTTTAATACTAATATCAACATAATAGATTTTATATAAATATGATATAGTTATATACCTATTAAGCTGTTAAAAATAACAGCGTTGGTTTCTATATTATATTTGATGCTTATATTTAATGTTTGCGTTTTTTCATAGTTTTCTTGTTGTTTTTGCTCTTTTTGGCATACATACCACCCTTTTTAGCAGTTTTGGGTCCAAAAACACCACTGCCTTTAGGTTGTAAGTGTGAACCAAGATTTTTTTGCGACTTTCCGAGACGACTTTTGACTTTTGAGACAATGCGTCCCTCATCATTTTGTTTTAAGTCATCATGCTTCAATCCACCAGTTGTTTTGTAGGCAGTGCGATGCCAAACTTGAGCGCGAGAACCAACGAGAAGTGGGTATTGGTGACCACCGATGTGATACATACCATCATCATGCTTTGTATGTCTACGAACCATTCTATATAGTTACTAAAGAAAAAAAATTTTCATTATCTGAAATTCGAAAGTTTTTTTCCTCCAGTTCCAACATAGCGTCCAAATTGATTGATAGAATATTTCCTAAATTGGGGAGTTCCTCCCCCATTTTGAATTTTTATTTGTTGTAGTCCTGTATTTTGCTCTATTGCAGGAATACTGGTATTATCTGGAATAATAACATTATTTTGTATGCACTTATAGCGACAATAGTTAGCGTTCCGCAACCGTATTTTATAACTCATATTACTATTTATACTAGAGAGAGAATTACTTCATATTGAAAAATTGAAAAATTGAAAACTATTTAAACAAAAGTAGAGATAGTATATTCATTTCAGGAATCATGGCTCCTCAATCAGAAAAGGATGTTCTTGCAAAAAAATACCAGAAAAAAACGGACAAAGAGCATATCTTGGATAATCCAGATACCTACACGGGTTCCATGGAACAGATTGCGAATGAACTACATATTCTTGAAGACGGAGAAGAACAACGTATTAGACCTAAAGAAATGAATTACATCCCAGGTCTCTATAAATTATTCGATGAAGCTATTGTGAATTGTCACGATCACGCCATTCGAACATCGTCTCAGGAAAAATCAGAAGCTCATTTTCCTGTTACCACAATAGAAGTCACCATCAAAGAAGATGGCACTATGATTTTCTACAATGATGGAAATGGTATTGATGTTACAGAGCATCCAGAACACAAAATCTGGATTCCTGAGATGATTTTCGCACACCTTCGCACTGGAACAAATTACGACAAGAGTGAAAAAAAAATTGTTGGGGGTAAGAATGGTTTTGGTGCAAAACTCATCTTTATTTGGTCTGAATATGGTGAACTGGAGACGGTGGATTATACTCGTGGCAAAAAATTCGTCCAGACATATCACAACAATCTCAATATCATAAATAAACCAAAAATCACAACCACGAAGAAGAAACCATACACGAAAATTACATTCAAACCTGATTTTAAGCGTCTTGGTATTGATGGATTGACACATGATATGGTGGCACTTTTCAAAAAGCGGGTTTACGATATTGCGGCAGTGACTGATAAAAGTATCAAGGTAAAACTCAATGGAAAACTGGTTCCAGTGCGGGCATTTCCTAATTACATTGATATGTATATTGGTTCAAAGAGTCAAGCTAAACGGATACACGAGGCACCGCATTTGCGTTGGGAATACGCAGTGAGTTTGACTCCAAGTGACGAATTCAGACACGTTTCGTTTGTCAATGGAATTCATACAAGCAAAGGGGGAAAACATGTGGATTATATTCTCAATCAGATTGTTCGTAAGATGGTTGCATATATTGAGAAGAAAAAGAAAGTCACTGTAAAATCGAATACCATCAAGGAGCAAATTATCTTGTTTCTCCGTTGTGATATTGAAAACCCTTCATTTGATTCACAGACGAAAGACTTTATGAGTACACCTGTGGCAAAGTTTGGGTCATCATGTGTAGTGAGTGACGAGTTTATTGAAAAAATTGCGAAACTCGGCATTATGAATACTGCATGTGAATTGACGTCTATCAAAGATACCAAGACTGCTAAAAAGAGCGATGGTTCAAAGACGAAATCTGTACGCGGAATTCCTAAACTAGTGGATGCAAACTATGCAGGAAGTGCTAAATCACACTTGTGTACTCTTATTTTGTGTGAGGGAGATTCGGCAAAAGCTGGTATTATTTCGGGATTGTCTAAAGAGGATCGCAATCTTTACGGTGTTTATCCGATGAAGGGAAAACTCTTTAATGTGCGGGGTGAAACCGCAAAACGAGTTTCTGAAAACAAAGAGATTGTTGAAATCAAGCAAATTTTGGGACTGGAAACAAACAAAATATATTCCTCTATGGAAAATGTGAAAAAGAGTCTACGATACAGCAAAATTCTCTTTATGACCGATCAAGATTTGGATGGTTCGCATATTAAGGGTCTCGGTATCAATATGTTCGAGTCTCAGTGGCATTCTCTCTTGAAACTGAATTTGGTTGGATTTATGAATACTCCAATTATAAAAGCACGTAAGGGTTCGCAGGAAAAACTCTTCTACAACGATGCCGAATATAATTCCTGGAAAGAAACTGATCCTAAGGGTTGGAGTATCAAATACTATAAAGGATTGGGAACGAGCACTGGAAAGGAATTCAAGGAATACTTTCAACACAAGAAATTCGTTATGTTTTCATACGACGATTCTGCGAAGGATGTCATAGATATGGTATTCAATAAAAAGCGTGCTGATGATCGTAAAACATGGCTCGAACACTATGATCGCAGCGATTGTCTGGATACCAATCAGAGTGAAGTATCTTATGGTGAATTTATCAATAAAGAGATGAAGCACTTCTCGAAATACGACTGTGATCGTTCGATACCTAATTTAATGGATGGGTTGAAAATCAGTCAACGTAAGATTCTATTCGCGGCATTCAAGAAAAACATCACTAAGGAAATCAAGGTGGCACAATTCAGTGGATATGTTTCGGAACACTCTGGATACCACCACGGTGAAGCGAGTCTGAATGGCGCTATTGTGGGAATGGCGCAAGATTTTGTGGGATCGAATAATATCAATCTCTTGATGCCGAACGGACAGTTTGGAACGCGTTTGGCTGGTGGAAAAGACAGTGCAAGTGAAAGATATATCTTCACACAAGTGAATCCTCTTACAAAGACGGTCTTCAATCCAATTGATAGTAATATTTTGACCTACTTGGATGATGATGGTATACCGATTGAACCTATTTACTATGCACCGATAATCCCTATGGTTTTGGTGAATGGCTCAAAGGGTATTGGCACAGGATTTAGCACTGATATTATGTGTTATAATCCCAGAGATATTATTCTCTATTTGAAAGGTCTACTTGCAGGTGAGTCTTCGCCACAGACGACACTTGAACCTTACTATCGTGGATTTGGTGGAAAGATTATCAAAGT
>Ga0075476_10000231_pt1 | contig 24339 bp, 18 predicted proteins | sample DEB08_DNA_5_FD_76339 | JGI IMG/M metagenome (GOLD analysis project Ga0075476, IMG submission 76339) | Aqueous microbial communities from the Delaware River and Bay under freshwater to marine salinity gradient to study organic matter... | ecosystem: Environmental > Aquatic > Marine > Coastal ...
CGGGCGTCCTCGGCCGCGACGGCGTCCTCGCCGTGGATGCGGCCCTTCACGGCCTCGAGGTACCAGTCGGCCAGCTCGTCCCAGACGAAGCCGTACAGCCCGCGGGCCACGACCGGCCAGTCGTACGCGTCGTACGCGGCGTCGACGTCGGCGTGGGCGCGGTGGAGCGCGTCGAGGATCCAGCGGTCCTCCAGCGCCAGCCGGTCGTCGGGCGGGAGGTCCCCGGGGCGCCGGCCGTCGAGGTTCACGATCGCGAACCGGGCCGCGTTCCAGAGCTTGTTCACGAACCGCTTCGCGCCCTCGACCCACTCCTCGGCCAGCGGCACGTCGGTGCCCGGTGCGGCCGAGCGGAGCAGCGCGAACCGGGTCGCGTCGGCGCCGTACCGCTCGATGAGGTCGAGGGGGTCGATGACGTTCCCGAACGACTTCGACATCTTCTTGCCGTGCTCGTCGCGGACGAGCCCGTGGTTGTGGACGACGCGGAACGGCACGTCGTCGGTGAACCACAGCCCGGCCATCAGCATCCGGGCGACCCAGAAGGTGTTGATGTCGTACCCGGTGACCAGGACCGTCGTCGGATACCAGGCGCGCAGCTCGGGCGTGTCGTCGGGCCATCCGAACACGGTGAACGGCCAGAGCTGGCTCGAGAACCAGGTGTCCAGCACGTCCTCGTCCTGCCGCCACCCCTCGCCCGGCGACGCGACCTGGACGCGGACCTCGCCGTCGGGGCCGTACCAGGCCGGGATGCGGTGGCCCCACCACAGCTGGCGCGAGATGCACCAGTCGTGCAGACCGTCGAGCCACTCGAGGAACGACCTCGTCATCCGCTCGGGGACGAAGGTGACGCGCCCGTCGCGGACGGCGGCGGCGGCCCGCTCGGCCAGCGGTCGGACCGCGACGAACCACTGGTCGCTCAGCCGCGGCTCGACCGGGACGCCGGACCGCGACGAGTGGCCGACCTGGTGGAGGTGCTCGTCGACGCCCTCGAGCAGCCCCTCGGCCGCGAGCGCCTCCTTCACGGCGGCGCGGGCCGCGAAGCGGTCCATGCCGGCGAACCGGCCGGCCGACGCCGCCATCGTGCCGTCGTCGGTCATGACGTCGAGGACCTCGAGGTCGTGCCGCTCGCCGAGGGCGAGGTCGTTCGGGTCGTGCGCCGGCGTGATCTTCACCGCACCGGTCCCGAACTCGCGGTCGACGTACGCGTCGGCGACGACCGGGAACGTCCGGTCGAGGAACGGGTGGCGGACGTGGCGCCCGACCAGGTGGGCGTACCGCGCGTCCTCGGGGTGCACGGCGACCGCGGTGTCGCCGAGCATCGTCTCGGGCCGCGTCGTCGCGACGACCACGCCGGCCGCGTCCTCGGCCGGGTCCGAGCCGTCGACGGGGACCAGCGGGTACCGGAACCGGACCAGCTCGCCCCGGACCTCGCGGTGCTCGACCTCGATGTCGCTGAGCGCGGTGCGCAGCGCCGGGTCCCAGTTGATCAGCCGGTTGCCGCGGTAGATCAGGCCGGCCTCGTGCCAGTCGACGAAGACCTTCGTCACCGCGCGGTTCCGGGCCTCGTCGAAGGTGAAGGCCTCGCGCGCCCAGTCCGGGGAGCAGCCGAGGGTGCGGAGCTGGCGGAGGATCGTGCCGCCGGACTCCTCGCGCCAGGCCCAGACGCGGTCGAGGAACGCCTCGCGGCCGAGCTCCTGGCGCGACGTCCGCTCGGCGGCGAGCTGCCGCTCGACGACGGTCTGGGTCGCGATGCCGGCGTGATCGGTGCCGGGGACCCAGACGGCGTTGCGGCCCCGCATGCGGGCGCGGCGGACGATGACGTCCTGGATGGCGTTGTCCAGCGCGTGGCCGACGTGCAGCGACCCGGTGACGTTCGGGGGCGGGATGACGACGCTGAACGGCTCACCGGGGTCGTCCGGCTCGGCGTGGAACAGGCCGGCCGCCTCCCAGTCGGCGTACAGCCCGGGCTCGACGTCGGCCGGCTCGTGGGCCTTCGGGAGCTCGGTCACGCTGGCTCCCCCGCCGGTCCGGCGCGGCCGCGCCGGCGCGCCTCGTCCTGGTGCGGCGGTGCGCCGCGGCGGCGCGAGGCTACTCGCGGAGGGCCGGCGTCCCCTCCCAGACCAGCTCGCCCCAGCCGACGTCGAGGTCCTCGACCCAGACGGCGGGCGCGGCGGCACCGGGCGGCAGGACGAGCAGCCGACCGGCGGTGTCGAGCAGCGCGAGGGTCCCGTCCGGCGCGGTGGCCGAGGCCTCGATCCGGTAGGCGTCCGGGGCGGCGACGCGCCAGACCTCGCGGCCGTCGGCGTCGCGGAGGATCAGCTCGCCGTCGCGGTGCTCGGCGCCGGCCGGCAGCCGGACCGCGGGGACGGGTGCGGACGTCCCGGACAGGGCCGTCCGGTCGACCGTCAGTCCGGTGTCGGGATCGACGGTCTCCCGCTGCTCGGCGCCGGCGACGTACCGCAGGACGAGGATGCCGGTCGCGTCCCAGCCCAGCAGCGGCCCCGCGGCGTCGAGCCCGCACCGGACCTCGCGGACGTCGCCGGCGGGCGCGACGACGAGGAGGCACTGCCCCGGCCCGTCCCGCCAGGTGAGCACGGCGAGCCCGCGGTCCGGTCGCGTGGTCGCGTCCACGGCCGCCAGCGCCGGCGGACGGGCCAGCCCCAGGGTCGCGACGAGGACGACGGTCGTCACCACGACGACCGCGGCCGCCGCGAGCAGCCCGATCGTCCGTCCCGGCCGGTCCGGCTCAGCCATCCGCGCCCCCGACCCGCAGGGTCGGGCCGGCGGCCGGTCCCGCGTCCCGGGCCAGCCCGCGGACGCGGGCCAGCCCCACGGCCAGCAGGATCAGGAGCAGCCCGACGGCGAGCAGCGTCACCGGCGCGCCGAGGGTGTCGGCGAAGAGCTCGAACACCAGCCGGGGCACGACGACGAACAGTCCGGCCGCACCGACGAGGAGCAGGTGGGGTCGGCCCGTCGGGACCGAGAGCGCGGCGACGCCCGCGGCGAGGACCAGACCGAGCCACAGGCCCGGCAGGGGCGAGGGGGCGGCCGCCAGGACCTGGGTCGCGACGAGCGCGAGGGCGGCCCCGGCCACCTCGGCGACGCGGGGCGGCCCGAGCCACCCGCCGGCGCCGGCCAGCGCCCAGGCCGTGCCGAGGCCGAGCAGCAGCGCCCCGACGGCGGTCTCGGACGGGGGCAGCGGCGCGACCGCGTCGATCAGCGCGACGCCGAGCACCCCGGCGGCGAGCAGCGCCGCCAGCTGGACGGGGGCGTGGCCGCGCCGGGCGAGGAGGACCAGCGCGACGGTCAGCGCGGTCCCGGCCGTCCCGACGGTGAGCCACCGCTCGGGCAGGTCGAGGACGCCGTCGAGCAGCAGGGCGGCCGTCCAGGCGGTGCCGGCGACGCCGGCGGTCCAGAGCACGGCCCCGAGCCGGCGGAGCGGCGCGCCGGTCCGCGTGGGGACGGCCGCACCGGCGCCGAGGACGAGGACGGTGAGGAGCGCCGCGAGGGTCAGGCGCCCGCCGACGGCCAGCCGGTCCCAGAGGTCGTCGAGGATGAGGACGAGCGCACCGAGGGCGAACGCGGCCCCGACGTACCCGACGACCTCGGCCAGCCACGGCCGCCACCCGACCCGGCGGTCGGCCCCGGCCCGAGCGCCGGCGAGGCCCTCGTGGCGGCGGATCCCGGCGGCCTGGGCGGGCGTGACGAGCCCGGCGGCCTCCCAGTCGGCCAGCCGCGCGTCGAGGTCCGGGACGGCGGGCGGGTCGGGCGCGACGGTCATGGTGGCTCCGGTCACACGGACCGTACGCCCGTCCCGCGTCCCGGAGCGGATGTCCGGACGGTCGTGCGCCGACCGTGACGGGACCGGGACGGCGTCGTCGGCCGCGGACGGCCCCGGACGCGGCGAGGGGGGCGCCGGAGCGCCCCCCTCGGCCGGTGATCCGGCGCTGCGGTCAGTGGGACGCGCCCACGCCGAGCTCGGTCTTGACCTTCGCGACGTGGTGGATCATGAGGCCGTACCCCGCCTTCGCCGTGATGTCGGCGATGGCGTACCCGACGTTGACCAGGACGAAGCCGAGCGCGGCGTCGTCGAGCAGGATCGGGAACAGGTAGGCGATCGGGTAGAACGACCACGTGACGAGCAGGACGGTGCGCAGCGAGCGCAGCGTCGACTGCACCTCGGGCCGCTCGGCCGCGATCTGCTTCGAGAGCTCGCCGAACAGCGTGGCGAGGATCAGGACGAAGAAGACCATCGAGAGGGCCCAGAAGATCCACTTGGTGGTGGTGTCGGCCGAGATCTCGCCCGGGTAGCCCAGCGCGATCATCGCGGCCGAGTACGGGACGAGCTTCATGAGCAGCGACTTGCGACGCTCGGCCGCGATCGAGAGCACGAGCACGAGCTCGGTGAGGAGCAGCGGGACCGTGACGACCCAGTCGACGTAGCGGTAGGCCTCGTTGAACAGGCCCTCGCCCATCGCGGCCTTCTCGAACGACTGCATGATGCGGAAGTAGTGGTAGCCGGCGATCGTGACGATGACGCCGGAGATGGTGACGGCCATCCGGTAGACCGGGGCCACGTCCATCCGGCTGATGAAGAAGAACAGGGCGCTGCCGAGGAATACGGCGAAGGTGAGCGAGAAGAACCCGCCCACGACGTTGATCTCGGTGGCGCTCAGTCCGAGGGTGGAGACGTCCATCCGTGCCTCTCCTGATCAGGACGTGCGATGACGCGGGACTCCGCGTGGCATCGGGGGATGCCGTGGGGATTCGTCACCGGGGTGACGGGTGGATGGATAGCACGGTCGGCGCCACCGTGCCGAATCTGATTCTACTCGTCGGCCCCGACGGCCGGCAGCGCCACCACCACGACCGTCTGGCGGGCGTTCTCGAGCAGCCACTCGGTCCCGTGGCCGAGGAACGGGCGGTCGTCGACCGCCCGCAGGACCGTCCCGACGACCACGACGTCGGCCTGCCAGGCCTCGGCCGCCCGCCCGAGCTCGTCCGCCGCCGCCGGCCCCTCGGCCACCGCGACCGTCAGGTCACGGACCCCGAACGCGGTCGCGGCGGTGCGGACCCGCGCCAGCTGGCGGGCGCCCGGCCCGTCCGGCTCCTCCCCCGCCCCGACCGCCGCCCCGGTGGCCGAACCGTCCCGCTCGCCCGACCGCTGCAGGACGTGGACCGCACGGACGCGACCGTCGAGCCGGTTCGCCAGTCCGAACGCGACCTCCTCGGCGGCCCGTCCGGCCACGGTCCCCGTGACGCCGACGAGGACGCGCCGCAGCGCCCGCCCGTCGAGGTCGGCCGCGTCGCGGACGCGCTCACCGCGCCGGACCAGCAGCAGCGGCACCGGGCAGGCGGCGATGACGCGCTGGATCGGCTCGGAGAGGCGGTGCGAGCCGCGGTAGTCGTCGTTGATCCCGAGCGTCACGACACCGACGCCGAGCCGGGCCTCGCGCAGGATCCGTCCGGCCGGATCGGTGTCCTCGACGTGGCGGACCTCGTGCCGGCGCGCGCCGAGGGTGCGGCGGACGTCCTCCAGGTCCGCCGGCTCGGCCCGGGGCGCGCGGACGCTGAGGACCCCGACGCCGGCCTCCGGTGGGAGCAGTCCGTCGAGGACGCGGGCCGCGACCGCGGAGTTCAGCCCGCCCCGCGTCGGGAGCAGCGCCGTCGTGGCGCCGGCCAGCACCGACCCGGCGAGCAGCTCCTCGCGGGCGAGCCGCGCGTCCTCCTCGGGAGCGGCCCGGAGCCGGCGGAGCACGGCCCGCAGCGTCGGGGGCGCGGCCATCGAGGTCAGCACCGCCAGCACGACGATGATGGCGTAGGACGCGGCGTTCAGCGCCCCGAGCGCGAGTCCGACGGCGGCCAGCACGATGCCCATCGCCCCGCGGACGTTCAGCCCGAGCCCGGCCGCGAGGCTCTCGACCGGCCGCATCCCGGCCAGCCGGCCCCCGATGACCGACCCGCCGAGCTTCGAGACCGTCGCGGCCCCGAGCACGACCACGGTCCAGAACGCGGTCGTCGGCTCGAGCAGCGCGGCGAGGTCGACGTACAGCCCGGCCGTCGCGAAGAACACCGGCGCGAAGACGGCGGTGCTCAGCACCTCGACGGTCCGCCGGACGTCCGGCCGCTGGTACCGCGACCGTCCGAGCACCACCCCGGCGATCAGCGCGCCGAGGACCGCCTCGACGCCCATCGCCTGCGTGATCGCGCCGAGGCCGAAGGTCACCAGGAGCGTCGAGGTCAGCGCCCCCGCGTACCCGCCGGACTCGCGGGCCCGCCGCAGCAGCAGGTCGGCGAGGCGCTGACCGACGGTCAGCGCCAGCACGACGAACAGGACCACCGCGGCGGCCCGGACCCCGAGCGCCCGCGCGTCGGCCCCACCCTCCGAGATCAGTCCGACGGCGACGCCGAGCAGCATCCATCCGACGATGTCGTTGACCGTCCCGGCCGCGACGGTCAGCTGCGCGAAGGAGCGGCGCATCAACCCCATGTCCGTCAGGATCTTCGCGACGACCGGCAGCGCCGTGACGCTGAGCGCGATCGCGACGAACACGGCGAACGTCAGCCGGTCGGCGGCCGGCCCCCGCAGGGTCGCCGGCATCACCCATCCGACGGCCAGCCCGACGGCGAGCGGGACGAGGAGGCTGCCGAGCGACAGCCCGACGAGCGGTCGGCCGAGCCGCCGGAGCAGCGGCAGGTCCGTCTCGAACCCGGTCACGACCAGCAGCAGCGCGATCCCGAGCCACGCGACCCCGAGCAGCAGCGCGCTCTGGACCCGATCGCCGGGGAACAGCGCGGCCGAGAGGTCCGGCAGGAGCCGCCCGAGGACGGTCGGGCCGAGGAGCACCCCGGCGGCCAGCTCGCCGACGACGCGGGGCTGACCGAGCACGCGCGCCACATGGCCGAGCCCGCGCGCGGCGGCGAGCAGCACGACCAGCTGCAGCCAGAAAAGAAGCAGCTCGTGCTCGGAGACCGGCGTCAGCATCGGTACGGCGGCGCCTCCCTGCCGGGGCCCCGGGGGCCGACCGCGGTCAGGCGGTCTTCCCGCGCGGCAGCGACCGCGTCCGCGTCCGCGGGACGAGCGTCGGGTTGACGCGGTCGCGCACGGTCGCGGCGTCGATGACGCACCGACCGACGTCCTCGCGGGAGGGCAGCTCGTACATCGTGCCGAGCAGGACCTCCTCGAGGATCGCCCGCAGCCCGCGGGCGCCGGTCCGGCGCAGGATCGCGAGGTCGGCGACGGCCTCGAGCGCGTCGTCGGTGAACTCGAGCTCGACGCCGTCCAGCTCGAAGATGCGCTGGTACTGGCGCACGAGCGCGTTGCGCGGCCCGGTCAGGATCTCGATCAGGGCCGGCCGGTCCAGCGGGTCGACCGACGAGACGACGGGGAGCCGGCCGACGAACTCCGGGATCAGCCCGAACCGCACGAGGTCCTCGGGCAGGACGCCGCGGAGGAGCTCGCCGAGCTCGTCGTCGCGGACACCGCCGACCTCGGCCCCGAACCCGATGCCGCGCTCGCCCTGGCGCTGCTCGACGATGCGCTCCAGGCCGGCGAACGCCCCGCCGCAGATGAACAGGATGTTCGTCGTGTCGATCTGGAGGAACTCCTGATGCGGGTGCTTCCGGCCTCCCTGGGGCGGGACCGACGCGACCGTCCCCTCCAGGATCTTGAGCAGGGCCTGCTGCACGCCCTCGCCCGAGACGTCCCGCGTGATCGACGGGTTGTCCGACTTCCGGGCGATCTTGTCGACCTCGTCGATGTAGATGATGCCGGTCTCGGCCCGCTTCACGTCGAAGTCCGCGGCCTGGATCAGCTTCAGCAGGATGTTCTCGACGTCCTCGCCGACGTACCCGGCCTCGGTCAGCGCGGTCGCGTCCGCGATGGCGAACGGGACGTTGAGCAGCCGCGCCAGCGTCTGGGCCAGGAGGGTCTTGCCGGACCCGGTCGGACCCAGCAGGAGGATGTTGGACTTGGCCAGCTCGACCTCGTCCTCGTCACCACCGGCCCGGATGCGCTTGTAGTGGTTGTAGACGGCGACGGCCAGCGCCCGCTTCGTCGCGTCCTGCCCGACGACGTACTCGTCGAGGAACGCCGAGATCTCACGGGGCTTCGGGAGCTCGTCGAGGACCGGGACGGTGTCCCCCGCGAGCTCCTCCTCGAGGATCTCGTTGCAGAGCTCGATGCACTCGTCGCAGATGTAGACGCCGGGCCCGGCGATCAGCTTCTTGACCTGCTTCTGCGACTTGCCGCAGAACGAGCACTTCAGGAGCGCGTCGGCCTCGCTGAACTTCGCCACCCGCGCCCTCCTCCGCGGCGGTGCGGACCCCGTCGGGGCGGCACCGCGCCGAGGGTAACGGGGGCGGACCGACGGACCGGCACGGCTCCCCGGGACGCCGTCGGTCCGGGTCAGGCCGCCGAGACGGCGCCCTGCGCGGCCTTCCGGCTGGAGATGACGGCGTCGATGAGGCCGTACTCCTTCGCCTGCTCGGCGCTGAGGATGAAGTCGCGGTCGGTGTCCTCGCGGATCCGCTCGACCGTCTGCCCGGTCTTCTCGGCGAGGATGCCGTCCAGCAGGTCGCGCATGCGGAGGATCTCGGCGGCCTGGATCTCGATGTCGACCGACTGCCCCTCGGCGCCACCGGAGGGCTGGTGCAGCAGCACGCGCGAGTTCGGGAGCGCCAGCCGCTTCCCCTTCGTCCCCGCGGCCAGGAGGACGGCCGCCGCGGAGGCGGCCTGACCCATGCAGATCGTCTGGACGTCGCACTTGATGAACTGCATCGTGTCGTAGATCGCGAACAGCGCCGTGATCGAGCCGCCCGGCGAGTTGATGTAGATCGCGATGTCCTTGTCCGGGTCCTCGGACTCGAGGTGGAGCAGCTGGGCCATCACGACGTTCGCGACCCCGTCGTCGACCGGGGTCCCCAGGAACACGATCCGCTGCTGGAGCAGGCGCGAGTAGATGTCGAACGCCCGCTCGCCGCGGTTGGTCTGCTCGATGACCGTCGGGATGATGTAGTTCATCGACGGCACGTCGACGACGTCGCGCACGGTGGCTCCGATCGGGGCGCCCGGGTCGCTGCGGCGGGCACCGACCGAGGGTAGCCACGCCGACCGGGCCGCCCTCCGGGGACCGGTCCGACCTGCGCCGGTCCGCCGCAGCGCCGGCCTACGCCGACGCGTCCGCGGCGTCCGCGGCGTCCTCGACCCCCGCGTCGTCCGCGCCGCCCTCCTCCGGCGCGGGCTCGGCCGCGGCCAGCCCGAGCTCGCGGAGGGTGGCCTCGTCCGGCCCACCGTCGACCTCGGCCGCGGCGACGACGGCGTCGATGGCCTTGCGACGCAGCACGTCACCGACGAGCGCCGGCAGCGTGCCCTGGTCGCGCACGAGGCGGGCGACCTCGGCGGGCTGCATGCCGTGCTCGGCGGCGAGGCGGCCGATCTCGGCGTCGACGTCCGCCGACTGGACGGTCAGCTCGAGGCGACGCGCCAGCGCGTCCAGGACGAACTGCGAGCGGAGCATCCGCTCGGACTGCTCTCGCAGCTGCTCCTCGTGCTGCTCGCGCGAGGTCCCCTCGAGGGCCAGCAGCTCGTCGAGGGTCCCCCCGAGCCGCTCCGCCTCCTCCCCGAGGCGGGTCATCCGCTCGGCGACCGTGTCCGAGAGCAGCGTCGGGGGGACCGGGACCTCGTGCCGGGCGACGTACGCCTCGGCCACGACGGCCCGCAGCTGGTGACGGCCCTCGAGGACGCGGCGGCGCAGCAGCGAGGCGCGGACGTCGGCCCGCAGCTCGTCGAGCGTGTCGAACCCGCCGGCGCTGTCCGCGAAGTCGTCGTCGAGCTCGGGCAGCCGCTTCTCGCGCACGTCGTGGACGGTGACCGTGAACGCCGCGGTCGCGCCGCCGTGCTCGGGGTAGCCCTCGGGCAGCTCGTCGTCGTAGGTCAGGACGTCCCCGGCCGTCGCACCCAGCACGCGGCGGTCCAGCTCGGGCGTGACGCCGCCGGACCCGACCTCGTACAGCGCGCCCTCGACGCTGCCGCCGTCGACGACGGCGCCGTCGACCTCGACCCGGAGGTCGATGGTGACGAGGTCACCGGCCGCCGCGTCGCGGTCGACGACCACGACCTCGGCGAACCGCTCGCGGAGCTGCTCGACCTGGGCGTCGACGTCGGCGTCGGGGACCTGCCACTCGGGGTGCGTGACACGGAGGTCGTCGAGCTCGGCCGGGACGATCTCGGGTCGGACCTCGACGGTGGCGGTGAAGGCGCAGCCCTCCCGCTCGTCGAACCGCTCGACATCCACCTCGGGCCGCGCGACCGAGTCGAGCGACTCGCCCTCCAGCGCCTCGACGTAGTACTCCTGGAGCGCCCCCTCCAGCGCCGCCTGCGCGATCGCGCCGAGCCCGACCTTCTGCTCGACGATCGGCCGCGGCGCCCGTCCCGGCCGGAAGCCGGGGATGCGCAGGTCCTTCGAGAGGGTGCGCGCCGCGCGATCGAACGCGGTGCGGACCCGCTCCGGCGGGGCCTCGACGGAGAGACGGACGCGGACCTCGTCGAGGCGCTCGACGGTGGTCGTCACGGGCGGGGTCGTCACGGGGCTGCCGTTCGGGGCGGGGACGCGGGCCGGCGGAGGGTAGGCGCGGCCCGCCCGCCCGGGCGCCGGCCGGGGACGCGGGGACCGCGGGCCTACCCTCGCGCGGCCCGGGGTGTGGCGCAGCCAGGTAGCGCACCTGCTTTGGGAGCAGGGGGTCGCCGGTTCGAATCCGGCCACCCCGACGGGCCCCGCCGCGGCCCGGGACGGCGCACCGCGCTCACCGCCGGCGCGCGCCCTCCCGCCGCGTCACGTACCGGTTCAGCAGCCGGACGAGGTCGTCGCGCACCTCGACGAGGGCGCGGTCGACGTCCGTCTCGTACGACGTCGCGACCTGATGCGGCGCACCGGAGATCCAGCACTCGAGGACGGTCCGCTGCGCCGGGGAACCCCGGTCCTTGACGGAGAGGAGCAGCTCGACCTGGTCGGGCCGCCAGTGCTCGAGCCGCCGTTCGAGCCGGCCGAACAGCAGCGCCTCGAGGCGCTCGCGCTCGTGCTCGTGGAACTCCGCGGTGATGCGGAGGCGTGCCGCGTAGACGGACATCGCCGACCTCCTGACGCCGTCCACGCTAACGAGCGACCCCGTCCGCGCGACGGGGACCCCGGACCCCGACGGGTGGGCCGAGGGTCCCACGACGGCGCCGGAGTAGCCTCCGCTGCCGCCCGGTGCCGCTCCCCCGCCGCGCACCGCTCCCGGACGGGAACGACCATGACCTCCATCCCCTCGTCGCCGTCGGGCGACGTCCCGGCGCCGACGCTGGCGCCGAGCGCCTCGTCCTCCGTCACGCTCCGGCTGCACGTCGCGGCGGACGACGCCGGCGCGATCGGACGGGTCACCACCGCCGTCGGTGACGCCGGGGGCCTGGTGGTGGCGCTCGACATGGTCGAGACCGCCGGCGACGTCCTCGTCGTCGACCTGACGGTGAACGCCGGGGACGACGCCCACGCGGCGCGTCTGACGGAGGTCGTCGACGCGCTGGACGGGGTCGGCGTGCACAAGGTCAGCGACCGGACGTTCCTGCTGCACCTCGGCGGGAAGCTGGAGGTTCGGCCGACCGTGCCGCTCGGGACCCGCGACGACCTCTCGATGGCCTACACGCCGGGCGTGGCGCGGGTCTGCAACGCCATCGCCCGCACGCCCGAGGACGCCCGCCGGCTGACCGTCAAGGGCAACACCGTCGCGATCGTGACCGACGGCACGGCGGTCCTGGGGCTGGGCGACATCGGTCCGCTGGCGGCCCTGCCGGTGATGGAGGGGAAGGCCGCGCTGTTCAAGGAGTTCGCCGGCGTCGACGCCTGGCCGGTCTGCCTCGACACGACCGACGTCGACGAGATCGTCCGCACGGTCGTCGCGATCGCGCCGACGTTCGGCGGCATCAACCTCGAGGACATCGCCGCGCCGCGCTGCTTCGAGATCGAGGCCCGGCTGCGCGAGGCCCTCGACATCCCGGTGTTCCACGACGACCAGCACGGCACCGCGATCGTCGTCCTCGCCGCGCTCCACAACGCGCTGCGCATCGTCGGGAAGCGGCTGGAGGACGTCACCGTGGCGCTGATCGGCGCCGGCGCGGCCGGGATGGCCTGCGCGAAGCTGCTGGTGGCCGAGGGCGTCGGCGACCTCGTCGCGGCCGACCGGGACGGGATCCTCGGGCCCGGCCGGACCGACCTGGACGCCGACCGGCGGTGGTTCGTCGAGCACGCCAACCGCACCGGCCGCGACGGGACGACGGTCGACGTGCTGGACGGCGCGGACGTGCTGCTCGGCGTCTCCGGTCCCGACGTCATCGCGCCGTCGGACCTCGCGCGCATGGCGGCGCAGCCGATCGTGTTCGCGCTGGCGAACCCCACCCCCGAGGTCGACCCCGTCGAGGCCCGCCGCTACGCGGCCGTCGTCGCGACCGGCCGCAGCGACCACCCGAACCAGATCAACAACGTGCTGGCGTTCCCCGGCGTGTTCCGCGGCGCGCTCGACGCCCGCGCCCGGTTCATCACCGACGAGATGAAGATCGCTGCGGCGCGGGCGATCGCCGACGTCATCACCGACGACGAGCTGCGTCCCGAGTACATCATCCCGAGCGTGTTCAACCCCTCGGTCGCCGAGGTCGTGGCCGAGGCGGTCCGGCGCGAGGCCGAGCGGACCGGCGCCTGATCGGCCGGGACCGCCCCGGAAGTACCCTCGGGGCTCCGCGGGTGTAGCTCAATGGCCAGAGCTCCGGCCTTCCAAGCCGGTGATGCGGGTTCGATTCCCGTCACCCGCTCCGCGGCACCGGCGCGGCTCAGCCCAGCAGCGACCGCATCCGCTTCTCGATGAGGTGCACCGCCCGCCGCGGCGCGATCCGGCTGAGCAGGTTCATCAGCTTCGCGTCGCGCCCGACGTAGATGTGCAGGCGACCGGCCTCCATCCCGTCGACGAGGATGCGGGCGGCGTCCTCGGCGGAGGTCGTCGGGAAGCCGCGCCCGGCCTCCTCGGCGGCCGCCCCGCCGGGCGCCGCGACACCGGAGTTCGCGGTGATCTCCGTCGCGACCGCGCCGGGCAGGACGACGCTGACCTCGACCGACGTGCCGATGCACTCGGCGTACAGGCCCTCGGTCAGCAGCTTCACCGCGGCCTTGCTCGCGCCGTACACGCTCTGCCCGGGGACCGGCAGGTACGCGCCCATCGACGAGACGTTGACGAGGTGGGCGGCGGGCCGCTCGAGCAGACCCGGGAGGAACGCGCGGTCGACGTTCAGCGTCCCCTCGAGGTTCACGCGCAGCACCCGGTCGATCGCGGCGTCGTCGAGGTCCTTCAGCCGGACGAACGGCTGGATGATGCCGGCGACGTGGACGAGGCCGTCCACCGGTCCCAGCGCCGCCTTCACCCGCGCGGGCAGGGCGGCCATCGCCGCCGCGTCACCGACGTCGCCCTCGAACGTGACGAGCCGGTCGCCCGCCGCGGCGAGGCGGGCGGTCCCGGCGAGGCCGTCCGGACGCAGGTCGACCGCGGCCACGCGGGCCCCGCGGCGGAGCAGCTCGAGCACGACCTGCCGTCCGATGCCGGCGCCGCCGCCGGTCACGACCAGGACCTTCCCGTCCACGCGCACCGGCCACTCCTCCATCGCGAGGGGACGAGCATCGCGACCCCGCCCGACCGGCGCCACCGCCGGAGGTCCGACGTCGGCGGGACCGACGGCCCCGGGGACGCGCTGACGCGGACCTAGCGTCCGGGCGGACGGAGGTCGGCGGTGGACGGGTCGGACGGGGCGGCGCTGGCCGCCGAGTCGGCGCGCCTGCGCGCGGTGGGGCTGAGCGCGGACGAGGCCGACCTCATCGCCCGACGACGGCTGACCGGGTCCGGTCCGGCCGCGCGCGCCGACGGCCTCGCCACGGCGGTCGTCCTCGCGGTGACGGCCGGTGCGGCGGTCCACCTCGTACGGTTGGGCGGGGACGCGCTGGGGCTCGACGACGGTGCCCTCCTCCGGCTGGTCCCGCTGCTGCTGGTCCCCGGCCCCGTCGTCCTCCTCGCGCTGCGCCGCGGCGCGTCGCGCCGGACGTGGGCGGGTCTGGTCGCGGCGCTCGTCGCGGTCGGCCTGGCCGCCGCCGCGGTCCCCCACCGGCCCGGGTCCGACGCCGAGGTGCTCGCGGCCCTGCACCTCCCCGTCGTCGCCTGGAGCGTGGTGCTGGCCGCCCACGCCGGCGGCCGCGTGCGCGACCTCGCGGCCCGCGTCGCCGCGGTGCGGTTCACCGGCGAGGTCGCCGTCCTGTACGTGCTGTTCGCGCTGGGCGGTGGCGCGCTGCTCGGCCTGACCGCCGGACTCCTCGGCGCCGTCGGGATCGACGCCGAGCCGCTGGCCGAGTGGGTGCTCCCGGCCGGCGCGGCCGGCGCCGTCGTCGTCGCCGCCTGGCTCGTCGAGACCCGGCCGCGCCTCGGTGCCGGGATCGCGCCGATGCTGGCCCAGGTCTTCACCCCGCTGCTCGCCGTGACGGTGGCCGGCGTCGCCGTGGTGTATGCCGTCGGGTCGGGCGGCCGGTTCGATCGGGACGTCGTGGCGCTGCTCGACGTGCTGCTGGTCCTCGTCGTCGGACTGGCCGTGTACGGCCAGGTCGCCCGGGATCCGGACCGGGCCCTCAACCCGGGCGTGGGCTGGGACGACCGCCTGCGCCTCGCGACCGTGGTGCTCGCGGTGCTCCTGGACGTCGGCGTCCTCGTGGCGACGCTGGGGCGCCTCTCGGGGCTCGGCGTCACGCCGAACCGCATCGCGGCCGTCGGGCTGAACGCGGTGCTGCTGGTCGTCCTCGTCGGCACGGCCGTCCGGCTGACGGCGGCCGTGCGCGGCCGGGGCCCGATGGCGGCCGTCGAGCGGTGGCAGGCCGCGTCGCTCCCGGCGGTCGTGGTCTGGGCCGCCGTCGTCCCGGTCCTGCTGCCCCTGCTGCCCGTCGCCGGCTGAGGACGGCCGCGCGGCGTACCGTCCTCCCACGCGCCCGTAGCTCAGTCGGACAGAGCAGGGGACTTCTAATCCTCAGGTCGCAGGTTCGATTCCTGCCGGGCGCACCCGAACGGACCCGACCCCGTCACCCCGCGGGGGCCGACTCCACCACGAGGACCCCGTCCTCGGTCCGGCGCGCGACGACGCGGTCCCCCGGCTCGGCGGTCCCGACGACGAGGTGGACCTCGACGTCCCGCGCGCCGAACCGGGCGGTGCCGCCGGGACGCAGCGCGGTGACGGCGACGCCCTCGGTCCCGGGGGCGACCGGCGGTTCGCCGGTGCGGCGGCCGCTGCCCCCGCGCAGGCCGGCGCCGAGCAGCACGCCCTCGTGCTGACGGGTCCGCCGCGCCAGCACGACCAGCCCGACGAGCAGCACCAGCCCGAGCGTCGCGAGCCCGGCCCCGCCGTCCCAGCCGAACAGCAGCGCGCCGACCACCGCCGCGCCCCCGAGGACCCCGGCGACCCCGGACCCGACGACCAGCTCGAGCAGCACCAGCACCACGCCGACGGCGATCGCCGCGGCCGCCGCGGGGGCGAGCCGGTCGGCGGAGAGCTCGAGCAGGACCGCGCCCGCCGCCACCGCCGCCCCGAGGGCCGGTGCGGCCGGCTCGCCGGCCAGGACGCCGCCGACCAGCAGCAGCAGTCCGGTCGCGAGGAGCAGCCCGGCGATCACCTCCACGTCGCACCCCCGGGTCGCAGCGAGACCGGCGCGGCGAGCAGCTCGGTCGCGACGAGGTCACGGCGCACCGCCAGCCGCCGACGTCGGACGACCGCACGGGGCTCCGGCGGCTCCGTCGGTGCCACCGGAGCCGGGACGACCGCGGCGTCGGGGGTCGGCACCGGACGGGGCGCGACGCGCTCCCGCGGGATCCGCTCCGGCCCCACGGCCGGACGCGCCGCGGGCACGGGCGGCGCGGCGGCCGCCGGTGGCGCGGAGCGTGCGGCGGCCGGTGGCGCCGGCGGGATCGGGATCGCGTCCCGCGCCCCGGCCTCGAGGGCCCGGATCCGGGCCACGGTGTCGCCCACCAGGCGGCCGACGTCCTCGCGGCGCAGGACCCGGCGACCCAGCCGCGACCAGACGGCGGCGGCCAGGACGAGCAGCGGGACGATCGCGTCCATCCGCGTCAGCCCTCGTCGCCGGTCCGGGCGGCGTCCTCGCCCTCGGCGACCGCGCGGCGCATGCGGGTGTCGGCCTGGACGTTGTCGAGCCGGTACGAGTCCATCACGCCGAGGTTCCCGGCGCGCAGCGCCTCGGCCAGCGCCATCGGGACCTGCGCCTCGGCCTCGACGACGGCGGCCCGCATCTCCTGCTCGCGGGCGACGGCCATCGCGCGCCGCTCCTCGGCCTTGGCCTGGGCGATCTGCTTGTCGGCCTCGGCCTGGTCGGTCTGGAGCTCGGCCCCGATGTTCCGCCCGACGTCGACGTCGGCGATGTCGATGGAGAGGATCTCGAACGCGGTCCCGGCGTCGAGACCGCGGCCGAGCACCCGCTTCGAGATGGCGTCGGGGTTCTCGAGGACGTCCTTGTGGCTGTCGGCGGAGCCGATCGCCGAGACCGTGCCCTCGCCGACGCGCGCGATGATCGTCTCCTCGCCGGCGCCGCCGACGAGGCGGTCGATGTTCGCCCGCACGGTGACGCGGGCGATCGCGACGACCTGGATGCCGTCCTTCGCGATCGCGGCGACGCGGGGCGTCTCGATGACCTTCGGGTTGACCGAGACCTGCACGGCCTGCAGCACGTCACGGCCGGCGAGGTCGATCGCGGTGGCCCGCTGCCAGGGCAGCGCGATGTCGGCGCGGTCGGCGCTGATCAGCGCCGCGACGACCTTCTCGACGTCGCCGCCGGCCAGCAGGTGGGCCTCCATCTGGGCGATGTCGAGGGAGAGTCCGGCCTTCGTCGCGCTGATCAGCGGTCGGATGATGTCGGCCGGGTTGACCTTCCGCAGCCGCATCCCGATCAGCATCCCGATCGGGACGCGGACGCCGCTGAACAGCGCCGTGATCCACAGCCCCACCGGGACCATGTAGAGGACGAACGCCACGACGGCGACGACGAGGACGACGGGGATGGCGGCCATCGGGGCTCCGATCTCGTGGGGGCGGCGTCACCGTACGGGGCGGGGACGACGCGCGCAGCCGGCGGATCGGGCCGGACGCCGGGGTCGCTCCCCTGCGGTGCGGCCCGTGCGTCGCGGCCGACCGGGGATCACCGCCGTCACTCGGGCACGGCCATCGGATCCGCGTCCATCGGGGCGGTGGGTCAGCCGTCGAGGCGGAAGATCCAGATGGTCCCGTCGCCGGCGGCGACCGCGATCCGATCCCCGCCGAGGAACACGACGCCGTGGCCGCCCCGGTGCACGTGCTCGACCTCCTCGCCGTCCTCCTCCCGCCGGTCGGGCAGATGCGCCGTGGCCACGACGGCCCCCGTCGTGGTCAGGACCGTCAGCATGGACCCACCCCGGCCCCGGCGCGCGTCGATCACGGCGACGTGAGCGATCAGGCCGGCGGCGGGATCGACGTCGAGCGCGTTGTGGCCGCTCGACTCGACGGGGTCGTCGACGACCGAGCCGTCGCCGACCTTCCGCCACCAGCGCATCTGCCCCGTGGCGACGTCGAGCGCGTACACCGACCCGTTGACGGTGTGTCCGACGACGAGGTCGTCGACGAGTGACGTCCAGGTCGCCGTGGTGACCGCCTCGTAGACGGGGATGCGCCAGCGCTCGGCCCCGTCCCGGTCGTAGGAGGTGAACTCCCGCCCCTTCCCGGCGGCGAAGACGTCGCCGGCGGCGTCGACGGTGAGCAGCAGCGGGAACTCACCGATGAAGCCGCCCTGCCAGCGGGCCGTGCCGTCGGCCGCGTCGAGCGAGGCCAGGAGCCCGCCCGCGAACCCGAGGACGACCCTCCCCCCGTCGGGTGCGAACGCCGCGGAGCGCAGGATCTCGGGACGCCGGTTCCCGGCGAGCGGCTCGTAGGAGAACCCCCACCGCGTCGTACCCGTCCGGGCGTCGAGCAGCTCGGCATCGTCGTCGAGGGGCCCCGTCAGCAGCGTGGTGCCGTCGGGACCGAAGCGGGCGACCCGGTTGAACAGCGCCCGTCCCCGCTGACTCCCACGTGACCACAGCCGGGTCCCGTCGGGTCCGAGGACCGTGATCGTGCCGTCATGGCAGCCGACCGCGATGAGCCCGTCGATGCTGACGTCGAACCCCCAGCACTCGTCGCCGAGTCGTTCCCGCCAGACGACGGTCCCGTCGGCCGAGACCCGGGCGACCGACCCCGCCCCACCGATCTCGGGCGGATGACGTGCCTCGACGGCGACGACGTCCCCGTCCAGCGGGGCGGCCCAGAACCACCCGTGCCGGGTGTCGAGCCGTGTCTCGGACTCCAGGACGAGCTCACGCGGCTCGGCCGTGCGCGCGACGATGGTGACGTCCATCGGGTCGTCCCGAAGGACGCCGACGGTCGCGAAGCCGTAGGTGCCGCCGTCCTCGGTCCGCGCGATCAGGTGCGTCGTCGCGTCGTAACCGGGCGGCCGTCCCCCGCTGCGCTCGAGGTAGTCCTCGGTCGCCGGGATGCACATCGCGAACCGCCCCTGCGCGTCGGTCCGTGCCCGCGCCACGACCTCCTTGAACGTGTAGATCCCGGCGACGACCTCGACGTCGGGGAGCGGTGCGCCCGCGTCGTCGACGACGACCCCGTCGACCCGGCCGGACAGACCGAGGCCGAGGCGCTCGGGATCACCGAACGTCACCCGGTCGAACAGCGTCGCCGACAGCTCCGCCGGCCCGTCGGGGGTCGTGAAGCGGTAGGTCAGACGGGGGAACTCGCCGCGCTCCTCGAGGTCGTCCTCCGGATCGAGATGCCACGCGTACGTGGCGGTCCCGCCGGCGGGGACGATCTGGACGACGGGATGGAGCTCGAAGAGCTGGGTGAACCAGCGGCGCGACGGGTCCGGCGGCGGCTCCGCCCAGTCGAGGTCGAGCCCGACGAGCTCGACCTCCACGTCCGCCGGCCCCGCGTTCGTGACCTCGACCTCGAGACGGACCGCGTCCTCGAGACGGACCACGATCGGTGCCCAGGTCCTGAACGTCAGGTCGCCGACCGTGGTGCGCAGACGCTCCGATTCCTCACGGACCGTCTCGGGCCAGCGGCCGCACTCCTCCGCCCGCACCTGATCGGTGGGCCCGGGCGAGGGGGGACGTGCGCCCTCCGGGCCGGACGGCTGCGATGCGGGCTCCGGCCCACGCGGGAGGTCGGCCGGTCCCCGGCCGTCCCCGCCGCACGCGGCGAGCAGGGTCATCACGATGACCGCGGCGCTCGCTCCGCGTCGCGTCATCATGGATCGACCCCCCATGCGCATCGGACCGCACTCACCGCAGTGGGAACCCGAGCAGCCGGTTCGAGAACTTGAACTCCCCGACCAGCAGGTACGGACCGGCCTGGGCGACCGCGCCGGGCAGGAACAGCCCGTCGGCCGCCGCGCGCGGCCGGTCACCGCCGTCGCCGAGCGTCACCAGCGGCGCCGCGCCGGCCAGCGCCGCCGCGACGTCCGCGTAGACGAGGACGCGGTGGAACGCCGTGTCGGCGACGACGAGACCGATCGGCAGGAGGCGGGCCTGCATCGGCAGGTTGGTCCGGATCGGCAGCTCGCGCGGCGCGGCGTCGGTGGTGACGTCGACGACCCGGATGCCGCCCGGCCCCTGCGGGGCGATCAGGAGCGTCCCGTCGACGAGGTCCAGCCGGCCGGGCCGCTCGACCGCGTAGCTGCGGACCGGCACGTCGCCGTCGCCGGGCAGGCCGGCGAAGACGTGCACCGCACCGGCGGCGCTGTCGGCGATCGCGAGGTGCGTCCCGTCCCACCCGACGCCGCGGAGGTCCGAGACGGTCACCGTCCCGACGCGACCGAGGTACCGCCGCGACGGCTCGTCGTCCGGGGCGAAGTCCTCCCAGACCATGACGGTGTCGCGGCCCGCGATGAGCAGGTCGTCACCCGCCGCGGCGTTGTCCCAGGGCTGGAACCCGAGCTGGACCAGCACGTCGGCGACGACGCCGGGCTGACCCGGCACGCCCTCCCAGACGTGGAGCCGGGCGTCGTAGTCGCTCGAGACGACGAGCCGGTCCCCGACCATCACCGGGACCGGGTTCTGGACGATCCCGTCGCGGAGCAGCGTCGAGACGTCCGGGTCCGCGTCGAACACCGAGAGGTCCGGGACCCGACCCGTCACGGTGGCGGCGTCGAAGCCGTCCCAGCCGGTGACCCGGTTCCCGTTGTACTCGATGAAGTAGACGCGGTCGCCGGCGACGACGACGTCGCCGCCGTCCCCGCCGAGGTAGGCGTGCGTCGCCGTCGCGGCCGCGCCCGGCGGCCCCGCGGGTCCCGCCTGCCCGGCTGGCGGCGGGGTGCCGGGCTGCCCCGGCGGCGGGAGGTCCTCGCGGGCGCGGGTCAGGGCCGACCCCTCGTCCACGGGGAACGTCGACCACCACGCGACCGACTCGCCGCTGGCGCCGAGCGCGAGCAGGCCGCCGTCGATCGCCGCGCCCTGGAACCAGCCCGCGACGCAGCCGTCCGGCGGACCGATCGGCAGGCGATCGCGCCAGACGTGGCTCTGGCGGCCGGCGTTGGGGGCCGGTGGACCACCGTCGGACCAGCACGAGGACTGGCTGCCGTTCTCGTCCCCGATCAGGAACGAGCGGCCGTCGCTGGTGATGTTCCGCGGCGTGCCGACACCGGCCGGCTGGCGTGTGACGTGGTCCGGGCCGTCGCCGGGCCCCGTGGGGAACGCCTCCCAGACGAGGATCCGGCCGGCCCGGGTGTCGGTGACGACCAGCCGTTCCCCGTCGGACCAGACGCCCCACGGCCACGACGGCATCGGCGCCCCGGCGTCGTCGATGGCGATGGCGAAGTCGGCCGGCTGGCCGGTCCGCGTCGGGAACTCGCGCCAGACGAGGACGCGACCGTTCTCGGTGTCGCCGACCAGCAGCGTCCCGTCGGGGGTCAGCTCGACCGCGCCGGGCCAGTTCATCTCGTCGAGGCCGTCCCCCGGCAGGATCGAGGTGCCGTCGGGCTGCCCGAGGACGAGGTCCGGGACGGCCGGGCCGTCGGGCAGGCGCGTGAACACCAGCACGCGGTTGTTGAACCGGTCGGCGACGACGAGGCGCGTGCCGTCGCTGGCGCCGGACGACGGGTGGTTCAGGGTCGCGGGACCCGTCGTCGTCCCGAGGCCCGCGGCCGAGAGCCAGAACGTCGCGGTCCGGTCCGGGAGGCCGGAGGGGGTGGCGGTCTCGGGTGCGACGCCGACGGCGCCGGTCGGGCAGGCCAGCACCTCCTCGGCCGTGAGCCGCACGACGAGTCCCCGGAGGACGGCGTCGCAGCCGGAGGTCGCCACGGGACCGTCCGGCGCGGGCGCGTCGTCGGGCTCCGGCGGCGCGTCATCGGACGGCGCCGCGGGGGCCGGGGCGTCCGACGGCGCGGCGCCGGGCTCGTCGGTGCCGCAGGCGGCGACGAGGAGCGCGAGGGCGAGGGTCGGGACGAGGACACGCCGCATCGGACGCCTCCGTGGGCCGGGACCGGACGACCGGGATGCTAGACGCGGGGACCCGCCGTCCTACGGCACCGCGACCGGCCGTCCACCGTGGGCCGCGAGGATCGCCCGCGCCCCCGCCCCGTGGGCGAGGCAGACGACCAGGACCTCGCCGGCGGCCAGCGTCGCACCGGCCCCGGCGGCGAGCGCGGCGTGCTCGTCGCGGGAGGGCTGGCCGTGGAGCATCCCTCCGAAGGCGCCGAGGAACGTGCCGCCGAGGGTGCCGGCGACCGCGAGCGCCAGCAGCCCGCCGACCCCGATCCACGGCGCGGCCGCCGCGACCAGTCCGATGCCGGCCAGCGCGCCGACCGGGGCCCCGACGGCGGCACCGCGCGCGACGTCGCGGAGCGCGTCGGCGTCGTCGTCCCGCTCGAACGCGACCCGGGCGCCGTCGCGCACGGCGAGGCCGAGATGCTCGCTCCCGAAGCCGGCCGCCCGCAGCTCGGCCACGGCGGCGGCCGCCGCGGTCAGGCCCGGCAGGACCGCCGCGACGTGCTCGTGGTCGGTGCGCTCGTCGTCGAGGAGCATGCGCCGAGACTGCGCGGAGCCGCTCTCCCCGACCTCGCGGCCCGGTCCCGCCGAGGTCACGGTGCGCCCCGCCGCCGGCCCGGCGCGGCAGTAGCGTCCCGCGCATGCCGCCGACCGAGGACGACCCGATCGCCGCGCGGGCGCTGGCGGCCGTCGCGGCCACCGGTCAGCCCCACGAGGTCGTCCGCATCAATCCGGAGCTCGCGGACACCGCCGCGTTCTGCGCGGCGTACGGGTACGACCTCGACGAGTCCGCGAACTGCCTCCTCGTCGCGTCCCGCGACGACGACCCGGTGATCGCCGCCTGCCTCGTGCTGGCGACGACGCGGCTGGACGTGAACCGCACGGTCCGGCGGCTCCTCGGCGTGAAGCGGCTGTCCTTCGCTCCGCCCGAGCTGACCCTCGCCCGGACCGGGATGCAGCTGGGCGGGGTCACGCCGTTCGGCCTGGACCCCGACATCCCCCTGTACGCGGACGCCCGGATCGCGGACCGGCCCCGCGTGATCGTCGGCGGCGGGAGCCGGGCCGTGAAGCTGCTGGTGCCGCCGGCGGCGCTGACGGCGATCGGGGCCGAGTTCGTCGAGGGGCTGGCGGGGCCGCTGCCGGCCGCGGACCCCGCCTGAGGGGCCCCTCGGACCCCGCACGGGGCGGTCCGAGGACCGCCGCGAGCGGGCCTCCCACTGTTAGATTTCCGTCCCACGACGGCGGCCGTGCACCGGGACGGTCCGCGCGGCCCCGGGGGACGTGGCGATGGCGCGGACGGTGGAGCCGTCACCCCTGCGCCGACGCGTCCCGGCCGCGGGCCTGCTCCTCGCGGTGCTCATGGCCGTGGTCCCCGGCGGGCCCGGCACCCCCGCCCCGGCCGCGGCGACCGGCGTGGCGACGGTCACCGCCCCCGCCGCACCCCGGCTCGAGCCCGACACGGCCGACCAGGACCCCGGCGACTTCGTCATCGGCGGCTTCGCCGCCGACGCGACGCTGCTCGTCTCCATCGGCCTCGTCGACCCCCCGGCCGGCACGACGTTCTCCCTGCCGACGACGACGGGCCTGACCGCCGCGACCGGGTACGAGCTGGCCGGCGGGAAGACGCAGCTGAGCTTCACCGCGACACAGGCCGACGCGAACACGGCGCTGGCCGTGATGACCGTCACGACCGGCACGACCGCGGGCGACGTCACCATCCGCGTCACGGCCGCCGAGGAGCGCGACGACGTCTACTACAACCCGATCAACGGGCACTACTACGAGTACATCGCGGACACGACCTACGCCTACTCGTCGACGGACCCGTCGAACAGCGCGCTGGACCTCGCCGACGCCCGGACGCTGTACGGCGTCCGTGGATACCTCGCGACGATCACGTCCGCGCAGGAGCAGGCCTTCATCTTCGAGAACGTCGCGGCGAACGACATCTGGATCGGCGCCTCGGACGACGTGCAGCTGCTGAACGCCGTGCTCGGCGCCGGCACCTACGCGAACCAGACCGCGGCCGAGGGCGCCTGGCACTGGGTCGCCGGCCCCGAGGCCGGGACCCGGTTCTGGCAGGGGCGGTCGTCGGCGGGCGTCTGGATCGACGCGGACACGGGCGCCGAGCTGGCACGGTCGGCCGCGAACGCGGCGTCGGCCCGGTACGAGAACTGGTGCCCGACGAACCGGCTCGACGGCACCTTCGACCTGCGGTACCGCGCCTCGATGACCGAGCCGAACGACTCGGGTGGCGAGCACTACGCCCTCGAGAAGTGGGGCGGCTCCGCGTGCTGGAACGACTACGGGCGTGACGGCGTCAACGCCCGGCCCGGCTACCTCGTCGAGTACTCCGAGGACTGGGGCTCGGGCGACGACGCCCGCGGCTCGTTCACCGGCGGCGGGACCGCGACGGCCACCGTCACCGCCGACATCACCTACGCCCCACGAACGGTCGCGGCGACGGCCGGCGACGCCCAGGCCCGCGTGACGTGGACCGCCCCGGCGGCCGGGACCGTCGCGTCGTACAGGGCGACCGCCGCGCCGCAGGTCGACGGGGCGACCCGGACGTGCACGGTCGCCGCGGACGCGACGGCCTGCACGGTCACGGGGCTCGCGAACGACGTCGCGTACACCTTCACGGTGACCGCGACGTTCTCGGACGGCACGCCGGCGGGGACCTCGGACGCGACCGCCGCGGTCACGCCCGCCGGCGCCGCCCCG
>Ga0075476_10000233_pt1 | contig 24165 bp, 27 predicted proteins | sample DEB08_DNA_5_FD_76339 | JGI IMG/M metagenome (GOLD analysis project Ga0075476, IMG submission 76339) | Aqueous microbial communities from the Delaware River and Bay under freshwater to marine salinity gradient to study organic matter... | ecosystem: Environmental > Aquatic > Marine > Coastal ...
GAAAATATTTTTAAGAAAAATGTCACTATTGGCTATCCTGTTGGAATTAAGAATTTGCCAAAAGATTTAAATAACCCTTCATTCTCTGTTGCTTTAGGCATGATTATTTTCTTGAAGCAAGTCATGAAAAAGCAAATTAAAACTGATTTTGAGGTAAAAAATAATTTTATGAAAAAGATAATTGATTATTTAATGTCGGTGTAATCAATTAATATAGCTTTATATTCCTTCCATATCCATTATATCTACAGCTTGCACTAGTAAGTCAGAATTTGGCGTGATAATAATTGCAGAGACAATTTTATTTACTATATTGGCGCATTTTTTGATGAAATTTTTAAACTCCTTTTCGCTAAAATTACCATCTTCGCCTCTAGATTTCAGGATGTTCTTATAGCACATATTTAGGGTTTTAATTTGCTTTGAATCAGAAAAATAATATATTTTATCGTAATTTAAAGTGATAAATGTGCCATTTTTAGTATCATTTATGGCGATATTAATTAGGGTGAAGAATAATTTTCTATAATATTTTGGTAATGATTTGAGTTTTAATTTTAATTTTACCAAATTAGAGATGTCCGATTTTGATGAACCGCTAAAAGAGGAGCTCAATATTTCTAAATGTTGAGATAATTCTTCAATATCATCCTTTTCTTTTTTTAATTCTGAGTTAATTTCACCCAATAGATCGTTACTATATAGATGGTTTATATCGTAGAAATTTTTTACCATTTTAAAAATAATTTAAGATCATCAAATAAGTTGTTATTGTTTAAAGATGAAGTAACATATGACATTACCCTTGGAATTAGATCTAAATATTGTGTGTTTTTATATTCTATTCCTTGTCTAGCAAAAATACCTAATATTTTAACATTTCTTTGTAGAGATAGAATTTCATAATCTATGTTAAATTTTATCCCATCAATATTGGTGGTTTTTATATAATAATCAATCATATTTTTCTCAAGATTATTGCTAACATCGCGTCTGGCATCTTGTAACATAGATAGCAAGTCATAGGCTCTGGATCCTAAAACAGCATCTTGAAAATCAATTAACCCAATTTTTTGATAGGATTTCCTGTCATCAAGGAAGAACAGATTGTCGGCGTGATAATCTCGTAAAATTAGAAATTGATCATTTGATAAATTTTTAAAAATTTCAAGCCAGATATTGTAAAATTCATTTTGTTGATTTTTAGAAAGATCCTGATTTTTGATATGTTTTAAATAATAATCAACAAAGGTTTGAAATTCTTTCAAAAGTAGGTTATTGTCATATTTTGGCAGATTAATGCTTGTTAGATCAATCTGGTGAATATTAATCAAAAGATCGGTGGCATATTGATAAATCTCCTCCTCTTTTTGTAATAAATTTTTACCTGATAATTTTGACAATATGTTATTAAAGCTATTTTTGCCAAAATCTTCTGATAATAAAAAGCCGTTTTTATAATCAATATCATAGATTTTGGGGGCAGAAAAACCGTTTTCTAAAAGAATTTTGTCAATATTAATAAAGGGTTCTAAATTAATTAAATTAGTTGGGGCATTCATCAAAATAAAATTTTGATTTTTATATCTAATTCTATCATAAGAGCGAGGTGAGCAATCTCCGGGAATTGCTTCTATTGTATAAGGATGTTTAAAATATTGATCTAAAAAATTTATTTTATAGAGATTTCTATCCATTATTTAAATTTGTAAAAAAATGCATCCTTATAATCTGATTTTTTAACATTATCTAGCTTTGATTTTCCTTCAGATTTGTTTTTAAAAGGACCTATTACTAATTTATGATAGGTTTTTGAGCCAATTGTAACGGAAAGAATTCGGCTGTTTTTGATATTAGATCTTTTTTGGGCCTTTATGGCTTTATTTTTATTGTTAAAAGAGGCTAGTTGAATTAACAAGTCACCTTTTTTGATGGTTTTTTTATTTGATTTTTGAGGGGATGGAGTGTTTTTCAGGTCGTAAATTATCTCTGCCGCCTTTTTTGTTTCAGTATTTTGTGCGTTATTATTGAGTTGTTTTTGCGATATTTCTTTAGATTTTTCTTCAGGTTTGAACAAATCTTCTGCTGAGGTTGGGTTATCTATGGTATTGGCATTTTCAGGCTCCGATATTACAAGGCTAGTATCTGGAATTTTGGGTTTGACTTTAGGGTTTTGAATTTCCTGCTCCGCTAAATATCGTATATTTAACTCTGGAGTAAAAGTTTTGAGATTTTTGGGCTTACCTTTAGAATCGACAATGCGAATATAGGTTTGATCCTGATAATCATTGTAAAAATAATTACAGGCAGATAAATTGATAATGAGTAGAAATAATAATAAATTTTTCATTAAATATGCAAATCTTAGTTGCAAAAATTACCTCTCCGCATGGAATAAGGGGTAATGTAAAATTAATTAATTATCTAGAAAATCCTTATGATCTAGAAAAGTATGATGTAATTTTTACAAAAGATAACAAAAATTACAAAATAAAATTAATTAAGAATATAAAGCAAAATATTTATATAGCAAAAATAAATGATATAAATGATCGTAATCAGTCTGAAGAGATTAGAAATACTGAGCTTTTTATTAAAAGGGAAGAGTTGAAAGTTTTACCTGATAAAGAATTTTATTATCATGATTTAGTTAATTTAGAAGTTAGAGATTTGAAGGGAAAAAAAATTGCAATTATAAGAAAAGTCATGAATTTTGGCGCCGGAGATTTGTTTGAAGTTGATTTTACAGATGAAAACTATAATAATCAGATGAGTATTTTTCCTTTTAACTCAGATATAGTGCGGAAGGTAAATATTTCTCAAGGCTATGTTATAATTAATGAAATGGATATTTTATGAATAAATTAATTGCAATTACGGAGCAAGAATTTGATGTAATTTTAGATTATCGATATTTTTCTAAAAATAATGTTACTAATGATTTTATTTATGATAGGGAATATAGCTTTTTACATCCAGAAGCCGCAGAAAATTTAAAAAAAGCTGTAGAATTGGCTAAAAATAGGGGTTATAAAATTAAAATTTTTGATTCTTATCGTCCGGTTAGATTTCAGCAATATCTTTATGAAAAATTTCCTGGTGACTATGTTTCTAGCCCTAAGAATGGTGTCGTGCCACACTGCCGCGCTGTTGCTGTTGATTTAACTTTGATTGATCAAAATGGTCAAGAGTTAGAAATGGGGACAGAGTTTGACGATTTTAGCTCAAAGGCGCATCATGGATCTGGTGATGTTTCGATTGAGGCCCAAAAAAATAGAGCAATTTTGCTTTCCATTATGCTTTCTGCCGGCTGGGATTTTTATAGTAAGGAATGGTGGCATTATCAATTATTTAATGCTCGTAATTATGATATAATACCATCTCTATAAATTAATTGATATATCCAATTATCATAAAAACTTGTTATTTTTGATTTTAACATGACTATTAAAACTGCAATTTTTCCCGTTGGTGGCTTTGGAACCAGATTCTTGCCGGCAACAAAATCTATGCCAAAAGAGATGTTGCCAGTGGCCAATAAGCCAATTATTCAATATGCTTTTGAAGAGGCGAAAGCGGCGGGAATTGAGAGATTCGTTTTTATAACTGGTCGTAATAAAAATATTATTAATAATCATTTTGATAAATCCTATGAATTAGAAGCAAATTTGGACCAAAAAAGCAAGGAGGAGGAGCTTCGCTCTGTTTCAAATTGGCTGCCATCTGAACCGGGTTCAGTTTCTTTTATTCGTCAGGGCAGTCCTCTTGGTTTGGGACATTCTATTTGGTGCGCTCGTAATTTTGTTAAGAATGAGCCATTTTTGGTGATTTTAGCTGACGAAATGATTTATGAAAATAAAGTCGGTTCATTTATCAAGGAAATGATTAATCTTTATAAGAAAAAACAAGAAAAATGCAATATTATTTCTGTTGCCGAGGTACCAAATTCTGATACTAATAAATATGGCATTATTTCTTGCCAAGATGACAAAATAATTAATATGGTTGAAAAGCCAAATCCTAATGTAGCACCTTCAAATTTGGCAATGAATGGTCGTTATATTTTGCAGCCAGAAATTTTTAACCACTTGGAAAAGAAAAAAATTGGCGCTGGTAATGAAATTCAATTAACGGACGCTATGAAAGAAATGTCTGTTGATTGTAATTTTTATTATCAAGAATATAAGGGTGATAGATTTGATTGCGGCAATGTGGCTGGATATATTGAAGCTAATTTGGCATTTGCAATGAAAGACCCGGAATTGAGAAAAAATATTTTGCCAATTATGAAGAAATATTTATAAATTTAATAATAAAAAATACCACTAATGGTTGCTTCGTTTTTTAATGGGGCGATGCCAGTAAACTCTAGTAATTTCAAGTTATTTTCTAGAAAGAAATTGACTGACTTTTGATAACCTTTTTCCAAGTTATCAAAAATTATCATACCACTTTCTTTTAAATAGCTTAATACTAATTTACTGCAAGCATTCCTTCTTTTGCCATCAATTACTATAATATCATATTTTTTATCAAATTTGGTGATTTCTTCTGGATATAAATCAAGATTTTCCTGCAAAATTAGAGTGGCATTTTTTGGCTGAATATCTTTGAGATAATTATGCCAATTGGGGTTGTTATCAATTGAGATGATGTTTTTGCATTTTCTGGCAAATTTTAAAGTTGAGTGTCCAGAGCCATATTCAAAAATTTCCAAATTTTTTGTTAGTTTCTTTTCCAAGAAAGATATGAAAGGATAATTAAACCAAAATTCTGGATTATTATCCTTGTCAATTGGTTTATTTACTTCCCATGATTGATACCATCCTAAATTTTCTAGATATGGGATTTTATGCGCTTTCATATGATTGTCCAAGCAATTAAGATGCAATTGTTATTGATGGACCAATCTTTGTCTTTTAATTCTTCTATTTTATGATACATGATAATTTTTTAGAATTTCTAAATAGATATCCTTAAGTAACTCAATTTCTGATATTTCAATATTTTCATCAATTTGATGAGCGGTTTTGTTCACTAGGCCGCATTCAATCACTGGACTATAATCTTTAATAAATCTGGCATCGGAAGTTCCTCCTGTGGTGCTTAATTCTGGCTCTTTACCGGTAATATTTTTAATAGAATTAATTACCAAATTCTGCAAATCCTTATGGTTGCTTAAAAAAGATTCGCCGCTTATTCGATAATTCATTTCATATTTTAGGGCGCTGTGGTCCAAAATATATTTAACCCAATCAATTAATTTTTTAGAACTCCACTCGTCATTAAACCTGATGTTAAATCGGGCATTGGCTATTCCCGAAATTACATTATTTGAGGCAATATCGTTGGAAATATGAGTTACTTCTAGATTCGATGGGTCAAAATATTTGTTACCCTCATCTAATTTATAATCTTTAAGAATTTTTAAGATATTAACTAATTCTGTAATTGGATTTAAGGCGTTGTGAGGATAGGCTACATGACCCTGTTTACCAATAAGTTTAATATCAAAATTAATACTACCCCTTCTGCCAATTTTTACCATTTGACCAGTTTTTTCTGGGCTTGTTGGCTCTCCTACAAGGCAATGACTCATTTTGTAATTATTCTTTTCCATCCATTGTAGCATTTTTTTAGTGCCATTTATGGCATCACCCTCTTCATCACCTGTAATTAAAAACCCAATTCCAAAAACTGGATCATTTTTTTCTAAGAACTCTTCTGTTGCAATGATAAAAGCTGCAATTGCCCCCTTCATATCAACCATACCGCGGCCATAAATTTTATTATCTAAAATTTCAGATGAAAATGGATCAAATTGCCATTTTGTTAAATCGCCAGTTGAAACAACATCAGTATGGCCAGCGAAATAAAAGGTTTTTGAGGAATTGTTGGGGTTAAAAATAGCGTGAAGGTTATCGACTTCATAGGAATTATCATCGGAAAAAGATATTCTTTGGCAGCTAAACCCTAAATTTGTTAATTTGTCAGATAGCAAATCTAAAGCGCCATGATCCTTATCCCCAGTGATTGATTTTTGCTGAATTAATTTTTGTGTAAATTGTATTAAATTTTCTGCCATTATTTTTATCTTTCTAATGATATAGCCTTGTTTTGAACCTACAAAATCCTTATTTGAAGCATTTCTTGTTTCGTTGGTGGTGGATAAGTCAAATATTATAAATTTGCCGCAATCCGATCAGCAACTTCATTAATCAGTTGAACATCTTCACCTTCAACCATAATGCGAATTAAGTTTTCTGTTCCAGATTTTCTAACTAAAATTCTGCATCTATCAGATAGTTTCCTTTTTTCTTTTTCAATTAAATCCAATATTTTTTGATTCTCCAATGGGTTAGGGCCGTCAAATTTTACATTCTTCAAAATTTGTGGCGCTGGCTCAAAAATATCAGCAATTTGGCTTAATTTATTACCATTTGAAATCATCATAGAGACAATTTGCAAAGCCGAAACTAGACCATCACCAGTGCTAGAATGGTCAGATAATATGATATGGCCAGATTGTTCACCGCCAAAATTACATTTCAATTCTTTGATTTTTTTCATAACATATCGATCGCCAATTCCGACTCGTACCATATTGATCCCATGATATCTTAAATATTTTTCTAAAGCCATGTTGGACATGTGGGTAACCACTACAATATCCTTTTTTAATTGACCCTCAATATGTAGTTTGTTAGCAATAAGACCGATTAATTTATCGCCATCAATGATTTGCCCCTTTTCATCACAAATTACCACTCTATCAGCATCGCCGTCAAGGGCAATTCCAATATCAGCTCTTTCTTTTAGAACTTTATTTTGTAATAATTGCGGCTTGGTTGATCCGCAATTTTGATTGATATTAGAGCCATTTGGGTGATTGCCAATTGCTATTGTTTCAGCTCCTAATTCCCAAAAAATACGAGAGGCAATATCATAGGCTGCACCATTAGCAGCATCAATTACAATTTTTAAATTATTTAAGGATAAATTTTTAGGAATTGTGTTTTTAACAAATTCCATATAGCGATCTTTTGCTTCCTTGATGCGAGAGGCTGTGCCAATTTTGTCGGCAGGGCTGAGATATTGGTTTAAATCGCCATCAATCATTTCTTCAATCTCTTTTTCAGTTTGGTCATCTAATTTTGAACCATTACGATCAAAAATTTTAATGCCATTATCATGATAAGGATTGTGAGAAGCGGAAATCATGATTCCAATGTCAGCACGGAGGGATTTTATAAGCATTGGAATCGCTGGGGTTGGAACTGGACCAACTAAAAAAACATCAATACCAACTGCAACCATGCCAGCAGTTAGGGCATTTTCAATCATATAGCCAGAAAGGCGAGTATCTTTGCCAATAATGATGCGATGACGGTGATTGCCATCTTTAAGCTTTGCGCCAACGGCCATACCAACTTTTAAGGCCATATCGGCCGTCATAGGGAACTTGTTGGCAGCTCCTCTAATACCGTCAGTACCAAAATATTTTCTCATTTATCGAGCAAATTTATGAGATCTTTTGATCTTCTTTTGTAATTGTAAAATTCCATATAAAAGAGCTTCAGCAGTTGGCGGGCAACCAGGAACATAAATATCAACTGGTACAATGCGATCGCAGCCACGAACTACACTATAAGAATAGTGATAATAGCCGCCACCATTAGCACAGCTTCCCATGGAAATTACATATTTTGGATCGGCCATTTGATCATAAACCTTACGCAATGCCGGAGCCATTTTGTTAGTTAAAGTGCCAGCAACAATCATAACATCGGATTGCCTTGGAGAGGGGCGAAACATAACGCCAAAACGGTCAAGATCATACCGGCTAGCTCCAGCTTGCATCATTTCTACTGCGCAGCATGCTAGACCAAAAGTCATTGGCCATAAGGAGCCAGTTCTGGCCCAATTGACTAAATTATCCATTTTTGCCAAAACAAAGCCGCGATTTTTAATTTCATCCAAAGGTGCTTTTAATAAGGCATCCTGATTTAAGGGTGTTTTTAACTGTTCCATATTTTTATAATCTACTTCCATTCTAACGCTCCACGCTTCCATTCATAAACGAAGCCAATTGTTAATATTGTTAAAAATATTATCATTGACCAAAAGCCTTCAAAACCGATATCTCTAAGTGATAAAGCCCAAGGAAAAAGTAGGGCAATTTCTAAATCAAAAATGATGAATAAAATCGCAACTAAGTAAAATTGAACATTAAATTTATTACGCACATTACCAACAGCTTCAAAACCGCATTCATATGGTGAGTTTTTCTCTTCATCGGCACGGATTTTTTTGGTTAAAAAGGGGATAATAATTACAACGGCCGATAGGCCAATGGCAATTCCTAGAAATATTAGGATTGGTAAATATTGGAATAAATGATCTGTCATATTTTTCTTAATATTATTAAAATTTTTTAGCTACTCCTACTGAAGTATCAAAGTTATTTTTACCCTCTATGAGTGCTGTTTATTGCGCCCGCCGCCAACATAATCGCTTTGCGATTCTAAGTTCCCTTTGAGGGGAGTTGAAATTTGTGTTAGAATTTGGGATTTTAATTCTTCACTATAAAAGTCTGATTTAATATTTTTTTCTAATTTTAAAGCTTTGGAAAGATTATTATTGTTAATTTCTTGTAAAATTTTAGCTATTTTAGCTATAAAATTTTTTTGTTCTTTATTTAGCTTTCTCTCCAACCTATCGGAATTGTGATAAATTGCTTGCCTTAGATAGGTTCTTAAATGATTAACTCTTAAAACAAATCTAAAAACTAGATAGAAAATAAAATATATAAAAATTAAGGCCGAAATAAAGAATGTTACTGAGCTGTTGATTTTATAGTCAGAAAATAAAATTTCGACTCTACCACCTAAATCAATTAGCCATGATAGAAATAAAGCTATAAGAAATATTATGGATATTAATAGAATATTCCTAAACATGAATCGCGTGATTAATCTATAACATCTAAATTTTCATTAACAAAAAGACTTTCTTTAGCCTTACTTTTTGTATTTTCTTCTGATTCAACTGGCTCAATGATTTCTGGTTGATAAATATTGTCGCCGGCAGCGATGTTTTTTTTGATTTGTTCAATATTTAATTCACCAGCAGCAATTTCGGCAAGAGAAATGATTGGAGATTTAACAGATTTGTCATGATTAGTTGGTGCGCCAGATAAAATTTCCTTAGCTCTTTTACTTGCAACTAAACATTTTTCAAATTTGTTTTCTATAATTTCCTGATTATTTTCATCATTTATGTTAGTCATAATTATTTTATTTAAAATTTCTTATACCAGGCTTTATTTTACATAGCTTTTAAGACTGGATTTAGCATCATCAAAAAACTGGCTATAAAAATAAACAAGCCAGTTTTATCTTTTTCCTTATTTTTAGTAAAAAGCCTCCGACAATATATGCATATTACCCTCATTTTTTACAAATATCAGATAAAAATATTTTGATATATTGTTTATTTTAAGATGAGTTTTGGTATTACTTATCATTATTGATATTAGAGAATTATAATGTTTTTTTCAAGAATTATTATGAATCATATAAATCAATTTACTTTTATCTTTATATTGTTATGATAAATAGTACCAAAATTCATCTTAAAAACTATGTAAAATTAAACAATCTATCTTCATCTTTTCATCTGATATTCGCAAAAAGCCTCGGGCAATGTAGGTATATTACCCTCATTTTTTACAAATATCAGATAAAAATATTTTGATATATTGTTTATTTTAAGATGAGTTTTGGTATTATATTTATTTTGTTAATTAATATTAAGAATGTCCGTTATTATTCATAAGGAGGAAGACTTTGTTAAAATGCGTGATGCTGGTCGCTTGGCTGCTGAAATTTTGGATTATATTGGTGATTTTGTCAAAATTGGCGTTACAACCAATGAATTAAATGATTTATGCCATAATAAAATCATTGAAAATGGAGCTATTCCTGCGCCTCTTAATTATAAGGGCTTTCCAAAATCTATCTGCACTTCTGTTAATCATGTTATTTGCCATGGTATTCCAAGTGATAAAAAGTTGAAAAATGGTGATATGGTTAATATTGATGTGACAGTAATACTCGATGGTTGGCATGGTGACACAAGTCGTATTTATTATGCTGGTAAACCAACAATTAAGGCTAAAAGACTTTGCGCCACAACCTATGAAGCTATGATGCTTGGCATTGATCAAGTTAGGCCGGGTGCAACTTTGGGGGATGTTGGCTATGCTATTCAAAAATATGCTGAAGATGCTGGCTATTCGGTTGTAAGAGATTATTGTGGCCATGGTATTGGCAGGGTATTTCATACTGAGCCAAATGTTGTTCATTACGGTCAGCCAAATACTGGTTTAATTTTAAAAGAAGGAATGTTTTTTACCATTGAGCCAATGATTAATGAGGGTAAAAAAGAGACAATTTTAAGTAAACATGATAATTGGACTGTTACCACAAGGGATAAATCTCTATCAGCACAATTTGAGCATACAATTGCTGTAACAAAGGACGGGTATGAGATTTTTACTAAATCACCAAAGGGTTTGGATCATCCAAATTAATTATGTCAAACTTTATGTTTGTTTATTTTGGGGGTCACTTCCGTTATGCGGGTTTTTTTAAGATTGTACCGCATTATGGACATGGCTCAGCCAAAGAAGATCTGAGAAGATAAGATAATATTCAGAAAATTGATCTTTTTTGTTTCTTTGGGGACTACCTAATTCATTTTTTGTGATAATTGGTATTAGACCCTTGTCATTTTCCAGAAAGTGATTATATCAAATATTATCTAGCTGTAAAACAGCAATATTTTTAATTTATTTATTTTAATTATGGGAAAAATAATAGGTATTGATTTAGGAACTACCAATTCTTGTGTAGCAATAATGGATGGTAGTGAAGCAAAAGTTATTGAAAATTTAGAAGGTAAGAGAACTACACCTTCAATTATTGGTTTTGTTAAGGATTCTGATGAAATTATTGTTGGTGATCCAGCGAAAAGACAGGCAGTTACCAATCCAGAAAATACAATTTTTGGCATCAAAAGATTAATCGGTCGTCGTTTTGATGATCCATTAACTAAGCAAGATCAAGAATTAGTTCCTTATAAAATTGTAAAATCCAGTAATGGTGATGCTTGGGTTGAGGTTAAGAAGAAAAAATTCTCTCCAAGTCAAATTTCTGCCAATACTTTAATCAAAATGAAGGAATCTGCTGAAAAATATCTTGGTGAAAAAGTTACAGAAGCCGTTATTACTGTTCCTGCCTATTTTAACGATTCACAAAGACAGGCAACAAAGGATGCTGGTAAAATTGCCGGTTTAGATGTTAAAAGAATCATTAATGAGCCGACTGCCGCTGCCCTTGCTTATGGTTTAGATAAGAAAGAAGGTCAAACAATTGCTGTTTATGATCTTGGTGGGGGTACTTTTGATGTTTCTATACTTGAGATTGGTGATGGAGTTTTTGAAGTAAAGGCAACTAATGGTGATACTTTCCTTGGTGGCGAAGATTTTGATATGAGGATATTGGAGTTTGTAAAATCAGAATTTAAGAAAGATTGTGATGTTGATTTATCAAAAGATCCATCTGCTTTACAGAGGTTAAAAGAAGCTGCTGAAAAGGCAAAAATTGAGCTTTCTTCAACAACAGAGACTGAAATTAATTTACCTTATATTACAGCTGACGCTTCTGGCCCTAAGCATTTAAATGTTAAACTAACTAGAGCAAAATTAGAGCAATTAGTTGACGATCTTTTAAAAAGAACTATCGAGCCTTGTAAAAAAGCTCTTAAGGATGCTGAATTATCTGCTAATGAGATTGATGAGGTGGTTTTAGTTGGTGGTATGACTAGAATGCCAAAAGTTGCCGAAACTGTAGAAAAATTCTTTGGCAAAGCTCCAAATAAGGGTGTTAATCCAGATGAGGTTGTTGCTCTTGGTGCCGCTACTCAAGCTGGTGTTTTACAAGGTGATGTTAAGGATGTTCTTCTTTTGGATGTTACCCCTTTATCACTTGGTATTGAAACTGCTGGGGGTGTATTTACTCGTTTAATTGATCGTAATACAACCATCCCAACTAATAAGAGTCAGGTTTTTTCAACTTATGCTGATAATCAAACTGCTGTAACCATTAAAGTTTCTCAGGGAGAAAGAGAGTTGGCTGTTCATAATAAATTATTAGGTGAGTTTAATCTGGAAGGTATCGCTCCCGCTCCAAGAGGTGTGCCGCAAATTGAGGTAACTTTTGATATTGATGCTAATGGCGTGGTTAATGTGTCGGCTAAAGATAAGGCAACTGGCAAAGAGCACAGTGTTAAAATTCAATCTTCTGGAGGTCTTTCTGATGATGAAATTGAAAAAATGGTAAAAGATGCTGAAGCTAATAGCGAGGCCGACAAGGAGAAGAAGGAGATTATTGAAGCTAGAAATAATGCTGATAGCATGGTTTATTCTACTGAAAAAAGCTTAGAGGAGCATAAGGATAAAGTTGACGAAGCTACAAAAACTGATATTGAAGCTAAAATTAAGGATCTTAAGGAGTTAATTGCCAAGGAGGATGTTAAGGCTGATGAAATTAAATCTAAAACTGACGAATTAACTCAAGCTTCCATGAAGCTAGGTGAGGCAATTTATAAGGAGCAACAAGAAGCTGCTGCGGCTGATGTTGATCCTTCCGCCACCAAGTCTTCTGACACTGGGGCAGAAAATGATGATATTGTTGATGCCGAATATGAAGAGGTAAAAGAGGAGGATAAAAAAAGTTCCTAAGTTAGTTGCGTTATAACATGAAATTGTGTCTGGCTTAACTCCCCTTATTGGGGAGTTAAAGCAATAAAGTTGATTTGATGGGGGTAAGATTGATTATAGCTTTAATTTCCATCAAAAAGCATGCTAAAAAATAAAGCTAGATTATCTTGGTTGGATTTCGGACGGCCCCATTAAGAATTGTTAGTTTTTTAACAATACCAATTATTTTTGATTCTGGATTATTTATTTTTCTATTTTATCATTAAATCTTAGGAACGATCAAAATATTATAATATTAATCAATGTTAAAAGAACCAGAAATTACGGAAAAATTAATTGCAGATCATAATTTAACCCCTGAGGAATATCAAAAAATTCTTGAAATCCAAAATCGTGTTCCAACTTTTACCGAGCTGGGTATTTTTTCTGCCATGTGGAGTGAGCATTGTTCTTATAAATCTACCAAAAAATGGTTAAAAACAATGCATAGTAAAGAGGATTGGGTGATTTGTGGACCTGGAGAAAATGCTGGTGTTATTGATATTGGTGATGGCGATGCTGTGATTTTTAAGATGGAATCGCATAATCACCCTTCTTTTATTGAGCCATTTCAAGGCGCGGCAACTGGTGTTGGTGGTATTTTGCGCGACGTTTTTACTATGGGTGCTCGTCCCATTGCCAATATTAATTCTTTGAGATTTGGTGATATTAACCATAAAAAAACCAAGGAATTGGTTAATGGTGTAGTTTCTGGAATTAGTCATTATGGAAATTCAATTGGAGTGCCAACTGTTGGTGGCGAGGTAACTTTTGATAAGAGTTACGATGGTAACATTCTGGTAAATGCTATGTCGGTTGGTATTGCCAAGCAAGATAAGATATTTTATAGTGCTGCTAGTAATATTGGAGCTCCTGTGGTTTATATTGGATCTAAAACTGGTCGTGATGGTATTAATGGCGCTGTAATGGCTTCAGATGAATTTAAGGAGGGTGATGAGGATAAGAGGCCAACAGTTCAGGTTGGAGATCCTTTTACCGAGAAGTTATTATTAGAAGCTTGTATGGAGTTGATGCAGGATGATATTATTCTTTCAATTCAGGATATGGGGGCGGCAGGATTAACTTCTTCTTCATTTGAGATGTCAGGTAAGGGCGGCACGGGTATCGAGTTAGATTTAGAAAAGGTACCTCAGAGAGAAGTAAATATGACTCCTTATGAAATTATGCTATCTGAAAGTCAAGAAAGAATGCTGATGGTAATTAAGCCTGAAAAAGAAGCGGAAGCTAAGAAAATTTTTGATAAATGGCAATTAGATTTTGCAGTAATTGGAAAAGTAACTGATACAGGACGAGTTGTTATAAAAATGAATGGAGAAACTTACGCCGACATTGAATCAATCCCGTTATCAGAAAACTCGCCAGAATATGATCGTCCATGGCAGTAGAAATAACTGATAATTTAAAGATTTATTTTGTCTTATTATTAATTCTGGGTTTATTTTTGTTATTTTTTAGCAATCAAACTCTTTATTTGGAGCAAAAGCAAATTATAAGCACAATTCCTTTTCCAGATCAGGTTAATATATGTCTTCCAGATGAAAAATAATGATCGAAAAATATTAGATCATTATTTATTATTATTAGAAAGTGAAAATGGCTTTTCTAAGAATACCATTATTTCCTACCAGAGTGATTTACTGCAATTGCAAAAATTTCTGGTGTTAAAAAATATTTCCTTTGACAAAGTTGTCGAAAGAGATTTGATTGATTTTCTGGCTTTTTTAGATCAAAAATCAATGAGCGATAATACAATTTGTCGTAAAATTGCTGTTTTTAGGAATTTTTTTAACTTTTTAGAGATTGAAAAAATAATTATAAATAATCCAGCAAAAAATCTGATAATTCCAAAAAAAAAGCAAAAAATCCCCAAATTTTTGTCTGAAAAAGAAGTTTTAGATTTATTGGAATTTGCTCATAGTGATAAGTCAGAATTTGGCGTAAGAATCGCGTGTATGTTAGAAATTCTCTATGCTTCTGGTCTTAGAGTTTCGGAATTGGTATCTTTGCCAATTAATATTATTGGTAAAATTAATCAAAATGGCAAAATAATTTTAAAAAATCATTTAATTATTAAGGGCAAGGGTAATAAGGAAAGGATTGTACCTTTAAGTAGTAAATCTTTAGAAATTCTTGAAAAATATCTCGGATTAAGGGAGAAAATGGGTCAATCACGCTCTAAATATCTTTTTCCTGGAATTATAAGAGCTAGTAAAAAGGAAAAATTGATTATAAGGAATGATAATCTTCTGGATAATCATATTACTCGTCAAAGATTTCATCAAATATTGAAAGAATTGGCAAAAAAGTCAAATATTGATCCTGATAGAGTCTCTCCTCATGTTATTCGTCATTCTTTTGCTACGCATTTGTTAAATAATGGTGTAGATTTAGTGATTTTACAGGAATTATTGGGTCATAGCGATATTTCTACTACACAAATTTATACTCACATTATTGAATCCAAATTACAAAAACTAATCAAAAAGCACCCTTTAAATGTCAAAAATTAATATAGAATTTAATATAGAAGAGCAAGAGTGGTTACAATATGATAAGAATATTGAGAAAAATTTATCCGAATTTCTGATAGAAATTATAAAATATACCAAATTGAAAGATGTTTTAGAGCTGGCTCAGATTGAAATTTCTATTTTATTGACAAATAATAATAAAATTAGGGAGTTGAATAAAAATTATCGTCAAAAAGACGGGGCTACAAATATTTTATCTTTTCCATTGCATGATATTGATCTTAGGAAAAATTTAGATATTTTGGAACATTTGTTGGGTGAAAATTTAATTTTAGGTGATTTGGTTTTATCGTTAGAATATTTGCAAAAAGAAGCAATGGATCAGGGTAAAAAAATAGAATATCATTTGAAACATTTGCTTTTGCATGGTTTGTTACATTTGATTGGTTATGATCATATGTTGCGGGAGGAAAGAGAGGAGATGGAAAGTTTGGAAATAGAAATTTTAAGTAAATTGGGAATAGAAAATCCTTATTATATAGATGAGATTTAATTATGTTGGGGGTGTGCGCCACATTGAAGGGCAAAATGACGCATATTAACTTTGGCCCCTACTATCATTTTTCTTGCCCTCTGCTGTGGCACTTATAACTTTCTCTGGTTGAGGAGGGGGGGGTTGCTGGCTTCAGCAGCGGCTTCTGGTAGATTAAGTGTTTCAACTTTAATATCTGGTGGGTCTGGTTGCGGACCTCCTGGCCGTCGCGATTTTTGTTCTGTATCTTCTGGTGCCTTTCCTTTTTCTTCGGTCATATCGCAATTATTTAAATTATTATCATACGCATCTTTAGCTATCTAATCTCTATAATCTTAAGTACTTAATCTATATAATCCTATATGTCGCTGGAAGTTTATATGGATCTAGCAAGATGCAAGACGTAAAAACAGCCATAAAATGGTTAATAAATATTAAATTAATAGATTATAGAAATAATTATACAAGTAAAATAATTTCTAATTCTTTCCAATGAGGTTAAGATTTAGTTGATTATAGTGTCTATTATTTTATTGCGCAAATTTCTCTCATTCTATTATATGCTCTAACAAAACCTTTCATTGAATAATGATCAATAGCATAGCTAGCATAGGCTGAGTCACTTCTGACTTTAAATGTTTTTGATTTTAGCATTTCTTTTATAATATTCTTATCTTCCTCTTTAGTTCTAATCCAGGCCATGTCTTTTTTGGTGTAGAATTTATAAGAAAAATCATCAATCAAGACCTTAACATCACTATTTAATTTATATTCAAAGCCAGAAAAGATACTAATTTCCTCAATCTGACTATTTTGATATTTTGTTACCATAAGATATGGTTTTCTTTTGATATTATGATCGCTATCAGATTTAATAGGATTTGAGATTATATAGCATTTTTTGCCATATTCCTCAGATTCATATTCGTAAGTTATCCAATTATAATGGTAAGAATCCAGCAGTGGATAATTATCAAAGGCCGATAATAATAAAAAAATTGTTATGTAAAATAATTTGCGCATTATTGCTAAATATTATTTTAGTTTTTTACATCTTCCTTAATATTGTAATATATCAAATTATTGAGATGAAAAATAAAGAAAGATATTGTAGGTCAATTAATATAATTTTGCTACATCCCTAATATGCTCTATGTAATGTATTTTCATATCTGATATTGATTTTTCAATATTTTTCCAGATTTTTAATTTTAGAACATGTTTTGAAATTACGCAATTTTTAAAGCCTAATTTTGCCGCTTCTCTAACTCTCAAATCAATATGAGAAACCATTCTAACTTCACCAGTTAAGGAAACTTCGCCAATTGCAACAGTTGCATCTGGCAAAGGCTTGTCTTTGGCAGCTGAGATTAATGCTAAACACATTGATAAATCAACAGCAGGTTCAGAAATTTTTAAACCACCAACAACATTAAGATAGACTTCTTTTTGCGAGAGGTTCAGGCCAAATCTTGATCCTAAAACAGCAATAATCATTGAAAGACGATTAAGATCCAATCCAACAACAGCACGACGAGGGGTTGGCATAAAGGATGGTGTTATTAATGCCTGAATTTCTGATAAAATTGGCCTACTACCTTCAATTCCTGCAAAAACCGCGGTGCCAGAAATATTATTAGAACGGTTAGATAAAAATAATTGACTAGGGTTACTAACTTGCTCTAAGCCCAATTCGTTCATCTCAAAAACACCAATTTCACCCGCTGGACCATAACGATTTTTAATTGAGCGTAAAAGTCTAAATTGTTGATTACGATCACCTTCAAAATAAAGTACAGTATCAACCATATGTTCTAATAATTTGGGTCCAGCAATTTGACCATCCTTAGTGACATGGCTAACAATGATAATGGTAATATTTTTTCTCTTAGCAATCATGGTTAGCTCTGAAGTGCAAGCGCGAATTTGAGAAATTGTCCCAGGGGTTGAAGACATATTATCGATAAACATGGTTTGAATTGAATCAATTACCACAATGTCTGGAGGATGCTTATCATTAAGTGTTTTTAAAATATTAGTGATATTGGTGCTAGAGGCTAACTTAACCTTATCCTTTTCAAGTCTTAATCTTTTAGCGCGCATTAAAACTTGATCTACCGATTCTTCGCCAGAAATATAAAAAACTCTTTTATTGATACGAGAAATTGCGGCAGCAGTTTGTAACAAAAGAGTAGATTTGCCAATCCCAGGATCTCCAGCAATTAAAATGGCCGAACCTTTAACAATACCACCGCCTAAAACACGATCAAATTCTTCAATATTGATTTTAACACGATTAATGTCATCAATCTTGTGATCAAGATCAATCATTTCAATTTTCTGTCCTTCTTCTGGTTTGAGTTTTTGATTGTTGGTTGCCAATCCAGAATTAGTACCAAGACCTCCCACCTCATATTCTTCGATTAAAGAGTTCCAAGCGCCACAATCTGGACATTTTCCAGCCCATTTTGTATGTATAGTGCCGCATGATTCACATGAATAAGTTGTTTTTTTTGCCATAAATATTATATCTTAATGAATGAAAGCCACTTAAATGACAATTGGTATTAAAGCCCTCGACCTTTCTGCCTGCCTTGGGCCTTTTCTTGAGCTTCAACCATGCTAGCCCAAAAGCCTTTTTTACGATTTTTATTCATTAATTTTGCTGAACTAACTAAATAAGTTAATTTTTGACCTAAAATCATTGAAGTCCAAAATCCAACTGGTTTAACAATGTCAACAATTTCTACTTCATCTATTTCATTTTCTGTATTCTGTTGTATTTTGCTGTATTGCTCCTGCTCTTTTTGTTTGTTACGATAAAGATCTTCATCTTTTTTAGCTTGAGATTTTTTTTCTATAGCTTCTTCAATCTTTTTTTGATCAATATGTTTGGCAGCAAATAATTTTAAAATAATTAGAAGGGTCGATCTTACTATGATCGCAATAATTATGGCCGTTATTAAAAAAGCTGTAAAAAGTAAAATTATATTGGTAAGATCAATATTCATTGGTTAATTATTATATTTTTAATAAATAATATAAAATTGATAGATTTAAGTCAAATTTTTAAAGAACAGGAGAAAAAGATAGTAGTTGCTATGTCTGGAGGCGTTGATTCTTCGGTGGTTGCTGCCTATCTTAAAAAATCTGGATATGATGTTATTGGTATTACTTTGCAACTTTATGATCATGGCGAAATCTTAAAGAAAAAAGGTGCTTGCTGTGCTGGTGCTGATATTTACGATGCTAAGAAAGTAGCGGAGAAGTTTGATTTTCCACATTATGTTCTAAATTATGAAAGTCTTTTTAAAGAATCGGTAATTGAAGATTTTGCTGAAAGTTATATTAATGGTGAAACCCCAATTCCTTGCATTAGATGTAATCAAACAGTAAAATTTTCTGATCTTCTAAAAGTTGCTAAGGATTTGGGGGCTGATTGTTTAGCAACTGGTCATTATGTACAAAGAGATTTTGATGGAAAAAATAATTTTCTTTTAAAAGCTCGAGATTTAACCAAGGATCAAAGTTATTTTTTATTTGCAACCACCAAAGAACAATTATCTTTTTTAAGATTTCCCTTAGGAGGTTTAGATAAATCTCAGACTCGTCAATTAGCGCAAGATCTAGGTTTAGAAATTTCCAATAAACCAGATAGTCAAGATATTTGTTTTGTACCTAATGGCAATTATGCTAAAATTGTTGAAAAATATCGTCCAAATGCTTTTAAAAAAGGTGATATTTGTCATATTAATGGTCAAAAATTAGGAGAGCATGAGGGTATAATTAATTATACAGTAGGTCAAAGAAAGGGTCTTGGAATTAGCTCAAAAGATCCGCTTTTTGTGATAAAAATTAATCCCCAAGATAATCAAATTATTGTTGGAGAGGGAAAATATCTTTTAAATCATGAATTTATCATTAAAGAAATTAATTATTTGGGAGATGATAATGATTTAACAAAGGAATTAAATTTGAAAGTAAGGCTTCGATCTTCTGCTTCTGAGAAAGAGGCGAAAATTAATTTTTTCTATGAAAATAGCCTTTTGAAAGCTAAAATTGCTCTAAAAGATGGAGATAGAGCGATTACTAAGGGTCAAGCTTGCGTTTTTTATGATAAAGATCTTATTCTTGGCGGTGGCTGGATAGAGAAAATTATAAAATAATTAGTATTTTACATAGTTTTAAGAGATGTCAATTTAAGAAAATTTTCGATCAATTCATGACCATATTCTGACGCAATTGATTCAGGATGAAATTGCACGCCATGAATGTTAAATTCTTTATGTTTTACTCCCATAATGACATCATCTTTGGTTAAGGCAGTGATTTCTAATGATTTAGGTAAGCTGTTCTTTTCAATAATTAATGAATGATATCTGGTTGCTTTGAAAGGTGAGGGTAAGTTTTTGAAAACACTGCTATTTTCATGAAAAATATCGCTAATTTTGCCATGCATTGGCCTATGTTTAATGATTTTTCCGCCAAAATATTGTCCAATTGCTTGATGACCTAAACATACCCCTAAAATTGGCAATTTTTCTTTAAAATTATCAATAACATCTAGGCAAATACCGGCTTCATTCGGACTACAAGGTCCAGGAGAAAGGACAATAGAAGAGAGGTTCATTTTGTTGATTTGCTCAATTGTTATTTTGTCATTTCTTATAACTTCAATATTTTCGTCAGCAACCTTTGCCATATAGTGATAAAGGTTGTATGTAAAGCTGTCATAATTGTCGATTAATAATATAGTCATTATATTTATGTATATTTTTTGCCAATATCTTTAAGTTGCTTTTTTTATGGCTAGCAGTGATAGTGATTCTAAGGCGGGATTTACCAATTGCAACAGTTGGTGGGCGGATTGCAGAGACTAAGAATCCTTTCTCTTTTAATTTCCCAGAAAATTCTAAAGTTTTTCTGGCGTCACCAATAATGATAGGAATAATTGCTGATTCTTGATTTTTTATATTCATTAAATCACAAAAATAATCAATATTTTCCCATAATTTTTTTGTTAAATTACCTTTTTCAATAATTTCTAAGGCTTTTAAATTGTTAGCTAGAATTGCTGGGGGCAAAGCGGTTGAATAAATTGCTGATTTACTGAAATTTCTAAGATAATCAATGATTATTTTATCTGCACAAACATAGCCACCATAGCCAGAACAAGATTTGGAAAAAGTTCCAACTTTTAGGTGTAAATTATATTTATCATATTTTTCATTTATTACACCTAAACCATGGGCATTATCTGTTAATAAGAAGCAATCATATTTTTTTGCAATTGCTATAATTTCATTGATTTTGCCCAAATTACCATCCATTGAAAAGATAGTTTCGGTAATAATTAAACATTTTTGATGATTATTGCGGTGTTTTTTTAGTAAATTTTCTAAAGATTCTAAATTATTATGAGCAAAGCGAGTAAATTTGGATCCTGATAATTTGGCGCCATCAATTAAACAAGAGTGTGATAATTTGTCAGCTAAAATTAGATCACTCTTATTGCAAAGCGCTGGAATGACGCCAATATTTGTTAAATAGCCGCTACCAAAAATAATCGCTGAATCTTTTTGATTCATTTGGGAGATCTTTTCCTCTAATTTTTGGTAAAGCTCATTATCGCCATAAATGTAGCGCGAAGATAAGCCGCCAGAGCCATATTTTTCTATTGCTTTTTGTGTTATTTTTTGAATTTCTTCATTAAAAGCTAAAGATAAATAATCATTGGAACAAAATGAAAGATATTTTCTCCCATCTATCATTACCTCATTATTGGGCAAATTTTGACAAGAGGTTAATTTGCGATAGAGATTGTCCGATTTTAGATTTTCTATTCTTTTTTGAAGGCGGTTAATTTGTTTCATTAATTATTTGACTTTAAAGATATTCATTCTAATAATTAGATTAGCTTGATATTTAGGCTAAATTTAATTTCTAAAAAATGAAAGAGGATAATTTTAATAAATCAAATATTAATAATTCAGTTATTTTGGTAAACCCTTCTGCCTGCGCCTCTTGTTGTTGTTGCAACTAGTTCTTTTCCCTTTTCGGGAGTTTTTTCACTTTATTTTTTGAATTTTTCTAAAAAATTCTAATTTTTTATTTTTATAATGAGTTTTTTGCCAATTTTTTTTGGCTTAGAGCAAAAAACTGTCCTTATTATTGGGGGAGGTAAAATTGCTTTAGCTAAATTAGAGACAGTTTTTGAATATATGGATAGGGTTACTGTAATTTCTGATGAGTTTGATCGGGAATTATTGGATTTTTCCAAGAAAAATAATATTGCAATTATTAAGGATAGATATCATAAAAAATATTTATTTAATTTTGATATTATTATTGCTACAACTAATGACTTTGCTTTAAATCAGCAGATATATAAGGATGGCAAAGACCTAAAAAGAATGGTCAATGTAGTTGATAATGCTGCAATTTCAGATTTTATTTTTGGATCGATTGTTAAAAGAGACGATCTTACTGTTGCAATTGGTTCTGGTGGTTTATCACCAGTTTTAACCAGAATTATCAAACAAAGGATTGAAAAAATACTGCCAGAGAACTTGTTAGATCTTAATAATTTTATTAGGAAGAACCGCCAAAAGACCAAAAATAAATTAAGCAATATTCAATCTCGTCGTTTATTTTGGCAAGAATTTTTAGAAGGAAATATTGCTGAGGAGGTTTTGAATGGTAATTTTATAAAAGCCCAACATCTTTTTGATCAAAAATTATTCAATCAAAATAATATCTCAGAATCTGCCCTTTATTTAATTGGTGCCGGTGCTGGCGATCCTGATCTACTTACTTTAAAAGCGATAAGATTATTGTCAAAAGCCGATATTGTGCTTTATGATCGTTTAGTTTCCGATCCTATTTTAGATTATGCCAGAAAAGATGCTTTAAAAATTAATGTTGGTAAAAGAAAGGATTTTCATAAATATTCACAAGAGGAAATTAACCAATTAATCAAAAAATATTTACAAGAAGGAAATATTGTTGCCCGTCTTAAAGGTGGTGATCCTGCAATTTTTGCTCATATGTTTGAGGAAATTGATGTGGCTAAAGATTTGGGAATTTCCTATCAAATAGTGCCGGGAATTAGCGCTGTCTCTGCAGCTGCTGCCTATAATTCTATTCCACTTACTGCTCGAGATATTGCTCAGGGTTTAAGGATCTTAACGCTTTATAAAAAAGATTTGGAAAATGAGCAATATTGGCAAGATTTGGCAAAAAGCAGTGATACATTAGCATTTTATATGTCATCTTCTAACGCTAAATATATTGCTGATCAATTAATTAAATATGGTAAAAATCCTAAAGTCAAAATTGCAGTAATTGAGCAGGCAAGTACTAAATATCAACAAAGATATATATCAAATTTAGAGGATTTTGAGCAAAGAGAATTTATCTCGCCATCATTAATTATTATTGGCGATGTGGTTAAATTTTCTGAGCAATATTGCTATTTGGAAAAAAGAGAATCGGATAATTATTTTAGAGAAATTTATGGCTAATTGGGAAGAGATTTTAATAGATTTAGGACAAAAAGAAAATGTAGTTTTTTCAACCAGTTTTAGTTTAGAAGATCAAATTATAACTGACTTTATTGCTAAAAATCATCTTAAAATTGAAATTTTTACTATTGATACCGGCAGGCTTTTTAATGAGAGTTATGAAGTTTGGCAAAGAACTTTGGATAAATATGACTTAGAGATTAAAAGCTATTATCCAAATCAGTATGAAATAGAAGATTTTGTTAAAATAAATGGTATTAATGCTTTTTATAACTCTGTTTCTTTGCGTAAAAAATGTTGCCATATTCGTAAAATAGAGCCTTTAAAAAGGGCTTTGAAAAATAAGAATTTTTGGATTAGTGGTATTAGGAAAGAGCATTCTCAAGATCGTTCTAAAAAGAAAATCTCAGAATTTGATGATAATTTAAAAATTACTAAATTTTATCCGCTTTTAGATTTAAAAGAGGATGAAGTTTGGCAGATTATCAGGAGGGAGAAAATTCCATACAATAAATTATATGATGGTGGTTTTGAATCAATTGGCTGTGCTCCATGTAGCAGAGCTGGATTTGCTAGAGATGGTAGATGGTGGTGGGAGAAGAGTAATAAGGAGTGCGGATTACATTCAAATTAAAGAAAATGCTAAATATAGAAAAAAGACAAATATTAACAAATTTATTGGAGGGTTTAACCAAGGAGCAAATTATTTGGCTTAATGGTTTTATTGCAGCAAAATCTGATGGGGAAATTTCTGCGCAAATTTTGGCTAAAAAAGAGGCAAATATTAAGGAGATA